>Ga0308166_1001284_pt1 | contig 27403 bp, 35 predicted proteins | sample PhyCR2_2_FD_202137 | JGI IMG/M metagenome (GOLD analysis project Ga0308166, IMG submission 202137) | Phyllosphere microbial communities from UC Gill Tract Community Farm, Albany, California, United States - DLSLCC.R2 | ecosystem: Host-associated > Plants > Phyllosphere > Unclassified | place... | reverse complement strand
GGATGACTGTCTTGAGCGCAGTAAGAAATAGGAATTTGGAAGCTTTGGGTATTTGAGAGCGACGAATTCGTATGGGTTGGATTAGAGATGGCACTTGGTCGGCTCAAATTGACGACGCAGTGAGTGCACAGTTAACTGGCTATCCATGCAGTATATATTCAGGCCAAGTTTATGAGCGCGACCCTTCTTGGTCCCATCGCCGGCGGCTGATCATCTGGAAAAGTTGATTTCGCTGGATGAGCTTTTTTAAATCCGTGCACCACACGTCTACTTGGCCAAGATCCAAGGCGACAGTATGCAAGGTGTCGGCATTTTCAGCTGTGACCTGGTGATCGTTGACCGAAGCAAAACGGCTCGTCATGGCGATATCGTTATTGTGGCGCTCAATGCCGAGTGCCTGTGCAAGCGTCTGCACAGTCGCGATGACCAAGTGATTTTGATGGCTGAAAATCCTAAATATCCCCCAGGTACGTAATGGAAGGCGACGACCTGATGATATGGGGTGTGGTCAACTACAGCGTGCGTGACCATGAGCGTTAAGGTCGACCTCAACAGCGGAGAGCATGAAGGCTTCGGTGATGGTGCGCGACCGAAAGCGCCTGACCAAATTCTTGACCAAGGATCAAGTCAAGGTATGCCTTGCCCTGGATACTGATCCAAGTTACCAGATATTATTCCACCTCATGGTGTGTACAGGGCTTCGCTCCTGTGAGGCTAGGTCTTTTCCTCTCAAATATGTGTTCAATCCTAGGTTGAAAAAGGGAGTGCGCTCAGGGCAAATGGTCAGCGTTGCCTTTAATCCTTCAGACATGCATATCAAGTACGAAAGGCCTAGGACTATCCATGTGCCCTACTCGCTGATGGAGAGCATGTGGTCTTACTCCCTTCACTAGCGAGAGGTTCGTAAGTCCAATGGTCATGGAGGTGTTACTGCGCTGCTCCTAACTAATGAAGGCAGGCATTATTCAAAGAATTCCGTAGTGGACGTTATGAAGTCCTATGAGCGAAAGTGCGGCTTCTATGTTCGGGCTCATATGCTACGCCAAACTTACGGGACTTATACCTTGCTTGCCCTTATAAAAAGCAGAGAGTTTGAAGGTGAGCCACTGTTTTATGTCAGAGACAGGCTGGGGCATTCAGATGTTCAAATAACGATGATTTACTTGCATCTCATCAACCAGCTGGAGGTTCAATCCGTTCTTGCGCATGAGGACGAAATTGACATGATGTTTATGGCTGACTCCACTAAGCGCACCTGAGGTAGTTACGTTGGCCCGGCAAAAGAACTATAAGTCGGCCCTGCAATCCGTCACGATAGGATTCGAGGCTGTCGATGACAGCATCAAGATTGATTTGCCGAGTAACCCGAGAAATCATAGGCAGCTCGACCATTCTCAATATCTAGGTTCGGGCTTCGAGGCTTGGACAATTCAGAGTATTTACGTTATCCGGGCGCTGCTTCAAGGTGGAAACTTCTCTGTGGCCACTTTGATTGGTTACTCCGTGAAGGGGTTGAGGTTCTTCCTGAGTTTTTTAGGTGGATGCTTGGTCGAGTCGCCACCCGCATCGCCGAACGGCCTGACCAAATGCCATATAGGAACGGTGAGTTTTCTTTGTTCCCGGCATGAGCACCTGCACCGGTGTTTCATCTGCGTGGATGACTACTTGCCCAAGCACTACTTCGCGCAGCGCGTCGACCAGAGGCTGCAATTGGACGCCAGTAACGCCAACCCATTGAGCCAACGTCGAACGTGGAATCGCCAAGCCAGCTCGACCGAAGATCGATTCCTGACGGTAAAGGGGCAGATGGTCAGCGAACTTCGCGATCATGACGTGGTCGAGCAGGTCCGAAGTCGGGATGCCCTTATCAATAACTTGCGCCGGAACCAGTGCCTGAGTCAGCGTTTCGAAGTCATCGCAGACCTACTTGCAACGGACATGGCGTTCGACGGTGAACACGCCGCCCGTGTAATCCAGCTTCTCGCTAACGTCTTCACCGATGCGCTTGGCGATGTCGTGAGAGCTGTTCGATAATCGTCTCGTCACGATGGATCTTCCTGCCCATGGTGTCGACCTTCGATAGCAACTGCGTAGCGGAGGCGCGCAGTTGTTCGGGTGTCATTTGGTCGAGGTTGGGCGAGGAAGTCATGCCGTGGATTTTACCAAAGCAACTCATCCACCACAGGTCAAAGGCGGAACTAAATCACTGTAATTGCGCCGTTGACGCCAACCTGCTGCCATGGCAAACCGAGCACCAACGCTTGCAGTTGTTAAGCGTCGAGTTCGACTTCCTGGCCGCTATGAGTGCCGGGCCAGTAAAACTTGCCTCGGTTTAACCGGCATTCGGCAAGCCAGATGCCCACGCCATCGTGTACCAACACCTTCATCCGGTTGGCGCGGCGGTTGGCAAACAGATAGGCGCAGTGCGGCTTCGCCGCACCGAACACCGCCACCACGCGGGCCAACGCAGTTTAGGTGCCTGTGCGCATGTCCATCGGCTCGGTGGCGACCCAGATAGCATCGAGGCGGATCATTGCGAGAGGCCACGGATGAAGCGTGTGCAGCCGTCTGCGTCTGATACGGGCCATTTGACCGTGATGGATTTGTCGCCCAGCGACAGTACGATAGACACCGCTTCATCAGTGTGCCGTTTAGGCATCGATTGCAGCGGTACAAACGCGGGAAGTGGCGCGACGGGTTTATCACGGTAAATCGGCAGCCACTTGCGATCACGTTAACATTGATGCCGTGGCTGGGGGGGAGTGCCCATGCACACAGTCCTGGCGGATCTGGATCGCGGGAAGCTAGTGCTACTTCACGTTGAGCAGGAGCGCGCGCTCATTGCACCGTTAAGAAATTTGTCATCCGAGGCGTTCGGCCTCTGATTTTTGGTGTGGTTCCACGGTGTTTTCGAGAAGCGGCAGATTGATTTCAATCCAATCAACCAACGCCACGACCTTCAGCGCAGCCTCCCTGCCCAGCGGCGTGAGTGTGTAGTCAACTTGGGGGGGCACCGTCTTAAAGACCCGGCGACGGACGATTCCGTCTGCCTCTAGCTGTTGCAACGTCTGCGCCAGCATCCTTTCGCTCACGCCTTCGATCATGCGCCGCAATTGGCTAAACCGCAGCGTTCCATCGAGCAGTACCAACAGTACCAAAACGGCCCAGCGGCTGGTGAGATGTTGCAGTCGCTTACGCGACGGGCACGCCTTGGCCAGGACGTTGCCATGCCGAATCCTCTCGGCTAGCGGCGAAGCGTCGCCGGTTTCACTGAAGACTGTTACGTCAAGGACATTGTTCATAGCTTACATTTTTGTAAGTACTTACGAAAAATAAGCCGTGAATTTATAGTGCATGCGTCGTTCCCGTCAATCCTGCTGAGAAGTCGGCATGAGGGCTGATCAATATGTGCACCAAATACTTTACGGCCGCTGTCGTCAGACGACCAGGCGGCCCCTTTGTACTTGAACAAGTTTTCATAGCCTCTCTACGTGATAATGAGGTGCGCGTGCGCGTGGTCGCCACTGGAATGTGCCACACGGACATGGTGGCGCGCGACCAAGTCTATCCTGTGCCACAGCCTATTGTGCTGGGACACGAGGGTGCCGGCGTGGTGGAGGAAGTCGGCGCCGCAGTGAGCAAGGTGGTGCCGGGCGACCACGTCGTTCTGACTTTCCTTTCATGCGGCCAGTGCCGCGCCTGCCACGAAGGCGCTCCGGCCAGTTGCGAGCGTCTGAATGCTCTGAATTTCTCGGGCCATCGTCACGACGGTTCGCACGCCTTGGATGACGCGTCCGGCCAGGAGCTTCATGACCGTTTCTTTGGCCAGTCCTCGTTTGGTAAATATGCGGTCGCCAACGAGCGCAACGTAGTGAAGGTGCGCAAGGACGCGCCGCTCGAACAGCTGGGGCCGTTGGGTTGCGGCATTCAGACCGGTGCTGGGGCGGCCATCAACGCCCTCAAAATCGGGCCTGGTGACAGCTTCGCAGCCTTCGGAAGCGGTGCGGTCGGACTGAGCGCGGTGCTCGGTGCCCGTGTAGCCGGGGCAAGCACTATCTTTGCCATCGACGTGGTTCCGTCGCGTCTGCAATTGGCTCTGGAGTTGGGTGCGACCCACGTCATCAACAGCCGCGAGCAGGACCCGGTTGAGGAAATTCGGCGGATTACCGGTAATGGCGTGGATTTCGCTCTGGACTCGACCGGCATCCCGGCGGTGATCCGTTCCGCGGTCACTGCACTGCGTCCACGCGGCCGCTGCGGCATCGTCGGAGCTTCCAAACTCGGTACTCAACTCGAATTGGACGCCAATGATGTAATGCAGAACTGCAAGCACGTGTTCGGCATTATTGAAGGCGATAGCGTGCCGGATATTTTCATTCCGCGGCTAGTGGACCTCTACATGCAAGGCCGCTTCCCGTTCGACAAGTTGGTCAAGTTCTACGACTTCGACCAGATCAACCAGGCGGCCGCGGACAGCGAGAAAGGTATCACTCTCAAGCCAATCCTGCGGATATCGCCGCTGCGATAAAGGAGCCATTACTATGAGTCGATCAGATGCCTACCAGAACCTAAATTTGCAATACATCGCCGGCGAGTGGCGCGCAGGCTGCTCCGGCCAGACGCTTAAAAACCGCTCGCCCTACGATGAACAGTTACTGGTCACAATACCGCTGGCTAGCCGTGACGATCTGGATGACGCCTACGCCTACGCCAAGCAAGCCCAAGCCGCCTGGGCGGCCGCTGGGCCCGCCGCTCGCTCAACGGTTCTATTGAAGGCAGCTGAAATTTTTGAGCAGCGCCGCGACGAGATCATCGACTGGTTAATCCGCGAGTCGGGCAGCACTCGCATCAAAGCCGAGATCGAATGGGCCTCCGCCCGCGCAATCACGTTGGAAGCGGCCAGTTTTCCCGGTCGCGTGCAGGGTCGCATTCTGCCCTCCGATGTTCCCGGCAAGGAAAGCCGCGTATATCGTAAGCCATTAGGGGTGGTAGGCATTATTAGCCCTTGGAACTTCCCATTGCACCTGACCCAGCGTTCATTGGCGCCGGCGCTGGCGGTGGGCAATGCAGTAGTACTCAAGCCTGCAAGCGACACCCCCATCACTGGAGGCCTTCTGCTCGCCCATATCTTCGAGGAGGCCGGACTGCCGCCCGGCGTGCTGAGTGTGGTGGTTGGGACAGGCTCGAATATTGGGGACGCCTTTGTCGAGCACCCAGTGCCAGCGCTGATTTCTTTCACAGGTTCGACCGAAGTGGGCCGCGGCATCGGTCGCATTGCAAGCGGTGGGGAGCACCTCAAGCACGTGGCCTTAGAGCTGGGCGGCAATAGCCCCTTTGTCGTACTAGCCGATGCAAATCTGGAGCAGGCTGCGCATGCAGCCGTCGTGGGCAAATTCTTGCACGTCGGCCAGATCTGCATGGCGATCAATCGGATCATCGTCGAGCAGCCTGTGTATGAGCGCTTCATAGAGCTGTTCGTGGAGCGCGTCTCCAAACTGTCTGTTGGCGATCCCTCGCTGCCTAGCACCGTTATCGGTCCAGTCATCAACGTGAAGCAGTTAGAGGGCCTGCAAAAAAAGATTGCTCAGGCGAAGGCCGAAGGCGCACGTGTCTTGCTGGAAGGGCCAGCCCAAGGCCAAGTCCTGCCACCTCACGTTTTTGCCGATGTCCAGCCGGATTTTGAGATAGCCCGCAGTGAGATTTTTGGCCCTTTGGTCGGCATCCTTGCTGCGCGAGATGAGGAACATGCGCTCGAACTCGCCAACGCCAGCGAATACGGTCTTTCCAGCGCTGTGTTCTCTGGAGACTTGGAGCGCGGCGCATGGTTCGCGCAACGAGTGTGCGCCGGCATGACCCATGTCAACGATATTCCTGTCAACGATGAGGTTAATGCGCCATTTGGCGGCGAGAAAAATTCAGGTATCGGTCGCTTCAACGGCGACTGGGCTATCGACGAATTCACCACCGATCATTGGATCAGCGTACAACGCGTGCGGCGTGCCTATCCGTTCTGACGTGTTAATTGCCTTTTATTTACGACAAGTCTGTAGGGAGTGAAATGTACATGAGTCGATCCAAGTTTCCTCGCCTTATCGCGGCAGCATGCTTCGTTTTGGGATTTGCTGCACAAGCAGGTGCCCAAACCGTAACCCCAGCTAAACCCGTTATTGAGGTGGTAGCTCTCACCCTTAAGAGTGGTGTCAGCTATGCCCAGTTCGCACCGGTCGACAAGGCCGTGGAAAGCGAACATGTCGCCCACCAGCCAGGGTTCATTTCACGTGAATCGGCCGCAGGTAAGAACGGCGAATGGTTGGTGATCGTGCACTGGAGATCGGTAGCCGACGCCGACGCCTCGATGGCCAGTTTTTCTTCTGCGCCTGCTGCGCAGAAGTTCGTTTCGCTGATCGATCCCGCGACGATGGTGATGAAGCGCTATCAAGCGCCGTAAGTAGCGAGGCACGGCCTTACCGCTCAGCATGTGAGTTCTGAGCCAAACTATTTTCTGTTCGTTTTCATCCATGTAGGAGTTAAATCATGAGCATTGCAGTCACTGGCGCCACCGGCCAACTGGGCCGTCTTGTCATCGAGAAACTCAAGCACAAAGCATCTGCGTCCGATATCGTGGCTTTGGTGCGCGACCCAGTCAAGGCCTCGAACCTGGGCGTTGCGGCCCGTGCCTTCGACTACACCAAATCCGATCTACTCGACTCGGCGCTTGGTGGCGTGGATACACTACTGCTGATTTCCAGCAGCGAAGTGGGGCAACGTGTACCTCAACACGCCAACGTCATCGCTGCTGCCAAAAAGGCCGGTGTCAAGCTTATCGTCTACACAAGCTTGCTGCATGCGGATACGTCGCCGCTGAATTTGGCATACGAACATATCCAGACCGAGGCGGCTCTCAAAGCGTCGGGCGTGCCCTTTACGCTTCTGCGCAACGGCTGGTACACGGAGAACTACACAGCATCGATTCCGGCCGCGTTGGCCAACGGTGCTTTCTACGGTAGCGCTGGCGACGGACTGATTTCCTCTGCCCCTCGTTCCGACTATGCCGAGGCAGCAGCTGTTGTTCTGACAAGCACAAACCACGCCGGGAAGGTTTACGAGTTGGCCAGCGACGAAGCCTATACGCTGGCTGATCTTGCTGCGGAAATCTCCAAGCAGACAGGCCGTTCGATCCCCTATACCGATATTCCCGAAACCGACTACGCCGCAGCCCTCAAAGGCGCGGGCCTACCGGAAAGTCTGGCGGATGGGCTTGCATCTTGGGACGTTGGTGCGTCGAAGGGCGGACTATTCGATGACGGGCACCAGCTTTCGAAGCTACTAGGTCGTCCAACCACCCCTTTGTCTGCCGTTGTTGCGCAGGCGCTGAAGGCCTGATTCAGCACAGTTAAGCCTTGCGTCGCAACTGCGACGCAAGGTCACAGCCGCATCCGCTCCAATGCATCCTTTCAGATGCATGAATACCGTCACTGTTGATGCAATTACGACGGAATGTAAATCGCTAAAAACAGCGAATCATTTACTTAGTTAGGTTGATTCCGCTATTAGTGGGACTTTGGTACAACTTTAGGAGAGTTACGATGAATCTTAGCGATAACAATGAGATTAGGTCCTTGATCGAGCAGTACGCGAATTCAATAAATGGCGATATTAATGGCACCGATTTGAACCTGGCAGAGAAGATCTGGCTCACCATCCCCGGATGCGAGCTTCGTTCATCCTCGGGGCCATGAAATTGGCTGGGTGCAGGTCAGGGACAACTTCTACATCCAGACCATGGGCGATATGTTTTCCGCTCGAAAACTGGTGCCACGCGACATCAGCATAACGGTATTCGGGAATGCAGCCTATGCAGAGTTCTACTGGGCATTTGACGCCACTTTCCGCCAAAACGGTGAGCCGCTGCATACTGAGGGGCGCGAGAGCCAAATGCTTGTAAGGGTTGGTGGAGTATGGCGAATAGTTAAGGTCCATTACTCAAACATGCCAGTAACAGACGAAGGTGAAGGATTCTAACGCTCAGCACCAATATGCTTCAGCAGCTCAGTCATGTTGACCAGGGCCAAAGCATGTAATTCGATCTTCACCGCCGACTATCCTAGGTCGAGTTCGTCGACGAAAAAGTCGACTACTCGCGCCGGATTTGTGTTGCTGACGTAGTCGTCAAGGCTTTCGGGAAGCAAAGTGGCTTGTCCGCGATGGTCACCTTGAATGAAGCGCTTCATTGCCGCCCCCCGAATTGATCACGCCAAAAATGATAGCAAAAGCATTCTGATTCAGCCGCTGGCATGCGTTCGCCGGTTAACAGTTTTTTGAGGTAATGACGATGAGCAGATTGCACATCGGTAATTATTGACCTGAGTGGGGTGTCAAGCTCTGAGGAACTCCATTTTTTCTTGAAGGATGCGCTAGGTTTTCCTGAGTGGTATGGCTGCAATTGGGATGCTTTCTGGGACGCGATAATGGGTCTAGTGGAAATGCCCGAGCACCTAAAAAATTCAGGGTGGAACACGCTATCCAAGCGCTTACCTGAGGATGCGAGGCTTATGCATGAATGCCTTACCGAAATGAAGGTTGAATGTAAGCGTCTGGCAGACACACCTCGCTGAAAGCTAAACTGCTGCCTTTCGTTTGTGGGTGATGGAGCCTACTTGCTGGAGGTAGGCTCTACCCTTTTGATGTCCTACGATCCGATGACACTATCGAGTAGCGTCGTCCCATAGGAATTGTCCACTACGCATAGCCATTTTTCCGAGACTTGGTAAGCGTCCAGCCAATGCGCCTTGGCGAACAGATAAGCACAGTGCGGCTGCGCCGTACCGAACACTGCGATCACCCTGGCCAATGCCGTCTCGGTACCGGCGCGCATGTCCTTCTGCTCGGTGGCAAGCCACATGGAGTCGATGCGAATCATCGCAGCAGATCTCGAAGAAAGGTCGCGCAGGCAGCAGCATTTTCAGTGGGCCAACTCACTTTTACGGTGCCGCGCGTGTGCTGTTTTTCAACGCAGATATTCGATGATGATGGGTGGGATTTTGCCCCAGCCAGCGACGCGGGTAATGGAATAAATGCAGGTTGCAGCGCTGTGCTTTTCTGCGATTGCAGCCGAATCCATTTGTGGACGAGGTTTGCGTTAAGATTATGGCTGAGTGCGGTATCCGTCCGGCCAAGTCACCTACCAAGCCCCGCAAAGCCAAGACATGGTGTGCACTTAAATTTATGTGCGCACCAATTCTAGCCTTTTAAGTGGGTATTTCATGCAGCCAACACGCCGTTCCTATTCCAAGTCCTTCAAAGCCCAGGTTATTCAAGAGTGTGCCCAGCCAGGCGCTTCGATTGCCAGCATCGCGCTCAGCCATAATCTTAACGCAAACCTCGTCCACAAATGGATTCGGTTACACACGCAGCAAAATACGGCGCTGCAACCTGCTTTCATTCCGTTGCCCATGCAGCTGGCTGGAGCAAATTCGCAAGCTGCATCGCCGAATATCTGCGTTGAGATCCAGCACACACGTGGCACCGTCAAAGTGAACTGGCCAACGGAAAATGCTGCTGCCTGCGCGACCTTTCTTCGAGATCTGCTGCGATGATCCGGATCGACTCCATCTGGCTCGCCACCGAGCCGATGGACATGCGAGCAGGTACCGAGACTGCGTTGGCCAGAGTGATCGCGGTGTTCGGTGCGGCGAAGCCGCACTGTGCCTATCTATTCGCCAACCGTCGCGCCACTCGCATGAAAGTTCTGGTGCATGACGGCTTCGGGGTCTGGCTGGCTGCTCGTCGACTGAGCCAGGGGAAGTTCCACTGGCCAGGTATTCGCCATGGATCTGAAATGCAGTTGGATTCCGAGCAACTCCAAGCCCTGGTAGTAGGGCTGCCCTGGCAACGCGCGGGCTCCGGCGGCGCGATCACACTGCTTTAACGGCTGCCATTAGCCTATCGGTCTATCGCCGCGAACCGCCTGCTCTGGAAAAATCCGGGGCATGACTTCTTCGCCCAATCTCGATCAAATGTCCCCCGACCAACTGCGTGCTTTGGCAGCGCAGTTGCTGTCGCAAGTCGACACCATGGGCAAGAAAATCAACCGTGATCAAACGGTCATCGAGAAACTGACTCACGAGATCGCGCAGCTCAAACGATTGAAGTTTGCCAAGCGCAGCGAGCAGATGAATCCTGAGCAGGCCAGTCTGCTAGATGACCTGATCGATCCCGATATCGCGGCAATTGAAGCAGAGCTTCAAGCCTTGCAAACAGCGCCAACGGCGACCGATAAAAAGCAAAAGCCCAAGCGCACGGCATTACCGGCAGAGTTTCCACGCACATTGATCCATCACGAACCGGACAATACTCACTGCCAATGTGGCTGCGTACTCAAGCGCATCGGCGAGGATGTCAGCGAGAAGCTTGATTACGCGCCTGGCATGTTTACCGTTGAGCGCCATGTCCGTGGCAAATGGGTCTGCGATGACTGTGAAACACTGATCCAGGCGCCGGTTCCGGTGCAGGTCATTGATAAGGGCATCCCGACTTCGGACCTGCTCGACCACGTCATGATCGCGAAGTTCGCTGACCATCTGCCCCTTTACCGTCAGGAATCGATCTTCGGTCGAGCTGGCTTGGCGATTCCACGTTCGACGTTGGCTCAATGGGTTGGCGTTACTGGCGTCCAATTGCAGCCTCTGGTCGATGCGCTACGCGACGTAGTGCTCGGGCAGCAGGTCATTCACGCCGATGAAACACCGTTACAGATGCTCGCTCCGGGCGCGAAGAAAACCCACCGCTCTTATGTCTGGGCCTACGCCACCAGCCAGTTCTCGGACTTGGCAGCGGTGGTTTACGACTTCAGCCCCAGCCGCGCCGGAGAGCATGCTCGCAACTTCCTGCAAGGCTGGAAGGGCAGTTTGGTCTGCGATGATTTTGGCGGCTACAAGGCCAGTTTCGAACTCGGCGTAACCGAGATCGGCTGCATGGCCCATGCGCGGCGCAAATTCTTCGAACTACATGCCACCAACAAGAGCATGCTCGCCGAGCAGGCCCTACGCTACATCCAGTTGCTTTACGAAATCGAGAGTGAAGTGCGCGACCTGGAGCCGGATTTACGGCGCCGAATACGGCAAGAGAAAGCCGTACCTGTGATGGATAAACTAAATGCTTGGATGATGGCCCAGCGCGAACTCGTGCCTGAAGGTTCAGCCATCAGCAGAGCGCTGGATTACAGCCTGAAACGCTGGGCAGCGCTGTCGCGCTACCTTGATGACGGGGCCGTACTCATAGACAACAACTGGGCAGAGAACCAGATCCGGCCATGGGCGCTTGGACGCAAGAACTGGCTCTTTGCAGGATCGCTGCGTAGCGGCAAACGGGCAGCAGCGATTATGAGTTTAATCCAGTCTGCGCGGCTTAATGGGCATGATCCGTATGCTTATCTGAAGGACGTTCTTACGCGCCTGCCGACGCAGCGGGCGAGTGAAATTGATCAGTTGCTGCCGCATAAGTGGCAACCCATCCCACCACGCAGATGAGTCGGAGACACTTATCATCATCTGCTTACTGCGGATCAAGCTCGACGTGTCATCAATAGCATTGAGGCGGCAGCCGACAACAAGCCAGCGCAGCAACGGTTGAAAATTTGCTTACCACGAGGCAGAGCGAACCAACGTCGCATATGCAATCCGATGTACGCATAGATGCCAATCGCAATCCACTCCAATACCAAAAACAGAAGACCGAGCAACGTAAGCTGAGAACCAATGTCTGCCGTTGGGTCGACGAATTGAGGCAAGAACGCGGTAAAAATCAGGATGGCTTTGGGGTTGCCTGCGGCAACGAGGAATTCCTGCCTTGCCAGCGCGCATAGACCTATCGGGGCGTTTTTTGACTCAGCTTCCGCTTGCGGTGTAGCTCTCCACAACTGGTATGCCAAGTAAAAAAGATATGCCGCGCCAACTATTTTGATCCCATAGAAGATTAGCTCTGAAGTTTGTAACACTACGGCCAAGCCTGCCGAAGCCAGCGCAATCATCACCGCGAACGCCAGCAAGCGACCAACACCTGCCATGCATGATGTGCGGTATCCGTAGCGTGTTGCATTGCTGATAGACAGCAGGTTGTTGGGCCCAGGCGCCATATTCAGGGCAAAGCAGGCGGGCAGGAATAACGCTAGCGTCGCAAGGTTCATATGGATATCCATAACCATTTTTCGTCAATCCTACAATTGAACTGCCGCGCGTGCCACCGTCCTTAGGGTCATGCTGGAGCACGTGCAGTCAGGACGCCGGCGCAATCAGAAAGGTGTGTCCCCCGGACGCTTACAACTCATCGGTGTAGTTACGGCGAGTGGATGGATACATGGCAACCTCCAAGAGAACGATTTAAGTATCGCTTCTTGGCGTCCGTTGTCACGGGACAGGCCCATTGCTTGGACAATGCCGCTATGGAAAGCTTTTTCGGTACGCTCAAGAGCGAGTTTTTCTATCTGGAATCATTTGAGAGTGTGGAGCAACTGGCATCAGGCATAGAGGATTACATCGCCTACTACAACCAAGACCGCATAAGCCTCAGACTGAATGGCTTGAGTCCGGTACAATTTCGTATCCAGGCGCTGAATCAATAGCGTCTCCTGTCCAAATTTTGGGGGGGCAGTTCACAGGGTGGGTCACTTTTCAATCAGCGCCAACAGCTCCACCACCAACGCGTGGGCGCCACAACAAAACCGGTCAGAACAGGCACGGTCAACGACAGTAGTGCAATCAGGATGTCTGATATGGTGTAATCCTGCATTCAACTCTGATGGCGTCAGCACAAAAAGTCGAGCTTCCCCATTTACTAAATTTTTATACAGTCGGGTGCTTTCCGCCTGTAAAATGACTTAAGAATCTGAAAATAGCCTCCCTCTCAGTACTAATTGCTGTTCACCAGGTTTTTATCAGCTTGCAAGGATGCGTATTGCTCTGGATTGTAACCGGCATTAAGGACGACCTGTGAAATCCCCAAAACCAATGTTCCGGATTGAAGCAATGGCCTCACGGCATGTGAATTGGCTTGGTGAAATCGTGCTTGTTAGGCCAGTCTCCTTTACCGTCCTCACACTGGTTGCGGGGTTGTTCGCGGCCATGGTAGTGACTTTTTTTCTTTGGGGCAGCTATACCAAGCGTATCACCGTACCAGGTCAACTGGTGCCTTTCTCAGGGCAATTGAAAATACACGCGCCTCAGTATGGTCTTGTCTTGGAGCGATTTGTCGAGGAAGGCCAACCCGTCAAGCAAGGCTTGCCACTGTTTAGAATTTCCAGCGAGCGGTATGCGGGAGACTCACGGCCGGTTCAGGCCGACGTGAGTGATCAACTTGCAATGCGGCAGCGTTCTTTGAGTGATGAACTAACGAAGAAAAAGCAACTTCAAGCTGAAGAACTGCAAAGCCTGCAAAGCAAACTGGACAGTCTTCGGCAACAGTTGCGGACTCTGGCGCAGCAGAAGGCCAGTCAGGAGAAGCTTGTTAAACTGGCGACAAATGCTGCTGATCGTTATCAGGGGTTGATGGATAAGGGCTACATCTCAGTGGATCAGCTTCAACAGCGCCAATCCGAGTTACTTGGCCAGCATCAGACTCTCCAAGGCTTGGCTCGCGAAACGACGGTTCTTAATCAGCAGTTAGTGGAGACCCAGCATGAGCTTGCAGGTCTTTCGTCACTGCATGAAAACCAACTTGCCGGCATTCAGCGCTCGCTGTCGGGTATCCAGCAAGAGCTCATCGAAAGTGAAGCCAAGCGTGCCTTGACCATTACAGCTCCCCAAGATGGCGTAGCCACCGCAATCCTCGTTGAGGCAGGTCAGACAGTTGATAGCTCGCGGGTCTTGATGAGCATCGTGCCCGCTAATTCTCATCTGCAAGCCGAACTGTACGCGCCGAGTAAAGCCATAGGTTTTATTCGTAACGGTGACTTAGTGAGAGTGCGATATCAAGCGTATCCATACCAGAAGTTCGGCCAACACAGTGGCAGCGTTATATCTATCTCAAAAGCATCGCTGTCGGCCGCCGATCTGGCAACGATGACGGGTAGCGTTCCAGGGCTTGGCCTTGAAGGTGAACAGATTTATCGCATTCGCGTTGACATCGAAGCGCAATCGGTAATGGCATATGGCAAGCCACGCCCGCTGCAAACCGGCATGTTGGTTGAGGCTGACATTTTGCAAGAAACCCGCCGCCTCTATGAATGGGTGCTTGAGCCACTCTACAGCCTGACCGGAAAACTATAGGAGAGCAGCTTGAGTTACCTCGATGCAATTTCCTTGCGAATGGGCTGCCGTTTGCCCTTAATTCTGCAAACCGAAGCGACGGAGTGTGGCCTGGCCTGCCTGGCGATGATCACAGGCTTTCATGGTCATCATGCCACGTTGATGGACTTGCGCCGCAAATTCAGCGTGTCGCTCAAGGGAAGCACGCTCAGGCAACTGATCCAGATTGCCGAACAGCTCAATCTCGGCACTCGGGCTGTCAGACTGGAGCTCGATGAGCTGAACAAACTCAAGCTGCCCTGTGTTTTGCATTGGAACTTAAATCACTTCGTTGTGCTCAAGGCGGTAGAGAATCAGCGAATTATTGTGCATGACCCGGCAAGTGGCATACGGCATCTGAGCTTGGCCGAGGCCAGCAAATGTTTTACCGGTGTAGCGCTCGAAGTCTGGCCGGAGGGGGGCTTTGAAAAGCAGGAGCCCAAGCCCCAGATCAAACTGATGAGCATGCTGGGAAAGGTGAGTGGTCTGTACCGTTCCCTTGGGCAGGTATTAGTCTTGGCATTGGCCTTGGAAGTGTTCTCACTGGTCAGTCCTTTCCTTCTGCAATGGACGCTCGACAACGTGCTGGTCACTCAAGATCGTGACCTGTTGACAACTTTGATTATCGGCTTTGGCTTACTGTTGCTGATGCAGCAAATAGTTAGCGCCATACGGGCTTGGGTCATGATGCATTTGAGTACGCTATTAAGCGTGCAATGGCGCGCCAACGTATTCAGTCATTTGCTGCGTCTGCCTATCAACTATTTTGAAAAGCGGCATCTAGGTGATGTCGTGTCCCGTTTTGGTGTCGTCGATGTCATACAGAGCACCCTAACAGCGGCCTTCCTTTCTGCGGTGCTCGATGGTCTCATGACCATCGCTACTTTAATTCTAATGTATATCTATAGCCCGTTACTGGCGGCTATAGCCGCAACCGCGATGCTCCTGTACGCCCTGGTTCGCTGGGCGTGGTACTACCCGTTACGCCGGGCTAATGAACAGCAGATTGTTCACGCCGCTCGCCAGGAAAGCCACTTCCTGGAAACAGTACGTGGCATAAGGCCAATTAAACTGTTCCAGCGCCAGAACGAGCGGCGTCTAGCCTGGCTTGGCCTGCTCGTAGAGCAGATCAACGCAGGTTTACGAGCACAGAAGCTACAGATGATCTACACGCAGTTGAATGGTTTGATATTTGGTTTGGAAAACCTAATTGCCATTGGGGTTGGTGCATCGATGGTCATGAATAACCAATTTACCGTCGGAGTACTGATCGCTTTCATGGCTTACAAAAATCAGTTCGTCAGTCGCGTCGCGAATCTGATCGACCATTTTTTTGAGCTTTACATGCTTCGTCTGCAAAGCGAGCGGCTGGCCGATATCGTCATGCATCCACCGGAAGATAGTCGTGGGACGCTCACCTGCACGACGTGGCCCGTATGCCCTGTAGATGTCGAATTCAAAGGTGTGAAGTATCGATATTCCGATCAAGAGCCATTCGTGCTCGATGGCATCGATCTATACATCGCGCAAGGCGAATCTGTGGCTATCACCGGAGTCTCGGGCAGTGGCAAGAGCACCCTTATCAGTTTGCTCTTAGGAATCTTCCAGCCTACTGAAGGAAAGATCTGTGTCGCAGGCAGTGATCTGCAACAACTGGGCGCCGATACATTTCGCGGCAAGATCGGGACAGTCATGCAGGACGACTGCCTGTTCGCCGGTTCACTCTCAGACAACATCGTGTTCTTTGAGTCAGACCCAGATTTGGGCTGGGCTATGGAGTGTGCGCGCATGGCGTCCATTCATGCCGACATCCTGGCTATGCCGATGGGTTACAACACCCTGGTGGGCGATATGGGGACAGTGTTGTCGGGCGGTCAGAAACAGCGTGTGCTGTTAGCCAGAGCGCTCTACAAGAAACCCGACGTACTGATCCTAGATGAAGCCACCAGCCATCTGGATATGGCGTGCGAGCAACAAGTCAATGAGGCCGTGCGAGCGCTGAAAGTGACGCGGATTATTATCGCTCATCGCGCTGAGACGATTGCATCGGCAGATCGAGTGGTGATGCTGGAGCATGGGCGGATTGTACCGGCTCAGTTTGTTGAGACCCATGGTATTCATGGCATTGGCACGGTCTCTCCGTGATGAGGGTTTCACGCGCCGCCACGGTAGTGGCTTGTCTTTATGCTTTCTCTCAGTGGGGGCTGGCAGCAGGTCTGGATGTGTTCGCGACTGAGCATACAAGTGCACAAACAGCTACTCAACCCATCGACAGTGTTCCCGGTGCGTGTGAGAGCAACCCGGTACCTGCGCGTTTAACATTGGAAGACATGATAGAGCGGGTGCTCTGTCACGATCCCCAGGCGAGGCTGAACTGGGCAAATGCCAAAGCTCAGGCCGCGTATGTCGGGGTGCGGCAGTCGGCGTATCTTCCCAGACTCAACGCAAGTTCGGGTATCACCACGGGTCGCAACCACACGAACTATGAACAGCGTGAGGAATACTCCAGCCGCGGCCATAAAAGCCAAGTGGATCACAGATTGGCGTTGAGCTGGGTGTTGTTTGATTTTGGTCGGCGCGACGCAGCCTTGCGCAATGCTCGCCATTTGTTGATTGCTGCGAACGCTAATCAAGATGAGCAATTGCAGCAAACCTTCATACTGGCTGCGCAGTTGTATTACGACACCCTAGCTGCACAAAATAGTCATATTGCTGCTGCTCAGGTGGCGGCCCTGGCAGCCGAAAACCTTAAGGCCGCCAGCGCCAAGCATGACGCAGGTGCAGCTGCACTTTCGGACCGCCTTCAAGCCCAGGCGGCGTACTCCCAAGCGGCACTTAACGAAGTCCGCAGCAACGGAGCTTTAGTCAATGCCAAGGGCCTGATGGCCCTGCGCATGGGGCTAGCGCCGCGGGCAGCACTGGAGCTTGCCGGAAGCCTGACACGGCGTCCGGATACCCAATTTGTCAAAGGTATTGACGAGCTGCTTGAGCAAGCTAAGCAGGATCATCCTTCGCTCGTTGCTGCCAAGGCTCGGCTGAATGCGGCAAAAGCAGCCATCGACGAGAGCAAGGCGGAAGGCCGTCCTACCTTGTCATTGGTTGCCAACGCCTTTGATGTGCAGCTTAACCAATCAATGGCGTTCAACGGCGATAGCCGCACACGCGATAACAGCGTTGGGCTGCAACTGAGTATCCCTTTGTTTGAAGGATTCGAGCGCACTTACCAAGTACGAGGAGCTCAAGCTCGACTGGAAGCGAGGGAGGCAGAGGTAAGCGATGTTGAGCAGCGTATTTCGATAGACCTTTGGGGCAACTATCAAACGCTGATCACTGAAACGCGATCCTTGGAAAGAACGGCCGAGTGGGTAGAGCAATCCAACCAGGCACTGGAAGTCGTGCGAGGCCGCTACCAATCGGGCGTTGGCAGCATGATCGAACTACTTAATGCATTGACTGCGTATGCGTCTGCAGAGCAGCAACACATTAATGCCCTGAACAGCTGGCAAATGGCGCGTTTGAAATTAGCGGCGAGCTTAGGACGCCTGGGGTTCTGGGCGTTATAGCTAGTCGTGCTTGAAATAAAATAGAAATTTATAAATAAAATTATAAACGCAAAAAAACCGAGAAGCCATGATGAACACTGATACAGAAAGTATAAATGCGTCAAAATTCAACAAAAGTGGATTTTTGCGAAGTACGTCTTTTTTGCTCTCGCTGTATTGGAAGTCGGAAGAAAAAATATTTGCATGGTGCGCGCTCATTGGCTTGGTGACGCTCTCATTGCTGGGGGTTGCAAGCGCATTAGTGCTCAATGAGTGGTATAAGCATTTTTACAACGCCATTCAAGAGATGAATGCTCGAAGTTTCTACATGTTGGTATTGGTTTTTCTTGGAGTTGTATGTTTCTCAGTGGCGCGCTCAGTGCTGACCACCTATTTAGTAGGTATATTTGCACTAAAATGGCGTCGATGGCTGACCAATCACTATCTCTCTGCGTGGATAATTAGATCTCCGCAGCCTCGTCAGGTTGAGCGTCGTGTTGATAACCCCGACCAGCGCATTGCTGAGGATATTAATAAGTTTACGTACTCAACAGTTTATCTCTCGTGTGGGCTCCTTTATACTTTGGCAAGTGTAGTATCATTCAGTGTAGTTCTCATCGCGATTTCAGGAAACGCGTCACTATGGGGAGTAAAGGTACCTGCCTATATGTTCTGGGCGGCGATTATATATGCTGCGCTAGGTATGTATATAAGCCAGAAGATAGGTTTTAAGCTGGTATCGCTGAATAATTATCATCAAAAGTCAGAGGCAGATCTTCGCTATTTTTTAGTGCGTTTTCGTGATCGAAATAATATTGAGTCCGCCAAGACAGTACGAAGTCTTGAAAAAAACAATATTAGCGAAAAACTGGATATTAGCCTCGCCAATATGCGTCGGACAATTAGGGTTAAAGTGCGCCTTTCATTGTTCACAGAAATTTACGGTCAGTTATCGTTGCTTTTTAGTAGTTTGCTGGCAGTGCCACGGTTTTTTTCTGGCTCGATAACTTTCGGCGATGTTATGCAGATTAACTCAGCATTTGGGAATCTTTGCGAAAATTTAAGTTGGTTCATTAATGCCTATCCCAGTTTAGCTGAATGGAAAGCGACAACTGATCGATTGATATCGTTTGATAAGGCTCTAGCATACCAAACAGAGTTATCAGCGTGCCATGAGCTCGTCACAAGCTGTATGATTAAGGAGGCTTCGTGAAAAAATTAACACTGAATGATTTGCCAGAGGTTTTTGTAGAATTTAAAACTGTAAAAGCCAAAAAAGGCAAGGTTGTCTACAATAATAAAAATCTTGGACACAACTTAACTGACTTGGAGATAATCTCAAAATATAACTACGTAACTATTGATACCTCACAAAAATCAGATAACTTATTGGATACGAAGATTTTTTATGCAGAACGATACGGGGGGGATGGGATTTCCACTAACGGCGGAGGGGGGCGCTGTGGCTTCGATGGAGTGTTTCATTCAAAAGGACTGGGGCCCAACCAATTAGTAGGTGACAGGCCTCGGGATAGATACGGAAATTCTCACGCGAACGGTTTTTTATCGTTAGACGTTGCTATTTATGAATCCATTTGGTCTGAGATCATTAACATCGCGCTTCCCTATGGAGCAGTAAGAACGGTTGCAGTTATAAACTTAGAATGTGATTTCGAAGAGCCGGATATAACACTCCCTCGCGGGTTGCTGATCAGGATGCCTGCCGTACGGCCAGCTCACTTTATAAGAGCATTATATTTCAAAGAAAAAAAACTAGATGCTTTGAGTGAAGATGCAAAACGAGTAAAATTAGCAATTCAGAAATTGGTTGATTTCTTGCCTGAAAGCAATTTGGCTAGCCCAGCTAAAACCTTAGATGAAAATCTAGCTTATAGACTCTCGGAGCTTGCTTCTCGCTATGCAAAACAATTTGCGGCAGCAAGAGCAAAAAGGATATTCCACCAAAGCATCAGTGCATCCAATATAACCTTAGACGGTGCCTGGATGGATTTAGCGGGGAGTACAGTATTTTCAAACGATATGTGGTGGGAAGGATTCAACATAAAACATTTTTTGATGGAGTATGAACCTGCGACCGATAGCATTCGAGAAATTTGTTTTTATTTGTACAAGTATCAGATGGTTACAATGGAGAACTCGAATAAGTTAGCAAGCTTGGCATTAGCTACCTTTAATCGGGAGTACGTAAAAAACTTGTCGATATACAATGCAGCTCAGTCAGGATTCCCGATAGACATACTTGAAACCTTATCAGATAATGTTTACTTCTCTAGATTTTCTGATTTATTGAATAAAATTCTCGCTTTAGATAATTACTCCGTCACTCCAATAAAACTCAGTAATGGGTGGGAGGGATACGAATACTGGAGATCTAAACTCTACAGGCAGCTCCTTAAGCAAAAGCTCTATAAGACAAAAGAAAGTTTTTGCTGGGTATCAACGAACGGAGATCTTCTGAAAGACCTGACATTTGCTTATGACTCACTGTTTGATCTTGTGCAGCATAATGCCGAGATATATGGAGTAAATTATGATGCTTTTTGTAAGCTTGTAAGTATCAATGTGACTCGGTTGAATAGGTTTAGTTCAGTATTGTTCTGCTTGCAAGATATGATTCCAAAATCTCGTCAGGCAAAGTCATTTGTTGAACAAAAATCAAGATACGGTGAATTGTTTGAAAGAGCGATCAATTCAGCGTTTTTAACGTATAAGCATTATACTGCAACTAATACTTTGTTCTGGAGAGACGGAGATATATTGATTGTCTACGTCGCACAAAATAATCGTTTCGAAATCCATACTATCCATGGCGACTTAATAGATTCAGGTTCATTTTCAGAGATTTTGGAAAAAAACAATACAATGAAGTCGGCAACTTGCTTTTATGTAGATATGATTGAGGTTTTTTATGAATAAACAATACAGATTATTTACCGCATGTAAAAAAACCAGCATCGAAGACCAAGCAAAAACTTTAGGTTTTTCATTTTGGATTGCGATGCAGTCTCCAAAATATTTGTTATTTAGACTGATAGATTTTAGAGGCTGGCTAATGTCGGCAATCCAGCACAAACAAATAATAATTTTTTTTGATGTCTTCGACAACCCTATTGGGTATGTAACCTGGGCCAACCTTAGCTATGATGTTGAACTGCGTCTATTGAAAGATCCTAACTTCTCACTTCATGAATCTGAATGGGATGAGGGTGATAAAACATGGATAATAGATTGTTGCTTTCCCTTTGGGGATGCGGTATTCGCGATGAAAGAAATTAGAAGAGTTTTCAAATCGCAAAGTATAAATACAGTTCATTGGGCCCGTAGGGAGGATGATTATTCGATTCGGAAAGTAGTGCGGCGTAAGATCTAGAGAGTCTTCAAATAAACTTTCAAAATTTAGTGCGATGGAGATTCCAGACAGCTGAATTATCCAGGTTTTTTTAGACAGCTCTATCTATGTTGCCGAAGTTAACGTACGTTATCTTCCCTGTTGACAGCACACCCGAATAATGGACGCATTTTTGTCACGCCATAGCGAACGGGTGGCCGTTCTGGACAAGGATGAGAAAAGCTCATTATCATCGAGGCGACCGGCTAATAGCGGTAGGTGATTGCCTGATGAGTCAAGTATAGACTGGCGCCGGTATCGACTACCAGTGGCGCATCCACTGATGCTAATAATCATTCCTAGCTCCAGATAACTTTTTTAAGAGTATAAACGAAGAAGAAACTAGAGCTTCATTATCAGCATTAATTAATGCGAGCCCACGGGTGAGACACGTGGGCTCGCATCAATACTCTGCCGAAGGGACTACCCCTTTATTTGCTGCTAAAAGGTTTTAACGATCCCATCGGAGGAATACCCATAATAGGAATTCCAGGGCTTGGTTTTACATTCGAAAGTCCCTCCACAAATCCTCCAACTTTATTCCCCACATATCCGCCAACAACAGCTCCACCATTACCACCCAATTTACTACCGATGGCACCACCTATTAGCTCTCCTAGTAACTGTCCATCCCCCCCTCCACTTATAATTTTGATTTCACCATCCGTAAGTCTTCGCATAATCACCTCCAATATGTTTAAAGCTTATTTTCTTCTTTACTAGCGGAGTATTTTCTGATAAATTTGAATATTTGGCTTGTTACAAGCACAGTTAAAATCATCAGGCCGCTCGGCACATTATCTTCAGCACTCATATTTTTTGCAATGATTGCTACAATGATTCCAAGAACTATCGAACAAACAAATTCAGAAGTTTTTCCCATCCGTCAACTACCTCATATTTCTGAAATAATAGTGAATTTACAGCTAAGGATACTCTCAAGTAGGTGTGTATTTCTGGCCCGCTTCAGCCTCCGTCGATTTTGAAGGCAGAAAATCGGTCAAAAACGATCAGATCATCTGCTTAATATTGTTTCTTTGCCGCCGCAAGCTCCTCGCAGTGACCATTTCCCACATTACAAGTGCACCTTTCCCGCATTCGTCAGTAAAGGGGCGAGCACAGAATTCGGAAAAAAATCGTACGCTAAGCCCCTGTGGGGTCGGTTTCGGCAGGGGGCGAAATGACACGCTAAGCAGTTTCGCGATGTCTGCGGACAATTTCAGTGACGGTGTTCTTGCTAATACCAAGACCCCGGGCGATCCACCGATAGCTGCGACCCGCTTCAATCGCTTCGATGACTTTCGGGTAAAGCTTTCGGATTTCGGGCGCACGCCGACTTGCCGCCCGAGCCTACGTCCTCGGACGCGAGCAGCGGCGAGGCCTGACTTGACTCGTTCACTGATGAGATCACGCTCGAACTCCGCAATGCCGGAAAGAAACATCGCCTGCATACGGCCATGCGGGGACGACAGGTCGAACGCCATACCGTTCATGGCAATGACAGATACCTTCCAGCTCTCCAGTTCACGTAGCGTATTGAGGAGGTCGATCGTCGACCGCCCCCATCGAGACAGCTCTGTTACGATAATGGCATCGATCTGCCGTGACTGGGCCAATGCCATGATTTTTCGCCGTTCGGCGCGGTCAAGCTTCGTACAGGAACCGGTCTCCTTAAAGACCCCGATGGGATCGTAACCGGCACGACTGGCAAACGCCGTCAGGTCACGCTCCTGCCGTTCGCATGATTGGTCTGCAGTCGAAACTCGACAATAGATGGCTGCGCGCTGTCCCAATTGAACCCTCGTCGTTTACGGTGTTGGAAAGCCTTGATTTACATGCGCTGATTTTTGTCCAAATCAAACTATACTTCAACAGGGACAGTGGTGATGCCGAGACGACACATTCTCACCGAGCGACAGCGCTCGGCACTGTTTGATCTGCCTACCTGCTATCGCTTGCGTTTATAAATCGTTGGGCTCGCGTTTATCCGCCTTTTTGAACCCAGATTAAATGACGCTATCCGACCGAGGTTGCCCACATTATTTGATTCTATCCGGGCAGTTGCCCACATTAACTGACTTTATCTGCGTCCCCGACCCACATTATTTGCGTATATCCGCAAGCAATAATGCATCAACCTCGACGACACCTCTCTGCCCGTCGCCCCACCTGGTCAGTTCATGTCGCAGCCGCTCCGATTGATTGGCGCGCAAGCGTTCGATAGACGGTCGGTCTTGATATGGAAAACACTTCGGCCAGATCACTGATCGAGTACTCGCCGGTGTCATACATCCGGCACAGCTCTTTTTGCTGGCGATCCGAGAGCTTCGGCTTCTTACCGCGCAACTTACCTTTGGCCCGTGGGATGGCCATCCCCTCCGGCGTGCGCAGTCTGATGAGGTCCGACTCGAACTCAGCGAACGTGGCGAGAATGTTGAAGAACAGCTTGCCCATCGGATCGGAAGGATCATGGACACTGGTCCCGATCTGCAACCTCACACAGCGGCCGTGAGTTCATCTCCAATCGCACGCGCGTCAGGAACGGAGCGTGCAAGGCGGTCGAGTTTAAGGACAACCAGCGTATCCCCGTGGCGCACTGCCGCCAGGGCCTGGTCGTGCCCCGGCCGCTCTCTTTTCGTACCGATAAAACCATGGTCGGTATAAATGCGATCCGCTTTCACACCGAGCTTGATTAAAGCCTCCTTCTGTGAGGTGAGGTCTTGCCTGTCGGTCGAGCAACGTGCGTAGCTAATGAGTGTAGTTGTCATGGTCGAACTGTAATACCAAAGGGGCCTTCAACGATAAATATATCGTACCACTCAAATGAGACAGGCGACGCCCAAGAAAAGAAGGCGTTTCAGCCAATCGATCAGAGCGGGGAAAAACCGTCCGTTGAACGATCCCCTTTCGGACATATGAGCAGTGAATTGAGCTATTACTGTTCGTCAGCAGATATGCATATGTGCATATTTCGGTTGTGCATGAATGCTGGATTTACATACAGTATTTGTGAGCTGCGTTTTCTCGTCAACGCTTGGCAAGGCGTAAGGAAGGAGACAGCTAGCTCGTATTATCAAGATATGAGCTCAAATCAAACGTTAAGGAGAACAGAATGGCAGGCGAAGCTATTTTACTACCCACGTCATATGTAGGGGGCTCAGCCCCCTGCAGGAACCAATTATGTTGGTGGGGGGGGTGGAAATGTAGTCCCTAGTAACGGCGGTCCTATGATGGGCGTAGCGCCAGGAATTGACCCGACGTCATTTATAAAATTTCTAAATAATTACTATCCACCTATTTTGAAGCAGGCAACCGAAGACGGGGTAAAGGAATATTCCGCAAAGCTTCAAATCCTGTCTCAAACGGTTGAAAGTAAGCTGGCGTCAGCCAGAGGAGGCAGTGTAATTAATGACCCTGGGGCTGCAGCCAGCATAAGTAACGAAATTACCTTGCGAGATTCATTGGTCGCTCAGAAAACTCCCGCTTATCAAGCTCAAAAAACCATCGCCGATGCTTTTTATGGGGCCGATTTTTTAGTAAGACTGACAGGGATTTTATTGAAGAGACGTATAAGCGGGGCATGCAACTCATCCCACCTGTTGATACGGTAAGTCATTGGAATGAGGCTCGCAAAGCGGCCTATCAAGCCAAATATATTAACGATGAAATTTCGCTTTTAAATTCTCAATCTGCGGCATTGAAAACAGAATTGGCGACCACTCAAGCTCGAATCGCGGCTGAGGCTGCTGCAAAGACTGCCGCTGACAAAGCCACTGCTGATGCCGCTGCAAAGGCTGCCGCTGAACAGACGCGTCTTGCAGCAGAAGCTATTCGAGTCGCCAATACGTTTCGTGCGCCAGGCTCTGCGTCAGCAACTGGCCCAGTTGTTATTTCCGCGGTGGGAACTATAAATGTTATTGAAACGGCGGCAGTTACATTGCAAGCTGCGATTCGCTCCGCAATTGCCGAACTGACCAGTTTGCTAGCCGGTACCGCCTCAGGTCTTTTGGTGGGTGTTTCTACCCTGGCCTACTCGCCAAAACTGGCCAATGGTGAGCTGCCTGAGCGTTATACGTTTAGCACCCCTCTGTCGGATCTCGACCCTGAGCAAAACCAAGATTTACTTGCCATTGCCGCCACCAGTGGAACCGTTAACCTACCCGTGCGGCTTAACTCAAAAACAGCAGCGGATGGACAGTCAGAAGTCATCATAGTTAAGACTGATAGTACGACTATTCCTTCAAGCGTCAGGGTGGTGGCTGCTACCTACGATGCTGCGCAGAACGTCTATAGCGTAACGACAGGAGACACTCCGCGTAGGACCTTGACCTGGACGCCTATTGTCAACCCAGGGAACAGTTCAACCACATCGCCTGCTGAACAGCCCGCACCGCCGGTCTATACTGGCGCAACGGTAACGCCAGTTGAGAGCCGAATTGACACCTTCCCAGGGGGGGCGGAGGCCGGTTTCGATGACTTCATCACCGTGTTCCCGGCAGATTCGGGGTTGCCTCCGATCTATGTGATGTTCCGGGATCGGCGTGAAGATCCCGGTGTGGTAACCGGTGTAGGTCAACCCGTGTCGGGGATCTGGCTAGGGACTGCATCGCAAGGTGAAGGGGCACCCATTCCGTCACAGATTGCTGATCAGCTTCGGGGTAAGGAATTCAAGAACTTCAGGGCTTTTCGAGAGGCGTTTTGGAAAGCCGTAGCTGGTGACCCCGAGCTCTCTAAACAGTTTGATCCAGGTAGTGTCGCCGCCATGGAAAAGGGGTATGCGGCATTCGTCAGAAAGATTGAGCGTGCGGGAGCGCGTAAAAAATATGAACTGCACCACTAAAACTACATCTCCACAGGTGGAGAATGTTTTTAACATTGATAACATTATCGTAATTACTCCAAAGCGGCATATCGAAACTCATCAGGAGAAGAAATAATGAGCACATCAATAAATGAAATGACAGAATCTGATTTTCTTTTATTTTTTAATAAACTATATAGTGCGGACTATCCATCTGAAGAAGCACATGATAATGCCGTAATGGAATTTGAGGAGATTTCAGAGCATCCTTCAGGCTCAGATTTACTTTACTATCCCGAAGATGGGAAAAGTGGCCCAGAGGCAGTAGTTGCAGAAGTTAAAGCATGGCGAGCCGCCAACGGTAAGCCAAGCTTCAAAACCGCTTAATTGAAGTCAGTTAAACCCAGTCACCGAGTTAATTTCGGTGACTGGGTTTTCCGGTTTTGAGCGGCCCATGACTACCATTGCATTACAGTTCATAAAACACCCAGCTTATGAATTTCTTTGTTGAAGTCTTCAGCTCGACCTTGTGGCAGTTGACCTGCCAGATAGGCGCGGACCTCCGCTCGTCGAGCCCCGAGATGGCCACACAGGGCATTAATCCCATACCCATTACGGGCCAACCTGGCTTCAAGCCCGTCCAGGCCTGGGGATAACACCGTTTTCACGAAGTCAACGTCAACGGGATTGGCCCCAACTAACACGCCTTTGGCGAGGGCCCGGCTCAGGTAGTAGGAAATCTGCAAATGAGCTTGCAAGGTGTCTAGAGAATCCGGGGCGATTCAGAGCAGTTCAGACAAAAATTGCATCCGCCGCCATGGCGGACGATAGGGACTGATAGCCATTGTTGTGATACGTCTAAAAACCAGACGTGACGAACAGCGCCACGCAAGCGTATATGAGAGTTGGAGAGCACTGGAGCAGCCTACGCATTTGATGACTTTGGTTTAGCGCACAAAACTGTCTGATTTAACGGTCGAATTTTTTAGAGTGTCGCTGCTCCTTTTTCTGAGCTAGCCAATCAATGGCTGATAACAACAACACCGCATCAGCTGGTCCCTCAAGCTTTACGGAGCGGCCTGTCGTGTTGTCTGTAATTATGACAGTAGGAGTGGCCGTAACCCCGGCTTTGACGGCCTCCTCGGCCTGCTGGCCGACACGCTGGGCGATCACTTTGTCGGTGGCTGCACAGGACAACAGGGCCTGGTTAGTAACACCAACAACTTTCAGATGCCCATCGAAACCCTCACCGTTGCTACGGGTCCGGTCAAAGATCTGGTCAATGGCTTGTCAGAAGGCAGGTGCGCCACCAAGCGCCCTCGCACATTCAGCGAGCTTGGCTTCGTGTACTGCGGTGGGACCGTGCACATCC
>Ga0308166_1001283_pt1 | contig 27476 bp, 11 predicted proteins | sample PhyCR2_2_FD_202137 | JGI IMG/M metagenome (GOLD analysis project Ga0308166, IMG submission 202137) | Phyllosphere microbial communities from UC Gill Tract Community Farm, Albany, California, United States - DLSLCC.R2 | ecosystem: Host-associated > Plants > Phyllosphere > Unclassified | place... | reverse complement strand
CCTTGTGGCGAGGGAGCTTGCTCCCGCTTGGGTGCGCAGCGCCCACAAGATCTTTGGGGCTGCTTCGCAACCCAGCGGGAGCAAGCTCCCTCGCCACAGACAGCAGGTGACCACAGGTTTGTGTTGCATCGACTAAACCGCCGCCGAGCCGACGCGGCCCTTGCGCAGTGCATCGATAACCGCTTCTTTCGGGCCGTCGGCGACGACCCGGCCGTTGTCCAGTACCAGCAACCGGTCCACCAGACTCAGCATCGAGGTGCGGTGGGTGACCAGCAGCAGGGTCTTGCCTTGCACCCAACCGTGCAGCTTCTGGCGCAGCAGGTCTTCGCTGCTGTTGTCCATGGCGCTGGTGGGTTCGTCGAGCAGCATGATCGGTGGGTCGAGTAACAATGCTCTGGCGAGTAAAACTGCCTGGCGCTGGCCGCCGGAAAGTAGCTGACCGCGTTCGCCTACCGGCCGGTCGAAGCCTTGCGGATGCTGCCGCGCCAGCTCGGTGACGCCGGTCAGTTCAGCGACTTCGAGCATGCGCGAATCGCTGATGTAGCGCGCGCCAAGGGTCAGGTTGTCGCGCAGGCTGCCGGCCAGCAGCGGCAGGTCGTGGGCGACATAACCGATCTGCTGGCGCAGGTCGGCGACGTCCAGTTGCCGCAGGTCGAGACCGTCGAGCAGCAACTGGCCTTCCTCGGGTTCATAGAAGCCCATCACCAGCCGCGCCAGGGTGCTTTTGCCCGAGCCGCTGCGGCCGATGATGCCGATTCGCTCGCCGGGTTTCATGCTGAAGCTGACGTTGCTCAGCGCCGGCGCATTCTGGCCGTTGTAGTGAAAGGTCACGCCGCTGACGTCCAGCGCGCCTTGCAGCTGTGTGCGTTCCAGCGGCCGCTGCTTGCCGTCGCGCTCCTGTGGCAGGCCCATCAGCGCGTCGGTGCTTTTCATGGTCAGTTGCGCTTGCTGGTAGCGGGTGATCAGCCCGGCGATCTGCCCCAGCGGCGCGAGAACCCGGCTGCCGAGCATGTAGCTGGCCACCAGCGCACCGACGCTGAGGTTGCCGGCGATGATGCTGTAGACCCCGGCGACAATCGTCGCCATCCCGGAAAACTGCTGAATGAACAGCGTGCCGTTGGTCGCCAGCGCCGAAAGGTTGCGCGCGTGGCTGTCGAGGCGGGTGAGGGCGCCGTGGGTGCTTTCCCATTTGTGCTGACGCTCGCTTTCGGCGCTGCAGGCCTTGAGGGTTTCCAGACCGCCGAGGGTTTCGATCAGCAACGCCTGTCGTTCGGCACCCAGGCTCAGGCTTTTCTGCACGGTGTCACGCAGGCGCACCTGAATCGCCAGAGCAAATATGATCGTGATTGGAAACGCCAGCAGCGGAATCACCACCAGCCAGCCACCGAGCAGACCGATCACCACCAGCATCAACACCACGAACGGCAGGTCGATCAGGCTGGTCAGGGTCACCGCTGTGAGGAATTCGCGCAGGCCCTGAAAGTCATGAATGCTTTGGGCGAAGCCACCGATGGTCGCCGGCCGCGCCTTCATCGCCATGCCGGTGATGCGCTCGAACAACGTCGCGGAAAGGATCACATCGGTTTTCTTCCCGGCGGTATCCAGCAGGTGCGCGCGCACCACCCGCAGCACCAGTTCGAAGCCGGTGCCGATCAGCAGGCCGATCGCCAACACCCACAGGGTCGAGGTGGCCTGATTCGGCACCACGCGGTCGTAGGTCTGCATGACGAACAGCGGCACCATCAGGCCTAAAAGGTTGATCAGAAAACTGGCGAGAATTGCATCGCTGTACAGCCATTTCGACAGCTTCAGCGTGTCGCGAAACCAGGCGTGGACCCGCGGCACCAGCGGTGAACGCAAGTCTTCGAGTTCGTGGCGCGGCCGGGCGAACAAGGCCTGGCCGCTGTAGTGTTCGGCAAGTTCTTCGCGCTCGACCCATTGCTCGCCGCCATCGGCTTCGCTGGGCAGGATCAGCGCCTTGCCGTCATCGGCGAAACGCCGCAGGACGGCGGTGCGCCCATCCTTGAGCAGCAACAGAATCGGCAGATTCAGCGCAGAAATATCCTTCAGTTCGCGGCGCAACAAGCGCGCCTGCAAACCGGCCCGGGCCGCCGCACGGGGCAGCAGATCCAGGCTCAGACGTTGCTTGTTCAGGGGCAGCCCGGCACTCAGGCTGGCACGACTGACCGTCGCGCCATGCAGTTTGCAGAGGATCAGCAGACCGTCGAGTAACGGGTCATCGAAGCTCAGCCGCGGATCGATCCCGGTGTGTCCGCCTTCGGCCATGCTGGTCATATTGATCGCCCCTGTAATGACTGGTCCAACCTGTGGCGAGGGGATTTATCCCCGATGGCTGCGCAGCAGCCCCATGGAACTCATTGCTGCTCAAATCTTTGGGGTCACTGCGCAACCCAGCGGGAGCAAGCTCCCTCGCCACAAAGGGTCGTGGGACTTACTTCAGCTCAGGCAGGCGTGCTTCGTTTTTGACTTCGGTCGCCGCAATGGCATCCGCCGGCAGCACCACCCGTTGCTTGCTCAGCAACTGGCCCATGTTCGCCAGCACGCGGTACATCGAATATTCCTCGGTGTAGCGGATTTCGGTGTAGCGACGGTTGGCGTTGTAAAGCTCGTTTTCACTGTCGAGCAAGTCGAGCAGGGTGCGTTGGCCGAGGCCGAACTGATCCTGATACGCCGCACGTACACGCTTGGTGGTCTCGGCGTATTCACGGGCGGTCGGGGTCTGTTTGTTCGCGTTGACCATGGCGTTCCACGCCAGGTGAATGTTCTCGTTCAACTGACGCAAGGCGTTGTTGCGTATGTCCATCGCCTGATTGATCTGGTGCGCATCGGAGGCCAGACGAGCCTTGTCGCTGCCGCCACGGAACAGGTTGTAATTCATGATCACGCCGACGCGCCATTCGTTATCGTGGCCTTCATCGCCTTGCACGTTGTTGTTCGCACCCACCGCCGCTTCGGCGTCGAAACGCGGGTAGAACGGCGACTTGGCGACTTCATACTGGCTCTCGGCCGACTGCACGTCCGCCTGCGCGGATTTCAGGTACGGGTTGTTCTCGACCATGCTCTGCTGGGCTTCCGGCAGGCTGGTGGGGATTTCGCCGCGAGTCGACGGTGGCGCTTCCAGTTCATCGGGCATGCGCCCGACCACGGCGTAGAAATTCGATTCGGCGTCGGCCAGATCGACTTCGGCGGTGTCGAGGTTGTTCTGCGCCAGCGCCTTACGGGCGACCGACTGATCGGAGTCGGCGGTGCTGCCGATGCCGCGCTGGGTGCGCAGGCCGATCTGATCGTTGACGCGCAAGTGCGCTTGCAGGTTGTTTCTGGCCAGCGTCACCAGTTCACGGCGCTTGAGCACTTCGAGGTAGACCTCGATGGTACGCAGCGCCAGATCCTGAGCGGTGCCTTGCGCGTAGTAAGCGCGCGAGTTGGAAACGCCCTTGGTGCGCTCGACCTCGTTGGCGGTGTTGAAACCGTCGAAGATCATTTGCCGCAGCCGTAGCTCTGACTGGGTGTAGTTGAGAATTTCGGTGTGGTGATTACCGAAAGCCCGGGTATTGGTGTTGTCGCTGTAACCGCGCCCGTAGGCGGCATTCAAATCGACGGACGGATAGAAGCCACCCTTGGCCACTTTCACCTGTTCATCGGCGGACAGTTTGGCGTCCACGCGCGAGGCGAGGTCCGGGTGGGTGGCGATGGTGCTTTGAATCGCTTCGGTCAGATTCATGGCCTGGGCTTGGGAAGTGCAAGCCATGGCCAGCAAAACCGCGCTGCAGAGGGGGGTTAAAACGCGCATGGGGTGCATCTCCCTGGTCCTGATGGTGCGTTACTGTCGCCAAATATTTGACGATAATTTGAGGTGTAAGCGTTTCACTCTTGTAACAACAGAGCTAAGAACATCCTGAAGCGTAGCTAAGAAAAAATTTTCATAAGGCTTATGCCGAAAAAAACTTATGCGCTTGGCGAAAACCAGCACATTGTTCAGATCGAAAGCCTTTGTTTCATGCGCTTTAGGGAGCACAAAAAGGCTTGAGGAAAGTTCCATTCACTTTGCGACATACGGCGAAGTACTGCTGAAGGGGAGGGACGCGTAGCGGCAGATGAGCGACAGATTTTTGTCACTCGGGTGATTCACCACCGTTACGTAGCGTTAGTGGGTTCGCTGCATTGATCAGGAGTCCGAAGTGCTTGAAAGCACTGAAGTTTCCTCGTTTGCGCAACCTGCGAAACGAACTGTCGAGGTGCGAGCGTCGCCCCGACAACCCGATTGAGCCATGGGCTGCTTCGCGAACCAGTGCCGACGGTGGTCGGCAGCGGAGGAATTTCACATGGCAACGCTCATCGGGACAGTCACTAAAGTCATTGGTCAGGTTTTTGCGCAGGGCACCGACGGCACGCGCCGCGCCCTGGTCGAGGGCGACCGCTTGTTTGCCGGCGATCAAGTGATCACCGGCGCAGAAGGTGCCGTCGCCATTCATCTGCAAAATGGCCACGAGTTGACCCTGGGCCGCGACAGCAGCATGACCATGTCCGGGCAGCTGCTGGCCAATCAGGCGGTGCACATTGATTCCCCTGAAGCGCTGACGCCGAGCGAAGCGCAACTGACCGATGTCGAGCAGATTCAGAAAGCCATCGCCGCCGGCGAAGACCCGACCAAAGCGGCAGAGGCCACCGCCGCCGGCCCGAATGCACCGGGCGGCGCGCCAGGTGAGTTGGGTGGCGGCCACAGTTTTGTGCTGCTGACGGAAGTCGGTGGGCGCGTGGATCCGGTGATCGGCTTCCCGACCGCCGGTTTCAACGGTATTCCCGAGTTTCCCGAAGAGCGGCATAACGCAGTCATCGACAATGGCGACAACACGCCGATCGTGCCGCCACCGGTCAACAACCTGGTGACCCTCAGTGGCCTCGCCGTGCCTGGCGGTGAGCTGACTTTCAATGAAGCCAACCTGCCTGCCGGCTCCTCTGCCAACCCCGGCGCGCTGACCCAGAGCAGCAGCTTCACGGTGTCGGCGCCGGACGGTCTGAGCAGCCTGAACATCGGCGGTATCAACGTGATCAGCGGTGGTGTGGCGGCCGGTTTCCCGCAGTCGATCACCACACAACTGGGCAACACCCTGACCATCACCGGGTATAACGCCAGCACCGGCGTGGTCAGCTACAGTTACACCCTCAACGGCAACGATGCCCATCCGGCCGGTGACGGCGCCAACAGCCTCAGTGAACATTTCACGGTGACCGCAAGCGACAGCAATGGCGACAGCGCCACCGGCTCGCTCGACGTCAACATCATTGATGACGTGCCCAAAGCGGCGAATGACAGCAACGCCAACACCGCCTCGGAAACCCTGCTGACCCTCACCGGCAACGTCCTGACCAACGACGTGCAAGGCGCCGACCGCGTGCCCACCGGCCCGGTCACTGCCGGTACCTTTACCGGCACTTTCGGCACCCTCGTATTGAATGCCAATGGCACATACACCTACACCCTGAACACCAGCGACGCAGACTTCAAAGCGCTGCACGGTGGCGGCAATGGCACCGAGACTTTCACCTACACCCTCACCGATTCGGACGGCGATACCAGCACTGCGAATCTGGTTCTGCAGATTCACAACAACGACGATCCGGTGGTGATCAACGGGTTGAACGTTGAAGGTGGCGAGCTGACGGTTTATGAAAAAAACCTCAGCAGCGGTAGCGAGCCGGATGCCAATGCGCTGACCCAGAGTGGCACGTTTACTATCACTGCGCTGGATGGCGTTACCACGCTGACGGTGGGCGGCATCGCCGTTGTCACTAACGGCGTGGCCGCGGGCTTCCCGCAATCGATGACTACACCGCTGGGCAGCACGCTGACCATCACCGGTTTCAATGCCACCACCGGCGTGGTGAGTTACACCTACACCCTCGATCACAATGACGCGCATCCGACGGGCAACGGCGCCAATACCTTGCCTGAGCAATTTGCCGTAACGGTGGTGGACGACAACGGCACCACTGCCAATGCGACCCTCGACGTTAATGTGGTCGACGACCTGCCAAAAGCGGTGAATGATTCCAACGCCAACACCGCGTCGGAAACCAACCTGACCCTCACCGGCAACGTGCTGACCAACGACGTGCAAGGTGCCGACCGCGTGCCCACCGGGCCCGTCACTGCCGGCACTTTCACCGGTACCTACGGCACCCTCGAACTGCACACCGACGGCACTTACACCTACACGCTGAACACCACCGACGCCGACTTCAAAAACCTGCACGGCGGCGGTAACGGTACGGAAAACTTCACCTACACCATCACCGATTCCGACGGCGATACCAGCACCGCGAATCTGGTTTTGCAGATTCACAACAACGACGATCCGGTGGTCATCAGTGGCCTGGATGTAAACGGCGGCGAACTCACCGTTTACGAAAAAAACCTCAGCACCGGCAGCGCGCCGGATGCTAGTGCACTGACCCAAAGCGGCACCTTCACTATCACCGCTCTGGACGGCGTCACCACGCTGACCGTCGGTGGTATCGCCGTGGTCACCAACGGCGTGGCCGCAGGCTTCCCGCAATCGGTGACTACACCGCTGGGCAGCACGCTGACCATCACCGGTTTCAATGCCACCACCGGTGTTGTGAGTTACAGCTACACGTTGATCGACAACGAGGCACACCCAACCGCCAACGGCGCAAACAACCTGCCCGAGCAGTTCGCCGTAACGGTAGTGGATGACAATGGCACCACCGCCAACGCGACCCTCGATGTGAACATCATCGATGACCTGCCAAAAGCCGCGAACGACAGCAACGCCAATACCGCGTCAGAGACCAATCTGACCCTCACCGGCAATGTCCTGACCAACGACGTGCAAGGCGCCGACCGCGTACCGACCGGCCCAGTGACTGCCGGGACTTTCACCGGCACCTACGGCACCCTGGAACTGCACACCGACGGCACCTACACCTACACGCTGAATACCAGCGACGCCGACTTCAAAAACCTGCACGGTGGCGGCAATGGCACCGAAACCTTCACCTACACCATCACCGATTCCGACGGCGATACCAGCACCGCCAACCTCGTCCTGCAGATCCACAACAACGACGATCCGGTGATCATCAACGGGCTCGACGTCAATGGCGGTGAACTCACCGTCTACGAGAAAAATCTCACTGACGGCAGCGCACCGGATTCCACTGCGTTGACCCAAAGCGGCACATTCACCATCACTGCGCTGGACGGCGTGACGACCCTGACCGTCGGTGGCATTGCCGTGGTCACCAATGGCGTAGCCGCAGGCTTCCCGCAATCGGTCACCACACCGCTGGGCAGCACGTTGACCATCACCGGATTCAACGCGACCACCGGTGTCGTCAGCTACAGCTACACCCTGGTCGACAACGAGGCACACCCGACCGCCAACGGCGCCAACAATCTGCCTGAACAGTTCGCCGTCACCGTAGTGGACGACAACGGCACCACCGCTAACGCAACCCTCGATGTGAACATCATCGATGACCTGCCCAAAGCGGTGAATGACAGCAACGCCAATACCGCGTCGGAAAGCCAGTTGACCCTGACCGGCAACGTCCTGACCAACGACGTGCAAGGTGCCGACCGCATCCCCACCGGCCCGGTCACCGCCGGCACCTTCACCGGCACCTACGGCACCCTGGTACTGAATACCGACGGCACCTACACCTACACGCTGAACACCAACGACGCCGACTTCAAAAACCTGCACGGCGGCGGCAACGGCACCGAGACTTTCACCTACACCATCACTGACTCGGACGGCGATACCAGCACCGCGAATCTCGTCCTGCAGATCCACAACAACGACGATCCGGTGATCCTCAACGGTCTCGACGTGAATGGCGGCGAACTCACGGTCTATGAGAAAAACCTCAGCGACGGCACCAGTCCCGATGCATCGGCGCTGACTCAGAGCGGTACCTTCACCGTGACCGCGCTCGACGGTCTGCAAACACTGACCGTAGGCGGCATCAACGTCGTCACCGGTGGTGTGGCCGCAGGCTTCCCGCAATCGATCGTTACGCCGTTGGGCAGCACGCTGACCATCACCGGCTACAACCCGGCGACTGGCGTGGTCAGCTACAGCTACACCCTGGTCGATAACGAAACCCATCCGAACGGCAATGGCGCCAACAGCATCACCGAGAACTTCAACGTGGTGGCGACTGACACTGACGGCAGCACCGCCAGCGGCCAGATCAACGTCAACATCATCGATGACCTGCCGAGCGCGCATGCCGATGCCGCGTCGGTGGCGGAGGGCGGCACCGTCAGCGGCAACGTGCTTGACAATGACATCGGCGGCGCCGACGGCCCGGCCGTGACCGGCGCGGTGGTCGGTGTGCGCGCCGGCTCCGACACATCCACCTCGGCCATCGGCGGCCTCAACAGCAACATCAATGGCACCTACGGTTACCTGACCCTCGATGCCAACGGCAACGCGGTCTATCACAGCAACCCCAATACCGTGAGCGGCCCCGGTGCGGTGGATGTGTTCACCTACACCGTGCGCGATTCCGATGGCGATGAAAGCACCACCACCATCACCATCGATGTCGCCAACAGCAAGCTGTATGCGACCAGCGATACCGACGTCACCGTCTACGAAAAAGCCCTCGACCTGACCAAGGACGGCGCCGATCTGGCCCCCGGTACGGTCACCGGCAGCGACCCGACCAATACGGGTGAAACCGCGTCCGGCACGCTGGTCGGTTCGGTCACCGGTGCGGTCGGCGCCATCAGCTATGCGCTGGTCGGCAGTGCCACCGGCAACTACGGGCAGATCGTGCTCAACCCCAACGGCACTTACACCTACACCCTGACCTCGCCCGCGACCACCACACCGCATGCCGACGACGGGGCCAATACCCTGACTGAAACCTTCACCTATCAGGCCACCGATTCGCTGGGCAATGTGGTCACCAGCACCATCGTTGTCAGCATTGTCGATGACGTGCCCAAAGCCCTCAACGACAGCAACGCCACCAGTGCCTCGGAAACCCAGCTGACCCTGACCGGCAACGTGCTGAGCAACGACGTGCAGGGCGCGGACGTGGTCGCCACCGGACCGAATGCCGGGCCGATCACCGCCGGTACGTTCACCGGGACTTACGGCACGCTGGTGCTCAATGCCAACGGCACTTACACCTACACGCTCAACCCGGCTGACGCCGACTTCAAAGCGCTGCACGGCGGTGGAAACGGCACCGAGACATTCACCTACACCCTCACCGATGCTGACGGCGATACCAGCACCGCGAACCTGGTGCTGAACATCCACAACAACGACGATCCGGTGGTGCTCAACGGCCTCGACGTCAATGGCGGCGAACTCACCGTCTACGAGAAAAACCTCAGTGACGGCACCAGCCCTGACACCCCGGCACTGACCCAGAGCGGTACCTTCACCGTCACGGCCCTGGATGGACTGCAAACCCTCACCGTCGGTGGCATTGCCGTCGTGACCAACGGGGTCGCCGCAGGCTTCCCGCAATCGGTGGTGTCGCCGCTGGGCAGCACGTTCACTATCACCGGTTACAACCCGGCGACCGGCGTGGTCAGCTACAGCTACACCCTGGTGGACAACGAAAACCACCCGACCGGTAATGGCGCCAACAGCCTCACCGAAAACTTCAACGTGGTCGCGACGGACACCGATGGCAGCACCGCCAGCGGCCAGATCAACGTCAACATCATCGATGACCTGCCGACCGCCAAGGCCGACACCGGCTCGGTGGCGGAGGGCGGCACGGTCAATATCAGCGTGCTCGGCAACGACGTCACCGGTGCCGATGGCGCAGCGGCAGGCGGGGCCGTGGTCGGCGTGCGCGCCGGCAGCAACACCGCGACCTCGGCGATCGGCGGCCTCAACAGCAACATCAACGGCACCTACGGCTACCTGACCCTCGACGCGGCAGGCAACGCCATCTACCACAGCAACCCGAACTCCGTCAGCCCGCCGGGCGCCACCGACACGTTCACCTATACCATCCGCGACGGTGACGGCGACGAAAGCACCACCACCATCACCATCAATGTCGCCGACAGCAAACTGATTGCGTCGGTCGATCAGGACGTGACGGTCTACGAAAAAGCCCTCGACCTGACCAAGGACGGCCAGGACCTGGCCCCCGGCACGGTCACCGGCAGCGACCCGACCAACACCGGCGAAACCGCCACCGGCACACTGGTCGGTGCGGTCACTGGCGGCAGCGGGGCGCTCACCTACACCCTGGTCGGCAGCGCCACCGGCACTTACGGGCAGATCCAGCTCAACGCCGACGGCACTTACACTTACACCCTGACCTCGGCACCGAAAACCACGCCGAACGCCAACGACGGCGCCAACACCCTGAGCGAAAGTTTTACCTACAAAGCCACCGATGCGCTGGGCAACAGCACCACCAGCACGATTGTGGTCAACATCATCGACGACGTGCCCAAAGCCGTGGCGTCGGATCGTTCGGCGGCGGCGGTGGAAATCGATTCCAACCTGCTGATCGTCCTCGACATCTCCGGCAGTATGGCCGACGCCTCCGGTGTGCCGGGGCTATCACGTCTGGCGCTGGCCAAGCAGGCCATCAGTGCCTTGCTCGACAAGTACGATGATCTCGGCGATGTGAAGGTGCAGCTCGTCACCTTCAGCAGTAATGCCACTGACCGGACTTCGGTGTGGGTCGATGTGGCGACGGCCAAGTCCATACTCGCCGGCCTCACCGCCGGTGGCGGTACCAACTATGACGCTGCCGTGGCGGTGATGCAGACCGCGTTCAACACCTCGGGCAAACTCACCGGGGCGCAGAACGTCGGCTACTTCTTCTCCGACGGCAAGCCCAACGAAGGCGACATCAACGCTGCCGACGAAGCCGCGCTGAAAAACTTCCTCGATGCCAACAACATCAAGAACTACGCGATCGGTCTGGGCAGCGGCGTGAGCAACGCCAACCTCGATCCGCTGGCCTATGACGGCATCAGCCACACCAACACCAATGCGGTGGTGGTCACCGATCTCAATCAGCTCAACTCGGTGCTGTCGGGCACTGTGGAAGGTGCGCCGGTCACCGGTTCGCTACTGGGTGAGGGCGGTACGTTCGGCGCCGATGGCGGCTTCATCAAATCCATCGTGATCGACGGCACCACCTACACCTATGACCCGCGCGCCAACAGCGGCCAGGGTTCGTTGACCGCATCCGGCGGCACCAACCACGGTACGTTCAACACCGTGAACAACACGATCAGCATCGCCACCAACAACAGCGGCACGCTGGTGATCAACCTGGACACCGGTGACTACAGCTACACCTCGCAAAAAACCACGACCACGGTGATCACCGAGAACATCGGTTTCACCCTCAGCGACAACGACGGCGACCTCGCCAGCTCGACGCTGACCGTGAAAGTGATCCCCAACTCGCCACCGGTGGCGACGGACGACCACGTCATCACCAACGTACTGTCGAGCAACATCACCGTGCCGGGCGAACTGTTGCTGGCCAACGACACCGATCCGGACGGCGACACGCTCAACGCCTCGCCGACCAGCTTCAACACCGGTTGGGTGGCCAAGGGCGCGGACTTCACCGGTACCGGCGCGATCACGTTCAACGGCACCAGCAACACGGCGGCCAACCAGAACCTAGCCGACGTGCGTAACGCGTTCGCGGCGAACACCGCCGCGATGACCGCGGTGCTGGTGGTCAGTGGTTACCTCGGTGCGGTGACCAACGCCAATGCCAACGATGAAGACCTGATCACCGTCAAACTGAAACAGGGTGAAACGCTGAACCTGGATCACAACCTCGCGGCCGGCCACGTCACCATGGAGTACTCGGTCAACGGCGGCGCGTTCGTCAGCATCGCCGATGGCGGCACCATCACCGCCAGCGCCGATGGCACCTACCAGATTCACGTGACCAACATCAGCAACACCAGTGGCAGCAATCCGACGGCAGCGGAAAACTATCAATTGACCATGACGGTCAACTACGCCGGCGCCCATGACGTGACGCCGGACTTCAACGGCACCTACACCGCCAATGACAACCATGGCGGCAGCGACACCGCCAACGTCAGCATCACCTATCAGGATGGCCACACCCTCACCGGCACTGCCGGGGATGACATTCTGGTGGCGGGCACCGGCAACAACATCCTCAATGGCGGCGACGGCAACGACGTACTGACCGCCGGTTCCGGCAACAACGAGATGCACGGCGGCGCGGGCAACGACTTGCTCTACAGCGGCCCGGGCAACGACATTCTCGACGGCGGCACCGGCATCGACACGGTCAGCTATGCCCACGCCACCGCCGGGGTCACGGTCAACCTCGGTCTGCTCGGTGCGCAAAACACCCTCGGCGCCGGCACCGACACGATCAGCAACATCGAAAATCTGGTCGGCTCGAACTTCAACGACACCCTGACCGGCGACAACAATAACAACGTGATCAACGGCGGGCTGGGTAACGACATCCTCAACGGTGGCGGCGGCGATGACCTGCTGATCGGCGGCATGGGCAACAACACCCTGACTGGCGGGGCCGGCGCGGACACCTTCCAGTACCTCAAGGGCAACAGTGGCCACGACACCATCACCGATTTCACCCCTGGCACCGACAAGCTCGACCTGTCGCAACTGCTGCAAGGTGAAAACGGCACCACCGCCTCGCTGGACGACTATCTGCACTTCACCGTCACCGGCAGCGGCGCCTCGGTGCTCACCAGCATCGACGTCAGCGCGCTGGCCGGCGCCACGCCGAACCAGACCATCGACCTGGCCGGCGTCAACCTCGCCAGCCACTACGGTGTGACCCCGGGGGCGGGTGGGGTGGTAGCCGGCGGGCACGACACGGCGACGATCATCAGCGGCATGCTCAATGATCATTCGCTGAAAGTGGACACGGTGTGATCAAGGCCTGAAACGACAAAACCCGCCGTTCCGGTTGATCGGGGCGGCGGGTTTTTTCTGTCTGGAGAGATGGGTTGCCAGTGCGTCAGCCTTCGCGAGCAAGCTCGCTCCCACATTGGATTTAGGGTGCTCACCATTGTGTGAACAACAAGGCTCCCCTGTGGGAGCGGGCTTGCTCGCGAAAGCGGCCTCCCAGCCGACCAATCCCCAACTGAATACACTCGGTCAAATGGTGGGAGCTGGCTTGCCAGCGATGGCGGCCTACCCGCCGACCAACCTCCCACCTGAATGCACGCATTCCAACTGTGGGAGCGAGCTTGCTCGCGAAAGCGGCCTCACAGTCGACCAATCCCCAACTGAATACACTCGGTCAAATGGTGGGAGCTGGCTTGCCAGCGATGGCGGCCTCCCAGCCGACCAACCTCCCACCTGAATGCACGCATTCCAACTGTGGGAGCGAGCCTGCTCGCGAAAGCGGCCTCACAATCGACCAATCCCCAACTGAATACACTCGGTCAAATGGTGGGAGCTGGCTTGCCAGCGATGGCGGCCAACCAGCCGACCAACCTCCCAACTGAATGCACTCATTCCAACTGTGGGAGCGAGCCTGCTCGCGAAAGCGGCTTGCCAGACAAAATCAAAACAACAGAGCAAACCCCGCACATAAACATAACCCCGCAACCACGTTTAAAGTACACGAACCGTTACGCCATGCCGGCTACAACGCCTTGCGCCGTTACCTACGCGTACGCCAGAATCCGCCGGCTTACACGGCTATGGGGCGGGCTATATCGTTTCCCTGTCACTGAAAATCAGTGATCGGGTTTGGTAGCCCGTTTCATTACAGTCGTGCGCCACATTACAGGTCCGTTTTTGGGGCTCTGCTTTGATGGTGGCCATGCGTGGGGCTCCTTCGGGAGCGCCGGGTTTACTGTTTTGACCGGTCTACCAACCCACAAATGGCCGCCACCCTTCGTTTGGTAGCGAGAGTGATGGCTCCTCACTTATTCAAAACAGCGAGTCACCTATGTTCAAAGCCACACCCAACCCCCCGGACACCTCGATCCCGTACGACCCAGCCCTCGACCCGCAGAAGATAAAAGCGGCAACCGACCGCGCCATCAATTTCTACCTCAACCCCGGCGCCCTGAAGATCTCGATCCCTTCAACCTCGTCATGCAAGGCGAACAGAATCTTCCTCATCGACCCCACCGTGGACGAAGAAACCTTACTCGTCGAAGCCTGCGAATCTCTGGCAGCTGCCAGCGACATGGCCCGCGATATCGGCGACGTCGTCGACCACCCACAGCGCCGGGCCATGCTGATGCTGCATCAGGTGATCATGCTCAGTGAACTGATGGTCAACCGGGTACTCGATGGCCGTCGCGTGCCGAACTAATCACCCGGTCCCCTGTAGGAGCTGCCGAAGGCTGCGATCTTTTGATTTTGCTTCTAAAAACAAGATCAAAAGATCGCAGCCTGCGGCAGCTCCTACAGGTCATCATTCTTCAAAAGTGCCTCGATCGGAGTTCCATCTGATGCCCGAACCCAAGCCCAACCCACCGACCACAGACCCGCTATCACCCTACGAATCCCTCAACTCCAGAAAACTTCACGAAGCCGCCGAACGCGCCCTCGACCATTACCTCGCACCCGCGCAAATCATGGCAACGCCATACACCCCCAGCAGCATGTTCCTCGTCAATCCACAAACCGACACCGAATCGCTGCTGGCCAACGCCTGCGAATCCCTGGCCTCGGCCACGGTCATGCTCGGCGATTTCGCCGGGACGCTGGAAGGGCCGAGTCGTAACACGGTGTTGGGCATTGCGCAGGTGGTGATGCTGGGGGAGTTGGCGGTGAATCAGGCGTTGGATAATGTTGCGCCAAAGGAATAGCCGACAGCAGTAATGGCCTCTTCGCGAGCAAGCCCGCTCCCACAGTGGATCTGCGTTGGTCACAGGTTAAGTGCCCGGCAAGATCCATTGCATGAGCGAGCCTGCTCGCGATTGCCATCAGATAAATCCCTATCCTTATCCGTTGTATTCAGATTGTCCTGAGTAGGTGGCTGTTGCGGGGTATCAAGCCCGGATTACCTGATGCCGTACCCGTTTGCCGTGTCGCCTCCAAAACCCAGATCTCTTAAAGCCTTCGTTTCTCCTGTGGCCGGATAAATCGCCCAGCGTTTGCCAGTGCCGGCCGAATCAGCCGCCCAGCACCATGCACTTTCTGTCGCTAAGCCCGCATAGGTGCTGATATATGAATGCCACTCCGCCAAGGACGGAATTCGCCCACCCTGATTAGCCGCCGCATTGCTGCATTGGGTATAGGTATTGAACGCGCCGGTTCCGAAGATTCGATATACGTTCGAGACTGAAACAGGGTAGGACACCGTCTGGTTTGCACTATCGCGAACCGTAATGACAGCGGTACCGTTGCCTTTGGAAATCACCCGACCATTGGTGATATTCACTTCTGCGGCCGCTGAGTTGCTTGATGAGTATTGATAGGGTGGGACGCCCCCGCTTGCCTGCCTGTCGACAAAACTGCCACCCGGAGGATTTGTGGGAGTGTGATCGGACCGGAAAATCCAGCCGCCAAGCGATACAGGCTCGGTATTGATAACCAGAGCAAGAGCCGCTTTGATCGTGTAGGTGCGCACAGGGAATACCGCCGCTTCATCCTCATCCGTGCTCTTGCCGAACGCAGCCTTGAACTCCATGGTCAGCGGGCTGCCATCTTTGAGGTTTCTCAAACCTGCAAAGGCGATGCTCCGCTCGTAATAACCTTGTTCGAGCCACTTATCGCTGACCATTGAGCCTGGTGCCGTATGGATCTGCAGGTTGTAGTTGCTGCCATCAGCGTTCGTCCCTTTCAGACGCAGCCAGACATATTGGCCTGTGGCAATCAACGGCCAGACGCCCATGCGATAGGTGGCATTGCTGGTCAGATTCCCTACGTTGAACTCCTGGCCCTCGCCATCATCGTCGGCGTCCATGATCACCGGCAGGATCAAGCTTGAATCCGGCAGAGTGCCCACATTCAACAACAGCGGCAACGAGGTCCGGGGCGCACCGTTGCGGGTGACGGTGTACGTCACGGTGACGGTTTTGCCCAGGTTGAATGCCAGCACGGTGACCGGCAGTTCGATTGTCAGTGTGGTTTCACTGATGGGTCTGGCCGGGGTGGTGTGCGAGCCGCCGGCGGCAGTGCCGGGTGCGCCGGTCCAGGTCACGCTGAGCAGATCGCTGAGCAGCAAGTCTTGCGAGTCGATGTTGACGGTCAGGGCTTCCACGGCCTTGATCGGCTGCAAGGTAGTGCCATCGGCCTCGGCCTGCTGAACCTTCGGCCGGGTCAGCAGCACCGCTTCGCCGACAGTGAAATTCAACGTCCGCGAGTAGCTGACACGTTCCGGCGTGGCGCCTGCCGCCACCCTGAGGATTTCATACATCGCGTCCACAGTGCCGCCGCGATTGGGTTCGATGTGGGTCTGGACGAAGGTCGGGTTCAGGGTGAAATCGATGGCTTTGCCGGCATTGAGCGAATTGATCGGCACCGAGTCGCTGGTCTTGCCGGTTTTCGAGCCGCGCCAGGTATAGGTGACCTTGTCACCCGCTTTGGTGGGTTCGGCGGCAGCCGGGGCGGTCAGTTTGCTCGAGCCGCCGGGCAGGTCGTCGGGTTCGAGTGTTCCGCCGGCCTCACCGAGGACGATGGGCGCGACCAGTTCCAGCAGCGGCTCACCCACCCGCAGCAGAGCATGGTGCAGTGACTCGCGCTGAATGATGCCTCCATCGCTGCCCTCGGCCATCAGCACGTAGAACAAATCCAGCGTACCGCCCTCGATGGCTTTGAGGTGTTTGCCCTCGACGATGATCGGGATCGGTTCTTTGTCGTCGATATCGCCCTTGCTAAGGGTGTGCCAGTCCAGTTCCGGGTCGTAGACGCCGAAATCCTGGCGGGTGCCGACCCAGCGCAGAACGATGACCATGCCCACCTGCATCATCGGATCAAAGGGGATGACGGCGGTGGTGTACACCCGATCAGGGTCGAGTGCCCCTTGTTGCGCATCCACGGCAATCGGCGCGAGCAGGCGTCGGGTTGCTCCGATGATACTGACGAAGCGCCCCTTGGAGGCGCGATCATCAGACCCGCTGCGTTCCACGCGATAACTGAACACGGCCTGGGTTTTGGCCAGCAAACGTATGTCGGCGCTTGGCAGGGGCAATTCGTAGATGTTGCCCACGCTGATGAGCGGCTCGCCGCGGACTTCAACGCTGATCGGTTCGCCGTCCAGCGTGGTGCCCTTGCCCAGGCCGATGATCACATCACCGATCCGGAAGTCGGGTGCGTCGACCAATACCTGCAAGGTCAGCGGCGCATCCCCCAGTTTGTCCATGTCCACAACGCTATTGAAGGCCTCTTTGACCATGGGAGGCGACAGGCGCGTGTTGCCGGTATCGACGGCAATCTCCACTGCGGCGCACCAGTCTTCGGAGCGATTGTCGACAATGTCGTGTACTTCAAAGGCTACGGCCAGGCTATCGGTATCGCCGGCGTCGAGGATGGTGGCCTTGTCGACATGGATGATCAGTGGATGGCCTTGCGGGTCATCGATGTGATCCTGGGTCACCCGTGGCGAATACACAAACCAGCCACCCCAGGTCAATTTGCAGCGGTCACCCACGGCCATGTTGGGGTAGGGCAACGGGCTGCTGCCGGGTTTGGCCTTGATGATGATGTCGAGGCCGGTTTCGGCGGTTTCCTTGTCCACGCCATCGTTGATGATCCGCGGATCGATGTACATGTTCAGCTCGGAATGCCCCGGGGCACTGCCGTTTTCATCCTTGCCGCCGGGCCGGTCGAGTTTGACGAAGATATTCACCGGAGGCAGCGAAGTTTCCGGAGTCTGGTTGAGTACCTTGACCCGATACTGCAGCGTATAGGTCCCGGTCACGAAGCGCTGGGGCGGGACATACAGGGTGACACGCTCGCCGACATCCTCTGGCTTGACGAGGGTGGTCTGGTCGACCTGAACACCGTCGAGCAGCAGCTCGATGTGGTCACCTAAACCCATAAGGTTCCAGGGTGGGCAATAGACTTTCAGCCCCTTGTCGGGCGCCAGCAACTGCGCGGCGGCAATATTGATCCCCCACACCCCCCCCTCCAGGGCCGGCTGCGTACGGTCGGGTATTTCCAGCTGCCGCAGAGACTTTGGGGCCGGGAGGCGAGGGGGCTGAATAAGCATGCTGAAGACTCCGGAGTCGTGGGGGGCAAAGAAGACGCTGGAAGTTATTTAGGGGCAGGTGGCGAGCGTTGGCTACTGTCAGAAATTACAGGTAGGGAGGTATTTGCGATGAACGGTCGGGGGGCGGGTTTTGCATGCCTGAAACTGCTTCCCAGTAGGCGCTGCCGCAGAGAAGTCGACTCTGCGATGAACCCCAACCCATGGCGAGGGAGTCTGCTCCCGCTGGGTCGCGCGGCGACTCCACCCCCCATTCAGCTCAACAAAAATGCAGCCTCACGCTGAGCTGACTGTTTGGGCATTTCCATCGAATTCCCGACAAACGGTAAGAAAACCTAGTATTTCTGACAGTAGTCAGCTTTTTCCGGCAGGCATCTAATTGGGTCACAAACGTTCCACGCCATCGTCAGTCAACGGCCCGTTTTATCTTCAAGACTGCCCTGCGCGAGAACACTGTCCGCTCAATTGCCGTGGAGTTTCGCAATGGTGCCCCCAGAAGAGTCGTCGATGGATCCGCAACACGCGCGCGGCGATGACGAAACAAGTCTTGTGGTTATTCCAGAACCGATTGTTCCGGATATCCTGAAAGACGAAGAGGGTAATGAGAGCCCGGACGGGCTATTACCTCGCGATGTATTGAATCGCGATTTGAAAATCACGATTCCGGCGTGGGATTTCTCGACAGAGCCGGAATTCGTAAAAGACGTCGTGTTGGTGGGCTTCAGGCGACGGGGGCTTCCCTTTGATGACGACACGGCGGGGGTGTTCCCGTTCGATATTCCCATTGATCCGGGTGACAAGATTGTTTCGGTGCCTCAAGGGGACCTGGCAGCTGGCGTTTACGACCTGTCGTACAAGCTCGTGATTGGTGGCAACGACGCGGAATCGCTGAAAAAAACCATCACTGTCGATAGAGTGCCGCCGGATGACGGCCAGGAACCGGCGATGCTGGAGCTGCTGGATCTTGAGGGCGACATCACCGATGACTATTTGGACGAGCACGGTCAGGTTCGTTTCAAAGTACGCCTCTATCTGGACGTAAAGGCTCGTGACCGGGCGATTTATTACTGGACGGACACCAACACGCCACCGGACTTCGAAACCGAAATCCGCGAGCAGGCGTTCAGTCAGTTTGATATCGATAACGATCAACTCATCATCACCGTCTACGCAGACGAAATTCGCCTGCGCGGTCATGGACAGCGATACATCTATTATCGCTTGCGCGACTGGGCCGGAAACCGGGGGCCGCGCTCGCGGCCGCTGCCTGTGTTCGTCGATCTGAGCCCGGGGGTGCCCGTTCACAAACCTCCGCGCATCCCCCTGTCGGACAGAGGCTTGATCGATCGGCAGCACGCCCGGGAGGGAGCGGTCAACCAAGGGGCGGTGACGGTCGAAATCGATGCCTATGACAATCCGTTGAGCGGCGATCAGATACTGCTGGACTGGGATGGCACTGTTCTGCCGCCGCAGGATGTCGACCCGGCCAACTTTCCTTGCGTGATCCCTGTGCCGTGGAGTGCGCTCACAGCCAAGGGGCTGGGGCCGGTGAATGCTCGTGTCACTTACCGCGTGCGTTCAGGGGGCGTCGATAGCAAACCATCAATGGAAACCCTGGTATCGGTGAACCTGACGGTGGCAGGCCAGGATCACGCCGATGCGCCGGCGTTGTTGAACCCCAAGCTTGCCTTGCTGGAGATCTACGGCGCCAACTCCAAGGTGCTGAACACATTGCTTACCGAAGATTTCGGCGAGGACGCCGACGGCTTCCTGACCTTGTTCGACGCACCTGAACGAGGACACACGATCGAAGTTTATTGGGGGAGCATCAGTACGCCCGTGGCGCAATACATCGTCCAGAGCGGTGACGTTGCCGGCAAGAGAGTGCCGTTCAATATTCCATGGGCGGTCATTGACCAGGACCGGCTGAACCCGGCGTTGCCGGTCCATTACACCACCAGCAATGGCATCAACCAGCAGTTGGCTCCATTCACGCCCGTCAAGGTGTCGATCATCATTATCGAAGGTCTCGAAGAGCCTTCGTTCCCTGACGCTGGCATCAGAGGAACGCTTGACTGCTGTGCGAAACCGCGTCTCTGGGAGCGGGTGCGCGTGAGGATTGAAGGCAACCCGGCGTTTGACGAGAAGGACATCGTGACGTTGTTCTGGCAGGGATGTGCGGGACCGAATGGCACCATGCCCATTCCCGGGGCCGCGGAACCGTTCTTCACCACTTTGAGTGCGGATCAGGCAAGAAACGGTTTTGAAGTGCATGTGACCGATTACGAAAAATTGATAGCGCCGATGGAAAACCAAGGTTCGGCGTTATGTCATTACACCTTGAAAAAGTTTACGGGTGGGCAGGGTGTTTCAAAAAAAGAGTTCGTGATTATCAATAGAACCATGCCCAGTGGTGCAGTGTGCTCACCCACTAATGAAACCTGCACGGAACCGTAACGGGTGTTTGATTAATTAAAGTGCATTAGCCGTTTTTAGTCGGGACAGTCACGAGTATTTATTCGTGGCTGACAGAGAGTGTTGTGCCCGCGTTTTGGGCGTTAGTTGATTGACAAAATTCCGGGCAGATAAAGCCCGTTTCTGAAGGAGTTGAAAAATGGCAAGTCCGAAACCATTGACGCCCGCTGAACAAAGTCGGGTCGATTATATGAAAGTTCGCCATGCTGTTACAAAAGTTGATGCGCCCGTGATCAAAGTGCATCCAGACAACCCATTTCTAGACGATACGGCGGATGATGAAACCAACCAGATTCCGCTAAGCCTGCAGGGAAAGCCTTTCAAATGTCTGGTTCCGAGGCCTGCGGAGGCTGACGACCCGGAGGTGATACCGGGCTTCATTGATCTGACGTTTGACGGAAGTCGGATACCCTCTACTCGATACCGTTATACGACGCCGCTGGACCCCGATATTCTTGAAATCGACATGACGTTTCCTGTCGGATACACCGATAGGCCGGGGACACATGAGTTGGGATACTTTATCGATCAAGGCGGTAATGAGAGCAACTCTGTTCCGTTGAAGTGCAATGTTGACAGAACTCCTCCGCACCCGTTTTTTCCGGTTGGACTTCCGGATGAAATAATAAATGACGGTATTACCAAAAAATATCTGGACGATAATGGTTTTGTAGCCATTAAGATTTCTAATTATGGAGATATGAAGATTGGCGATTTTATAGAGTTGTTATATGGGGACTCGACAGTGTTGGCAGAGGTTGTCGATTCGGTCACCCGGACTGATACCACCACTGATATCGTGCTTAGACTTACCGCTGAACAAGTATTCAAGCAAGATGAAGGGACTCACGCGCTTTTTTTCAGAGTCACCGACCGTAAGGGAAACCCAAGTACTTTTTCTCCACCAGTCCACGTTACGGTCGTTCTGACGGACCCACCCGAGGGGCTGTTGCCCCTTAGTATTCCGCTGTTTGACGGTGTCGGTGACGGTCTGGTCGATCTGGCGGATGCGCAAAACCCTTTGGGCGTGGGAATCCTTGACGAATACACCAACTACTTGCCGGGAGATGAGTTGGTGGTGACCTACGACGGCATTCTGCAGGGGGCGAAGACCATCAGCGGGTTCCCGTTTTACGTCGATATTTTGTTCAAAGACGTGTTCAACAACGACCCCGGTGTAAAAACTGTAGCGGCCAGCTTCCAAATCAAACGCGGCAGCACCTATTACCCGCCAACTCCGATTTCCAAAGATGTTGACGTTGATTTGCGAAAGCCCGGTCTGCCGATTGATCCGGATAATCCAGACCCGACCAATCCAATTCTGGCGTTGGTGACGGTTCAGGGAAGTTCCGGGGGCACTGTCAATACGTTGCGAGAAGCCGACAAAGATGGGGACGTTACTGTTACGGTCAATACCTATGTCGGCGCCAAGGAAGATGACACCGTTCAACTTGAATATGCGGGCCAGCTTGTTTCTGAGGCGGATGGTGGCCTCATTACGATTACAGACCCTATTCCCACATCGCTTGAGTGGAAAGTGAAGTGGAACGTTTTTGAGGCGGCAGGTAACGGTGATCCAACGCACCCGATGGCTTACGTCATCGGTCATCCCCTGAACGACAACGTAGATGTTTCAAAACCCAGGAATGTGGATGTGGAGATTCAAGTAGACACTGTCCCTGATCCGGCATTTTTACACCTTGATCCCAACTATACCGACTGGCTGAACTGCAAAGCCTTGCGCCTGGATCCCATCGAGGGTGTGGTGGTCGAGGTGCAGGTCCCGGGCGGGGAATTGGCACTGGCGAATCAAGAGCTGACATTCACCTATCAGGGTTATACCGACGACGGCGGTGCAAACCCCAAACCCGGGACAGACAAGGAGGTGTTCTACACACCGACAGATCAGGAGGCCGCGTCCGGCTTCATTGTGAAGATCCCATACGCGCCCTTGCTCGCGACTCTGAATGCGTGGGGTGGAGTCAAATATAAGGCTGTCATTAACGGACGTGATACGACCTCCAAACAGCATTTGGTCAGGGTGTACCTGGTCAATCCGGGTGATGGCGGAAGTTGCCCGTTGCCTACCTGATTCAATGCGTTTCAAAGGAAACACGGGAGGCCGCTACGCCTCCCGTGTCCTCGCTGAAACGGTTGCTGAAACAGGCGGATCATTCCTTGAGCGGGAAAGGACTTTTCCGTCCGGAGCTAGGACTTCTCCTACATTTTTGCTTGACCCGGATAGGTATTGTTCGCGCCTCTTACAGTCTTTTGGCGTTTCTTCTGAAAGATGTGAGGTGATGAACATTCAGGAAGCCACGTCATGAACAAAAACCATGTTTCGCTGCAAAAAAATGCTGCGGCAGGACTCTTTAAAATGCTGGTCGTGCTGCCAGCATTTTTTTTTACCGGCGGTCATTCTTTTGCCGCCGTTATCGTCGATAACGGCAATACGCTGAATATCGATGCAAGCACACCGCAGAGCGATTATCTGGTACGCAACGCAAGTGTGCTGAACATCGCGGGGGCCAGCACCCAGAGTCTGTCTGTCACGTCCGGATCAACGTTGAATATCAACGGCGCAACGGTCAATGCCGACAGTGGGCTGGTGGGTATCCGCATAACCGGCAGCACGGGTGATCTCACTCGCGCCATCGTGACCAGCGACTTTATGGGGCTGGCGGTCAATCGGTCTATCGGCTCGACCCTGGGCTCTACGGTCACTGCAACCGACAGTCAATTCAAGGGTGGGGAAATCGGTGCTCAGGTCACCGGCTTGAGCACGCTCACGCTCATCAACAGTCAGGTCACGGGCACAGGGGCTGACAGTACCGGCCTGAACATATTGGGGGGGGATGTACGCGCCTCCGCAAACACGGTTATCAGCGGCGACAAGACCGGGGTGACTATGGGCAGGGATCCCTCGGGCCTGGGCAACAATTCACTGCGGCTCGACAACGCCAGTGTGGAAGGCCGCACCGGTGATGCGGTTCTTGTGGACAAGGGCATCAATGCCACCCTTGAGGTGTTGAACCAGTCCTCCCTGACGGGGGGCAACGGCAATGTGCTGACGGTGCAGGGCGCTTCCACCGCGGGCATGTCTGTCAGCGACAGCACGCTGCAAGGCAACGTCAACGTCACCGGCAACAGTACCGCCAATCTCACCTTCGATCAGGGCAACATGAAGGGCGATGTGCTGGTCGAAAGCGGTTCGACCGCCAATGTCACCCTGCAGAACAACTCGCAACTGACCGGCCGTCTCGACAAGGTCAACGGTGTGACCGTCAACAGCGGTTCGAGCTGGACCCTGACAGGCGCTGACACTGTAGGAACACTCGCCATGAATGGCGGGACGGTGCGCTTTGGTGCGCAGGATGTGCCAGATACCTTCTACCAGTTGAACGTCGGCACGCTGGCCGGCTCGCCGGATGGTTCCAGTACGGTCGAAATGAAGGGCAATTTCGCTACCGGTCTGCACGACTTCCTCAATGTCACGGGCGTTGCCAGCGGACAATTCGGATTGCTGGTGGCCGCTTCCGGTCTGGACGCGCTGAACCCGCAACAGTTGACCCTGGTGCACACCGCCGCCGGCGACGCGCAATTTGCCCTGAGAGGCGGGCATGTCGATCTGGGTACCTGGTCGTATGACCTCGCTCGGCGAGAAGTGGGGGAGGGCGGTACGGAATGGTTTCTCGACCCGACCACCAAGACCATCAGCCCCGGGGCGAAATCGGTACTGGCGCTGTTCAACGCTCCGGTGACGCTGTTGTATGCCGAGGCGGCAACTTTGCGCAGCCGCATGGGCGAGTTGCGTTTCAATGGGGGGGACACCGGTCTGTGGATGCGCACCTACGGCAACAAATACAACATCAGCGCCGCTTCCGGAGTGGGTTATCAGCAGACCCAGCAAGGGCTTTCTCTGGGGGCGGATACGCACCTGGGCGACAGTCTGTGGGTGGCCGGGATCATGGGTGGCCACAGCCATACCAACCTGGACGTCGCACAGGGGACTTCGGGTACGGTCGACAGCTACTATCTGGGCCCTTACGTGACCTGGATGAACAAGCAGAGCGGTTACTACTTTGATGCGCTGCTCAAGTTCAACCGCTTTCAGAGCGATACGAAAGTCGGCATGAGCGATGGCACGCGGGCCAAGGGCAGTTATGACAACTCCGGCATAAGCGCTTCGGCGGAGTTCGGGCGCCAGATCACCCTGGGCAACGGCTACTACATCGAGCCGTACGGCAAACTGTCGACTGCGCTGATTCGTGGGCGCAACTTTGATCTGGACAATGGCATGGAGGCCGACGGCGATCGCAGCCGCTCGGTGCTGGGTGAAGCGGGAACCACTGTGGGCCGCAACTTCAACATGGGCAATGGCATGGTCGCCCAGCCTTATGTGCGCGTTGCGGTGCAGCACGAGTTCATCAATAACAACCGCGTGACGGTCAACGCTGATAATCAGTTCAACAACGACTTGTCTGGCACCCGTGGTGTACTGGGCGCAGGCGTTGCAGTGGCATTGACCAAGGACCTGCAAGTGTATGCCGGTTACGACTACAGCCATGGCAAGTCCATCGAGAAACCGTATGACTTGAGTTTCGGAGCGCGCTGGACCTGGTAAGCAGCGTCATGATGTGAATACCTGAAAAACGCCTCGCACCTGCCGGGCGTTTTTTTGTGCTGGACTGCCGGTCAACCCGCTGTCCGGGCCGGCGGGTTGACCTGACGCCTGCGACTCAGGTGAATCGCAACACGTTGATTTCCTGATGTCCGGACTCATGCGCGCCCCGCCAGTGCGGCCCGTCACGGGACACCCGGTAGAACAGATTCAGCGCACCGTTCTCCAGCACCCGCAGATGTTTTCCCGGCACGTACAAGGTCACGAGATGATTTTCCACGTCCTGCGGGCTGACGATGTGCCGAGCCTCATACAAGTAGGGAATGCCATTGGCCTTGGTGCCCAGCCAGGCCATGTCGACGATATCGTCCATGGTCATGCCCGGGTACTGAATGTTCACGGTGGCCGATGTGATATCGGCACTCACCGTATTGCCCGCGGCTTCGCTTAAGACCGGCGCGGGGATCCGGCCTTCCACCGTGGCGAGTTCGTGCCTGGAGGGGAGCGCAGAGCCATCGTCCTTTTTGTAGCGCACATACGATACGTCTGCGGTTCCCCTGGCAGTCGCCCGGACCTGCGCATTCGGAATCTGAAACATGAGGATGCTGGGGAAGCTTTCCACCCTCTGGGATTGTCGGCTGGGCAACGGAGCACCGGTGGGTGGTGTGCCTACCCAGGTCATGGTGACGGTGTCACCCACCTCGAAATCGCTGGTGGAGGCGCGAACATGCACGTTGACATCGCGATTGTTCAATTTGTCGAGATCAATGATGCCGTTGACTGACTCCTGGATAATCGGCTCATCCAGCTGCCGGATTCCGGACATGACTTTGACTGTGGTCCTCAGCGACCACTTCTCGGAGTGGTTGAATACCTCGTCATGGATCCCGTAATGCACCACCTGCGCGTTGCCGTCGCCACCGGCCACGATATCGTCCTGGTGTGCGGTGATCTCGATAGGTGCCGTGCCGGCTGCCTCATCGGCGCTGACGGTATGAGGTGACAAGAAGGCGTTGCCCCATTGCACCTGGATAACGTCGCGCACGGCGATGTTCGGGTAGGGAGGAATAACCATCGGCACACCCTTGGCTGCCCAAACCGCATCCACGCCGTTAACGATGACGTCGCGCGGCAGCTGCACGATGTGCAATTTTGCATGTCCGGGCAAATGGGGTTCATCGTCTTTGCCGCCTGGCAGATCCAGCTTCACCAATATTCGCAAGGGCGTGGCGGGCTCCTCGGGGCTGGTGCTGCCCGCGCGGGTCAGTACGTAGTAGACCTCGTCGACCCAGCCGGGAAGGATGTTCGTCACAGGCAGGAAGAAAAACACCGGTTGGTTGCTGCCGTCTTCGTCGTCCTGCAGAACCCGGGTAAAGATCTTGTGATCCTTGCCCCAATAAATATCGAGCGTGTCACCTTTGCGCATGGGTTCGGCGTAGGCATCGACGGCGCAGAACAAACCGTCGGGAAACTGGTAGTAGGTTTTGCAGTTGATACCGCCGTCCCCATTGACGATCGGCTCTATCATGGCCGAAATCCTCAAGGGACGCAGTTTCAGCCCCGGAATTTCAGTCTGCAAGCGTGGAAACAGGAAGGAGTGAAAGTGCGTCATGACGAAAAACCTCGGCGAAGGACAGGTGGCTCTGCGAGGAAGGCGTTGATTGATTGGGCCTGATATGGCGAGTGCTGCCTACTGTCAGAAATAACAGGTAGGAGGTTTTGTCCGACGAGCGGTCAGTGCCAGGGCACTTGGATAACTGGCTCGAAACACACGAAATAGACGGCCTGAGGCGCTGTATCGGGGATAAATGCAGATGTAGCGGGGGCGGCGGTATTCAGGATTTATCCAAAGTCTTTTGCCGAAGGATGTACACCGTCACCAACACCGCGCTGGTCAACATGAACCCCCGTGCCCACGGCAGCGGCACCAGGTAGCACGAGAACAGAATGCTCGCCCACATCAGCCCGATCGCGTAGACCTTGCCCTTGAGCGGTATGCCGTTGCCGTCGAGGTAGTCACGGATCCATGGCCCGAGCTTCGGGTGTTCGACCAGCCATTGATAGAAACGCGGAGAGCTGCGCGCGAAGCAGGCGGCCGCCAGCAAAAGGAAAGGGGTGGTGGGCAGAACCGGCAGGAAAATCCCGATCACCCCCAATGCCACGCTGAGCCAGCCGACGGCCAGCAGGA
>Ga0308166_1001280_pt1 | contig 27500 bp, 22 predicted proteins | sample PhyCR2_2_FD_202137 | JGI IMG/M metagenome (GOLD analysis project Ga0308166, IMG submission 202137) | Phyllosphere microbial communities from UC Gill Tract Community Farm, Albany, California, United States - DLSLCC.R2 | ecosystem: Host-associated > Plants > Phyllosphere > Unclassified | place... | reverse complement strand
GCGGGTTCGAGCCCCGTCCGCTCCGCCAGGATTCAGAAGGAAGCCCGCATCGGGCTTTTTTCATGCAGTTTAGTTGTTGCAGTATTGGAGCGGTAGTTCAGTTGGTTAGAATACCGGCCTGTCACGCCGGGGGTCGCGGGTTCGAGCCCCGTCCGCTCCGCCAGAATATAGTGGTAAAAGTGCTCCCCCTGCGGGGAGCACGGCTTCGGGCTCGAAGGGATTCGCTTGCAAGCGAATCCGCGGCCCGCGGAACGTGGGCGAGCCCCGTCCGCTCCGCCAGCATTATGAGAAGGGCCCCGATTCGTCGGGGCCTTTTTCTTTTTGGGGACTGGCTCGTTTCTGTGGGTCGCCGACCCGCAGAAAGGTGCCTGTCCCCGACGTTTACGTAGAAGTCGCAACGCTTTCGCAAAATGCCCGGGTCTGACCCCGCTATCCGCCGACGGAACTGCCCCATCCGCTGTCTGTCTTACGCAACAGCACCCACACACTTTCCCGCCATCACCCCACCCTGCACAAAACCGGCGACAATGATGACGAATCCCTATCGTCGTCCTGCCCGGAGTTGCTGTGATCTTTGGTTTCCTGAAATCTCCCGCCCTGTCGCCACGCCTGCACCGGCTGCGCGAAACCGACCTGCTCAACACCCTGACGCCGCTCGAACTGAAGATCGTCGACGGCCTGATGCACGAACGGCGCTACCTCGCCGGTGAAATCATTTTCGACGAAGGAGAAGAAGGCCAGGCGCTGTACCTCGTTACCGCCGGCCACGTGCAGATCAGCCGCACCGTCAACGGCGCGCCGGAGATGCTGACGGAACTGTCGCCGGGCGCGTTCTTCGGTGACCTGGCACTGCTGGACAACTCGCCCCGCAACGCGCAGGCCCGGGCCTGGGACAACTGCGAGCTGGCCGTCTTCTTCCGCGCCGACTTCATGGGCCTGATGGAAACCGACGCCGTCATCGGCTATAAAATCTCGCTGGCGCTGGCACGGCACATCGCCGCCATGCTGCGCGCGGCGATGGACCCCGAGCGGCCGCAGATCGGGGCGCTGTAATGAGCGAGCAGCAGCAATCCGGGCCGATCGTCTGGTCGTGCATCATCGCCGCCACCTGCGTGCTGCTGTTCCTGATGCAGCAGGTGCTGTGGCTGTCGGTGCCGTTCCTGCTGGGGATCATCCTGTATTACATGCTGCTGTCGCCGATGCAGCGCCTGCTGCGCATGGGGTATTCGCGCAACACGGCGGCACTGATCGTCGGCAGCGGCTTCCTGCTGTTCGTGCTGTTGGCCGTGCTGGCGGCCATCATGTGGATACCGGCACCGTCCACGGCGTGGCACGAGCTGCCGGCGCGGTACCTGTCGGCCGGCATGCGCTTCCTGCGCAACATGATGGGCGCACTGGAACAGCAGTTCCCGTTCCTGCAGCCGGCGCACCTGGGCGACTCCGTCGACGCCAGCCTGGCCAGCTACACCAAGGGCTTCGTCAAGCGCCACCTGACCGACGTGCTGGTGGCCGCCGCGGCCTGGGTGCCGTCGCTGCTGTTGGCGCCCTTCCTCACGTTCTTCTTCCTGCGCGACGGCCGCCGCTTCAAGCGTTTCCTGGCGCGCGCCGTGCCCAACGCGTTTTTCGAAAAGACGCTGTACCTGCTGCATGAAGTCGACCAGACGGCGCGCCGCTACTTCCACGGCATGCTGAAGCTGACGATCATCGATACGCTGGTGCTGTCCGTCGGCTTGTGGGCCATCGGCCTGCAGTCCGCGCTGCTGCTGGGATTTATCGCCGCCGTGCTGGCGTGGGTGCCGTATGTCGGCTCGATCGCCGGCTGCCTGCTGGTGGTCCTTGTCGCCTCGGCGGACGCGCCAGACAACAACATGATGGCCTACAGCGCAATCTTCGTTTTCATCGCCGCGCGCCTGCTCGACGACTTCATCTTCATGCCGCTGACCCTGGGCCGCAGCCTGCGCATCCATCCGCTGGTGACAGTGCTGATGATTTTTATCGGCGGTACGCTGGCCGGCGTCACGGGCCTGATGCTGGTGCTGCCGCTGCTGGGTGTGATGATGGTCATCGGCGAAACCATCGGCGTCCTGCTGACGGACCAGCGCCTGCAAGCCCGCCACCGCTACGCCCGCGCGCTGCGCGTCAAGCAGGCCAGCATCGACCTCAAATAAAAAAACCGGTGACAGACACCGATTAAAAACCGGTGCCTGTCACCGGTTTTACCGGCTTTCTGCTCGTTGCGCTTACGCCGCGGCGGCGATCTTTTCCTGCTCGGCTTCCACTTCATCGTCCGAGCGGATCAGGTGATCGAACGCGGACAGTGCAGCCTTCGCACCTTCGCCCACGGCGATGACGATCTGCTTGTACGGCACGGTCGTCACGTCGCCGGCAGCGAACACGCCCGGCACCGACGTCTGGCCGCGTGGATCGATCTCGATCTCGCCATGCTTCGACAGCGCCACGGTGCCCTTCAGCCATTCCGTATTCGGCACGAGGCCGATCTGCACGAACACACCTTCCAGGTCGACACGGTGCACCTCATTCGTGTTGCGGTCCTTGTACGACAGGCCGTTGACCTTCTTGCCGTCGCCGTGGATTTCCGTCGTCTGCGCCGACAGGATCACCTTGACGTTCGGCAGCGAGTGCAGCTTGCGCTGCAGCACGGCATCGGCACGCAGTTCGGTACCGAATTCGATCAGCGTGACGTGCTGCACGATACCGGCCAGGTCGATCGCCGCTTCCACGCCGGAGTTGCCGCCGCCGATCACCGACACGCGCTTGCCCTTGAACAGCGGGCCGTCGCAGTGCGGGCAGTACGCCACGCCGTGGTTGCGGTATTCCTTCTCGCCCGGCACGTTGATTTCGCGCCAGCGGGCACCTGTCGACAGGATCACGGTCTTTGCTTTCAGCACGGCACCGGTGGCGGTGTGCACTTCGGCGACCTTGCCCGGCACCAGCTTGACGGCGCGCTGCGTGTTCATGATGTCGACTTCGTATTCCTTGACGTGCTGTTCCAGGGCGACGGCAAACTTCGGCCCGTCGGTTTCCTTGATCGACACGAAGTTCTCGATCGCCAGCGTGTCCAGCACCTGGCCGCCGAAACGCTCGGCCAGCACGCCCGTCTTGATGCCTTTACGGGCCGCGTAGATCGCGGACGCCGCGCCGGCAGGACCGCCGCCGACGATCAGCACGTCGAACACGTCTTTCTTGTTCAGTTCAGCGGCCTGGCGGGCACCCGCATTGGTGTCCAGCTTCGCCAGGATTTCTTCCACATTCGTACGACCCTGGCCGAAGTGTTCGCCATTCAGGAACATCATCGGCACGGCCATGATCTGGCGGTCTTCGACTTCCTTCTGGAACACGCCGCCGTCGATGGTCGTCACCTTGATGCGGGGATTGATGACCGACATCGCGTTCAGTGCCTGCACCACTTCCGGGCAGTTATGGCACGACAGCGAGATGAAGGTCTCGAATTCGTAATCGCCGTCGAGGTTGCGGATCTGTTCGATCGTCGCTTCGTCCAGCTTGATGGTATGGCCGCCGACTTGCAGCAGGGCCAGCACGAGAGACGTGAACTCATGGCCCATCGGGATGCCGGCAAAGCGCACGCCGATGTCGCTGCCGGCACGGTTGATCGAGAACGACGGACGGCGCACGGCGCCAGTGGTGTCCTCGACCACGGTAATCTTGTCGCTCAAGCCTTCGATATCGGCGAGCAGTTCCTGCATTTCCCGCGCTTTGGCGGAGTCATCCAGCGATGCGACGATCTCAATCGGCTGCACCACTTTTTCCAGATAGGCTTTCAGTTGGGTTTTGAGATTTGCATCCAGCATGACTTGTTCCTTTCGTTATCGCTGCCGGGCACACGCCCGGCAGCTTGTTACTTCTTACAGCGTATTAATTAGATCTTGCCGACCAGATCCAGCGATGGGGTCAGGGTAGCAGCGCCTTCCGACCATTTAGCTGGGCAGACTTCGCCTGGGTGGGAAGCGACGTACTGGGCTGCCTTGACTTTGCGCAGCAGTTCCGATGCGTCACGGCCGATGCCGTTGTCATGGACTTCCAGCACTTTGATGAAGCCTTCAGGATTGATGACGAAGGTGCCGCGCAGTGCCAGGCCTTCTTCTTCGATCATGACCTGGAAGTTACGGGACAGCAGGCCGGTTGGGTCGCCGATCAGTGGGTAGTTCACTTTCTTGATGGCGTCCGACGTGTCATGCCATGCCTTGTGAGCGAAGTGGGTGTCGGTCGAGATGCCGTACACTTCCACGCCCAGCTTCTGGAATTCTGCGTAGTTATCCGCCAGATCTTCCAGTTCGGTCGGGCACACGAACGTGAAGTCGGCCGGGTAGAACACGAACACCGACCACTTGCCCTTCAGGGACTCTTCGCTCAGGTCAACGAACTTGCCAGCGTGGTAAGCGGTAGCTTTGAACGGTTTTACTTGGGTGTTGATCAGGGACATTTGTGTTTTCCTCGTGAGGTTTGTGAATCAATGAGATGCTAGTTTAGCGGCTTCTCAGCTATTTGAAAAATTGATTGTTCCGATTGTGCCAATTGAGTTTGACTATCGGGTCAGATAGCGAGACCGTTATTATCCCCGTTTCACGAATGTGCGGAGGACCGCTGGCGGCGCCCGGCCGGGCTCCGCAGGGCATGGTGCCGGCTCAGCGCCTTTTGCTCTGGCGCTTGCGCCGGCGGGGACGCAGTGCCTCATCGGCGTACATCGGCGCCAGTGGCCGTCCCGCTTCCCGCTCGAGACGAACGAGCGTCAACGCCTGCGCGGCGCCGGCGCCGAACAGCTGGAAGAACCAGGAGATCAAGAAGGCGATGGCAAAAGTCCACGCCAGTGGCGCGGCGACGGGGTACGAATACACCAGGCTGGGAGCGACCATAAAGCCGCCGATCCCGGCGAACGCCGCCAGAGGTATCGTGAAACGGTTCATCAGCGGCACGTAGATCGTCAGCTCGATCCGCAACGCTTCCACGATCCAGTCCCAGTCGATGGTGCCTTCCGCCTCCTGATAATGCTCCGCCAGCGCCGCTGCGCCCCGCGCCGCCCACACCGCCTGGAATTGCCGAAATCCCCTGACGGCATTCGCACCGCAGAGCCAGGACATCAGGCCGAGCGCCATCAGCCTGGTGCGGAGGTCCACTTCCTCGATCCAGAACAGCGGCAGCAGCAGGCACGAGATGAAGGCCACCAGCAGCAATACGATCGTTGCGCGGGAGAGCAGGCGGTACAGCGCACGGGTGCGGCCCATCCAGTGCAACCACGCATCGACGGCCGTGATGGCGATCGCCAGCGCGAAGCCGATGTACAGAAAACGATGGGTTGGCGGGGTGCCGGTAACCTCGGAGATCATGAGCCATCCCATTCCCGTCGTCACGACGCTTGCCAGAAGGATGAGGGTAAGGCGCTGACGCGTTTCAGTCATCTGTCTTCAATGAAATCACCCCGGCTGCCGCCCCAGCGCAAAACGGTTCAGTCCGCTGCTGCCGGCACTTGCGCTTGCAGCAGCGCATCGAACTCATCGACAGGCATCGGCCGCGCAAACAGATAGCCCTGGCCATAGTCGCAACCCGCGGCCGCCAGCAGGTCGCGCTGCTCCGCCGTCTCCACGCCCTCGGCAATCACGTCCAGCCCCAGTTTATGGGCCATGACGATGATGGCCTCCGACAACGCCATGTCGCTCGAATCCGGCGCCAGGTTGCGGGTAAAGCTGCGATCGATCTTCAGGTAATCGATGTCGAACTTGTTCAGGTATGACAGCGACGAGTAGCCCGTGCCGAAATCGTCCAGCGCCACCTGGATGCCGGCGTCGCGCAATTGCAGCAGCTTGTCCGTCACCATGGCACTGGCGTCGAGCAGCAGGCCTTCCGTGATCTCGACAACGATGGCCTGCCCCGGCACGTCCATCTCGCGCAGCGCGCGCAGCCAGACGTCATACGTGCCGCCTTCGCGCTGGAATTCGACGGGCGACTGGTTCAGGCTGACCTGGAACTCGGCATGGATATCCTGGCGCCAGCGCCGCACCCAGCGCAGCGATTCGTCGAACACCCATTGGCCGATATCGACGATCAGCCCGCTCGACTCGGCCAGCGGAATGAATTCCAGCGGACTGACGAGGCCCCGCTGCGGATGCTCCCAGCGCAGCAGCGCCTCGGCCTTGTGGATGGCGCCGGTGCCCAGGTGTACGATGGGCTGGAAATACAGTTTCAGCTGCTCGCCCTTGATGGCGCTGCGCAGGTCGTTCGTCAGGCGCATGCGGTTCAGCGCCGCCACCTGCAGCGCCGGCGTGAAGTAGCTGAAGCGGTTGCGCCCGGCGCCCTTGGCCGCGTACATCGCCTGGTCGGCATGCTTGAGCAGGTCATCGACGCCGGCCGCGTCATCCGGATACAACGTGATGCCGATGCTGGCAGAAATGAATGCCTGTTCCTGGCCCAGCGTGAACGGCGCCAGCAGGCCGTCGATGATGTTCTGCGCGATGTGGTCGACGCGCTCGGCATCCTGCAGCGCCGGGAGGATGACCGTGAATTCGTCCCCACCCAGCCGTGCCACCGTATCGGAGGCGCGCACGCAGTCGCCGATACGCCGCGCCGCTTCGATCAGCAGCACGTCGCCTTGCTGGTGGCCCAGCGTGTCGTTGACTTCCTTGAAGTGGTCCAGGTCGATGAACAGGATGGCGATGCGGCTGCCGTCGCGCCGGCTCTTGACGATGGCCTGCTGCACCCGGTCGAGGAACATGCGCCGGTTCGGCAGCTGCGTCAGCGGGTCGAAGTTGGCCTGCTGCCAGATCAGCGCTTCCGTCTCCTTCTGGTCCGTCACGTCCTCGATCATGCACAGTTTGAGGCGCGGTCCGGGTTTGTCCGCATCCACGGGGACCACCGATGCCTCCACCCAGACGGTGGCCTCGTCCGGCCGCAGCAACCGCAGCGTCAGCTTGAAACCGGGGATTTCGCGCTCCTGCAGGCGCCGCATCTGCGAGGCGCACTCCGGCAGGTCGTCGGGATGGATCAGATCGGTCCACGAGCAGCCACCGATCTGGCCGGCAGGCCGGCCCGCGATCTCGAGGCAGCGGGGATTGACGTCGATGAACGTGCCCGTGACCGGTTCGATCAGCGCAATGCCCATCGGTGCCGCTTCGAACATCGTGCGGAAGCGTTCTTCGCCCTTGCGGATGGCTTCCGCGGCGCGCTTCCTCTCGCGTGCCAGCAGCGCCATGTGGACGGCAGCACCCAGCAACAGCAGCGCCGCCGCGACGCCCAGGATGCGGTACAGCCAGCCGAGGTTCGGCGCACTGTCCGTGTTGTAGAGGAAGCCGTTGAACGACACGCCTTTCGGCAGCAGTCCCAGGTCCGTGTAGACGTCGGCGATGTGCTGCCAGCGGTCGGGATTCATGTAGCCGACCTCGACCAGCACCGGCTGCACCAGCGGCACCATCTGGCGTGCCTCGTACAGCAAGTGCTGGCGGTCGTGCTTCTGCGAATACTTGCTCAGGATGAGGTCGGCCATCTCTTCCTGATGGCTCATCGCGTATTGCCAGCCGCGCATGCTGGCGGCGCGGAACGCCTTCACGCGCTCCGGATGGGCGCTGATTTCATGTTCGCTGGTGAACAGGTTGTCGCCGTAAAAATCGATGCCGGCCGAACGGGGCGTGTAGATATCGTACGGAAAACCGGCGCGGTCCAGGTAATCGGGCTCGTTGGTCGTATAAATCGACATCGCGTCGACCCGGCCCTTGATCAGGTCTGCCGGGTTATAGCTGTGCTCCAGCCGTTGCAGCCGTTCCGGCGCGACGCCCTGCCGCCTCAGGAAGGCGACCAGCTCGTCGGCCTGGTTCAGCTGGTCGGTCCTTGGCCCCAGCATCACCTTGCCGCCCACGATGCGGCGCACATCCGGCACTGTGCCTTGCTGGCGCATCGCCAGCGCATAGGGAGAATGCTGGAACACCACGGCCAGCACGACAAGGGGCCGACCGGCCAGCCGCGACAGCAGCAGTGTGCTGCTGCCCGTGCCGAACTGGGCGCGGCCGGACAGCACGGCGCGCTCCGGCGCGTCGCCATCGGCGCCTTCCAGGATCGTCACGTCCAGCCCGGCGTCGCGGTAGAACCCCTTCTCCAGTGCGGCGTAATAGCCGGCAAACTGGAACTGGTGCGTGTGCTTCAGTTGCAGTGCGACCTGATCGCGCTCGCCCGCCCCGGCGGCCGTGCCCCAGAGGAGACAGGCACCCGTCGCCAGCAGCAGCCTGCCGCAGCGGCGCCAGCCGCCGTCAAGGAACGCAAGCAGGGTGGAGTGCACGGGTCAGTGAGGGGCGGGATGGGCGGAAGGCGGCATCGTTCGATTGTACTGCCTTCCACGGCTGGGCTGCGGTTGGGTGTGGCTTGCAAGCATCAGGTCAATGGCGTGCATGGCGTGGCGCCACTTGCGGACCGCCGGGCCAGCTTGGGCTCCGTGCACGGGCTCGTGGGTGTGGGTGCGGGTGCGGGTGCGGGCGGGCGCCAGTATCTGAAACCGGTGACAGGCTCCGATTTCAAAAACCGGTGACAGGCTCCGATTTCAGCGAATGCTCCCAAAAATAAGGAGCCTGTCACCGGTTTCAAAAATAAGGAGCCTGTCACCGGTTTTGACTGGTTTTGAGATTGCGAGGTTACTTGCGGCCCACTTTGGCTGGCCTGGCGCCCGAGCGCTCGCCGCATTAATACTGGTGACTAATCTTGGTGACAGGCTCTGTTTTCGCCATTTACGCCAGAAATACGGAGCCTGTCACCGGTTTTGCCGCTGCGGGGTTACTTGCGGCCCGCTTTGGCCGGCTTGGCGCCGGCGCGCGCGGGCGCCGCTTTCGGCTTGACCTTGATGGTGTCGAGAATCGACGGACGCACTTTTGTCTCGATCACTTCACGCGCCGTCAGCGAGCCGGTCAGCGCGTTGGGACGACCGCCGCGCGGGGCCGGCACAGCGCGACCGGTCGTTGCACCAGCCGGCGCACGCGGACGGGCACCTGGCGCCAGCGTCGGCATGGCGCGCTTGCCTTCCGGCGCCGCTTTCAGGTGCTCCTCGCCTGGCGTCCAGGCGGGGATCAGGTGCTTCTCGCCATTGCCGATCAGGTCGCCGCGGCCCATCTTCTGCAACGCCTCGCGCAGGATCGGCCAGTTTTCCGGGTCGTAGTAACGCAGGAACGCTTTATGCGCCTTGCGGATCTTGCCGCTGCGCGGGGTTTCGACCGTCTCGGACGTGTCCGTGACCTTGTGCAGCGGGTTCTTGCGCGAGTGATACATCGTCGTGGCCATCGCCATCGGCGTCGGCATGAACGTCTGCACCTGGTCGAGGCGGAAGTTGTTTTTCTTCAGCCACAGCGCCAGGTTCAGCATGTCCTCGTCCGTCGTACCCGGGTGGGCCGCGATGAAGTAGGGGATCAGGTACTGCTTCTTGCCCGCTTCCACCGAAAACTTCTCGAACATCGCCTTGAACTCGTCGTAAGCGCCGATGCCGGGCTTCATCATCTTGTTCAGCACGTTCGGTTCCGTGTGCTCCGGCGCGATCTTCAGCAGGCCGCCCACGTGGTGCGTGACGAGCTCCTTGACGTACTCGGGCGAACGCACGGCCAGGTCATAGCGCAGGCCGGAACTGATCAGGATTTTCTTGACGCCGGGGATCGCGCGCGCCTTGCGGTACAGCGAGATCAGCTTGCTGTGGTCCGTACCCAGGTTGACGCAGATGGACGGGTACACGCACGACAGGCGGCGGCACGAGGTTTCGATTTCCTTGTCCTTGCATGCCAGGCGGTACATGTTTGCCGTCGGCCCGCCCAGGTCGGAAATGGTGCCCGTAAAACCCTTGGTCTTGTCGCGGATGTGCTCGATCTCGCGCAGGATCGACGGCTCCGACCGGCTCTGGATGATGCGCCCTTCATGCTCCGTGATCGAACAGAACGTGCAGCCGCCGAAGCAGCCGCGCATGATGTTGACGGAAAAGCGGATCATTTCCCAGGCCGGGATGCGGGCATTGCCGTAGCTCGGGTGCGGCGCGCGGGCGTAATTCATGTCGTAGACGCCGTCCATCTCGTCCATCGCCAGCGGCAGCGGCGGCGGATTGATCCACACGTCGCGCTCGCCATGCTGCTGCACCATCGCACGCGCATTGCCGGGATTCGATTCGAGGTGGAACACGCGCGAGGCGTGCGCGTACATCACCGGGTCGGTACTGACCGTTTCGTACGACGGCAGCCGCACGACGGTCTTGCTGTGCTTCTCGCGCGCCATTGCCTGACGTTCTTCGCGCGTCATGATGCGGATCGGCTTCACCACTTCCGGCGCGCTAGCGGCGTTGTCGGTCGCGCACGCGGTCTTGTCTTCCTGCGCCATCGCGTACGGATCCGGATGCGCATCGATCTTGCCGGGCACGTCCACGCGCGTGGAGTTGTGGACGCCCCACTCCGCCGACGGCATCCAGCCGTGCGGCACGAGGAAGGCCGTGCCGCGCAGGTCGCGGATCGTCTTGATGTCTTCGCCGGCCGCCATGCGGTGCGTCAGGTCGACCAGCGCGCGCTCGGCGTTGCCGAAGATCAGCAGGTCGGCCTTCGAATCCGTCAGCACGGAGCGGCGCACCTTGTCGGACCAGTAGTCGTAATGGGCGATGCGGCGCAGCGAAGCCTCGATACTGCCGATCACGACCGGCGTGCCGGGGAACGCTTCGCGGGCACGCTGGGCGTAGACGGTCACGGCGCGGTCCGGGCGCTTGTTCGGCTCGCCATTGGCCGTGTACGCGTCGTCCGAACGGATCTTGCGGTCGGACGTGTAGCGGTTGACCATCGAATCCATATTGCCGGCCGTGACGCCGTAGTACAGGCGTGGCTTGCCCAGCGCGCGGAACGGCTCGGCCGAATGCCAGTCCGGCTGGCTGATGATACCGACGCGGAACCCCTGCGCCTCCAGCAACCGGCCGACCAGCGCCATGCCGAAACTCGGGTGATCGATATAGGCATCGCCCGTGATCAGGATGACGTCGCACTCCTCCCAGCCCAGCTTGTCCATTTCGGCGCGGGTCATGGGCAGGAAAGGCGCAACGGCAGCGCGGGCAGACCGCTTCGGGACGGTCGCAAAAAGGTTTACTGGGGAGTTCATCGAGCGATTGTACCAAAATTGGCCATCCGCTGCGCGATCGGCCGATGATTTCCCGGCGAAATTCTTTTAGTTTTCAATAACTTGTGTGGAAAACGGCAATATGGATGCAAATACTTCCGCTGTCCCGATTGCATTGTGCCGCACAGGGGCTATAACGAAAGCTGGTGTAACGATGCCTGGCGCCTAAGGAAGCGCTGATTAATTCATGGCGGCGATCTTAGCCCTGAGAAAACGCGCCCAGCTGCGCCACAAATTCCCCGCCATACCCCGGTATGACAGGAAATTTGCGTCTTGCTGGACACGTTTTTCAGGACTAATCTCATCCACCAGCAATAAATCAGCGCTTCCCTAGGGCCCGGCATGCCCCTTCAGGAGACCATTATGCGACGCCGTCTGTACTACCTTCTACCCGATATCCCGGCTGCCCGTGCCATGCTTGACGAACTCCTGCTGGCGCGCATCGAAGAGCGCCGGATTCACTTCATGGCGCGTGAGGGCTCGCTGCCGGACGACATGCCCGGCTGCAGCTTCGCGCTGAAAACCGACTTCGTGCATGGCGCCCAGGTGGGCATCGTCATGGGTGCCATCGTCGGCTTCCTCGTCGGCTTCACGCTCGCGCTGACGGAACCTTACGGCATGGAAGTGCCCACCGGCGTGATGCTGCTGATGGCGCTGGGCGGCGCGCTGTTCGGCGCCTGGGCCTCCGGCATGAACGGCTGCGCCATTCCGAACAAGAAGCTGGAACAGTACAACGACCGCGTGCAGCAGGGCCAGGTACTGATGATGGTGGATGTGCCCATGCGCCGCGTCAGCGAGATCGAGGAGATGATCGCGCAGCGGCATCCCAACTTCAATTTTGCCGGGATGGAGCCGCCGTTGCTGGCGTTTCCGTAGCGGTTTTTGGGGACAGGCACCAATCTTCGGGTCTCCGACCCGAAGATTGGTGCCTGTCCCCGACGTTGCTTGTGCGCGCCCGTTATCGCTCCGCGAGGCGGTGCGCAGGGCTAAATGCCTGCGTTTTGCGTGGCCGGCTTTACACAGGCGGCGGCACGTCGGCTGAACGTCTGCTGAGCGTCGGTTGAACCCGGCTGAACGTCGAAGACAGGCCGCGCGCGGGCCGACTTTCCCAGGTCTGGGAGGCGCTGAGAAAGGTTCGCCGCGCGGTCTGCACCCAAAGCGTGTGCCCTGGCGCGGCCGACGCCGGCAGTTCGGTTTCCGTCCTTCAGATTCCCATATTCCCCAGGATGCGCGTCAATTCGCGCAGCGTCGGCTCCAGTGCCGGATGCTTCGCGGCAAACTTGGCGGAAATCTCCTGCGTGCGTTCGGCCAGGCCGTACGTGGTCGTGCCTTCCGCGTCCACGCTGCCATCGGCCGCGCGCTGTTCCAGCAGCTGGTGGATGTCGCCATCGAGCTGGCGCAGCAGGTCCTGCAGTTCCTCGTCCACCGGTCCGGCATGCGACAGCGCGCCGTGCAGGTTACGCAGCGATTCTTTCAGGTTATTTTCCATTGTCGTCCCTCTGTAGTGTAGCCATACCGGACTTATACACCGAATCGCGTCCGGTCGGCCACCCAGTCGGAGGTCCGTCAGCCCTGGCGACGGCGGCGCCGGCGGCTGTGCAGCGCCAGCAGGCTCGTGCCCGTCGCCAGCATCAGTGCCGTGGACGGCTCCGGCACGGCCGGCAGCAGGCCGTCATTGTCGGCAAACGTCAAGTAAGCGCCGTTATTGATGCTGAACTGCGCCGTGAAAAAGCCGTCGCAGCAGGGTTCCAGGCCGTACAGATGCAATGTGTGGCGGCCTTCCGTCAGCGACAGTCCGCCAGCGAGCACGTCTGCGGACCAGGAGCCCGCCCACCACAAGTCGTCCGACCGCACATCCAGTTCCGTATCGTCCAGCAGCATCGTACCGCCCCAACCGAAATCGACGCCCGCGCGGAAGTCCCAGCGCCCCGCCATCGCCGCCGTCACGTCGAAGTCCACCGTGAAGTGGTAAGCCAGCGACGTGCTGGCACCGAACAGCTCGTGGTTGTTGACCTGTTCGAACCTGGGCAGGTGGGCCGAACCATAGCCTGCGGCTGGTTCGGCCAACGCGGCTTCGACCGCTGCACGATAAGCCGACGCACCCGCCTGCGAACCGGCGATCGAATAGCCCGTGTGCATGGTTGTCTGGCTGCTGTGGGCGCTGCCGGCGCACGCCAGCGCAAGGGAGGCAACGCTCGCCGCGATAGCCGGGCTCAGTCGGAAAGCGGTCATGGCTGCCCTTTCAGTGAGTTGGTAGTTCTTCAACTTAGCAGCGCCACGGGGCCAGAACAACCTCAGCCGCGCCACTTTTTAACTGTCGTGACATTCGTGCAACGCTGGCACAGACCGTTATGCGGCGCGTCGCCGAGCGTTATCACGACACGAAATATCTTGCCGTGCAGAAAATACAAGTTCCCAGTACATTATCACTCGTGCGAATCGCGGACATCGAAACACTAAATTGGATTTATATCTGTCGCAGCCCTATTCTGTCTACATCGACAGACGAAAACGCACAGAAAAGGAAAACGCCATGAACACCACGACCTTCGACACCGCCGCCCGCAACGCCGCCGCCAACCGTGGCTGGCTGAAAGCCCTCGGCGCCCGCCTGCGCCACGCCCTGGAAACGCTGGGCCGCCCTTACGTGAACGGCCAGTTCCCGTCGTACTGATGTCCCTGCGGCAAGCGCCGTCAGCTCTTCTGACGACGCTGCCGCCGTAGTACCGGTTTGCCATCGCCGAGCGCGCCATGCGCGGCCGCTCCCAGGATGCGGCGAAACGTCGGGCATTCCAGATGGCTGGGCGCCGTGCACGCCGCCGCATGGCGCAAGCCGTCGCGCATTGCGCGCAGCTGACGGATCGAACGATCGATCTCGTCCGCCCTGGCCAGCAGGCGACGGCGGTCAATCGCCAGGCTGCCATCGGGCGCGAACATCGCGCCAATCTCCGCCAGCGACAGGCCGGCCGCCCGGCCCAGGGCGATCAGCGCCAGCCGTTCCGGCACGTCCGCGGCAAACACGCGGCGCAAGCCTTGCCGTCCCACCGACGCGATCAGCCCCTTCTCCTCGTAAAACCGCAACGTCGACGCCGGCACGCCCGTGCGCCGCGCCACCTCGGCGATATCCAGTACTGTCATGCTTGACCTCAAGTCGACTTGAAGTGCGAAGATAGCATCCCGAATGGTTTTTTTGGAGATGCAGATGACCGACACCGCGCAGGCAACCCTGTGGAATGGCAGCGCCGCCAATGCCTGGGTGGCCAACCAGGCCATGCTGGACCAGATGTTCGACCCGTTTGCCGCGCTGCTGGCGGACCGGCTGCACGCCGGCCAGCGCGTGCTGGACGTGGGCTGCGGCACCGGCGCCACGACCTTGGCGGCGGCGCGCCAGGCGGGCCGCTGCACCGGTGTCGACATCTCGGCGCCGATGATCGCCGTGGCGCGCGAACGTGCAGCCGCGGCGGGTCTGGATGCCGGGTTTCTCTGCGCCGACGCGCAAGACCACGACTTCGCACCGGACGTGTTCGACGCCGTCATCTCGCGCTTCGGCGTCATGTTCTTTGCCGACCCGGTGGCCGCGTTCACGAACCTGCATCGCGCAGCGCGTCCCGGCGCCCCACTGCACCTGTATGCCTGGCGCAGTCCCGACGACAACCCGTTCATGACGGCGGCCGAGCGCGCGGCCGCACCGCTGGTCACGCTGCCGGCGGTGGCGCCGGGTCAGCCGGGGCAGTTCGCCTTCGCGGACAAAGCGCGCGTGGAGCACATCCTGAAGCACAGCGGCTGGGGAGAGATCGACATCACGCCGGTGGACGTCGCCTGCACTTTCCCCGCATCCGGCATGCTGCCCTACCTCACCCGCATGGGGCCACTGGGCCGCATCCTGCCGACGCTGGAAGAGGAGGAACGCCGGCACGTCATCGCGACGGTGCGCGCCGCGTTCGATCCGTTCGTGCGCGGCGATGCCGTTCATTTCACCGCCGCATGCTGGGAAGTGACGGCGCGGGCCGATGTCATCAGAGGGTAACAGACGCAAATTATGATGCGGCGTCTTTCACTCCTGCCAACGGCTACCAATGTCCCAATCGAATTCGCGTCGCAAGTTCATTCGTAATTTCTCCCTCGGCACCATGGCCGTGTCCACGCTGCCGCTGACCGCCTGCGGCGGCGACAGCGGTCCGAACACGACCGTCCAGATCAACTATGCGCACGGCGTGGCCAGCGGCGACCCGCTGTCGGACCGCGTCATCCTGTGGACGCGCGTCACCAGCAGCAGCACGGACGACGTCGAGGTGGGCTGGACGATCGCCGAGGACAGCGCGTTTTCGAAAGTCGTCAACTCCGGCGTCGTCACGACGGGGGCTACGAAGGACTACACGGTCAAGGTCGACGCGACGGGCCTGGCACCAAACCGCAACTACTACTACCGCTTCCGCGCCCATGAAGTGGAGTCGCCGGTGGGCCGTACCAAGACGCTGCCGACCGGCAGCGTGGCGCAGGCGCGCTTTGCCGTCTTCAGTTGCTCGAACTACCCGGCCGGCTACTTCAACGTCTACGCCGAAGCGGCGAAGATGGACGATATCGACGCGGCGCTGCACCTGGGCGACTACATCTACGAATACGCGGCATCGGGCTATGCGTCGACGGAAGCCGCCGCCATGGGCCGCGTGTCGCAGCCGGCGAACGAGATCATTACACTGTCCGACTACCGCCGCCGCTACGCGCAATACCGCAGCGACACCGACCTGCAGGCCGTACATGCGCGCATGCCGTTCATCGCCGTGTGGGACGATCACGAGCTGGCCAACGACACGTGGCGCGAAGGGGCCGAAAACCACGACCCCGCCACCGAAGGCCTGTTCCTGGCGCGTAAGCAGATGGCGATCCAGGCGTATCACGAATGGATGCCGATCCGCGTGGCCGACGCCAGCAAGCCTGACCGCATCTACCGCTCGTTCGACTTCGGCAACCTGCTGTCGCTGCACATGCTCGACACGCGCGTCATCGGCCGCGACAAGCAGCTCGCCTACGCCAGCTACGTCAACGCCGATAAATCGTTCAACACGGCCGGCTTCACGGCCGACGTGGCGAACCCGAACCGCCAGCTGATGGGCGCCGAGCAGGTGAGCTGGCTGCAGGGACAACTGAGCAAATCGACGGCAACGTGGCAGATGCTGGGCCAGCAAGTGCTGATGGCGCGCATGAACCTGCCCGCACCGATGGTGCTGACGGGTGGCTACCCGACCTACCTGAACCTGGCCATCAAGGCGCGCAACAATCCGGGTTCGCTGACCGATGCCGAGCGCGCGCAACTGGCCGGTCCATCGGTGCCGTACAACCTGGATGCGTGGGACGGCTACCAGGCCGCCCGCGAGACGGTACTGACGATGGCGAAAAACCTGAACAAGAACCTGGTGGTGCTGGCCGGCGACACGCACAACGCGTGGGCCAGCGACCTGGCGGACGTCAACGGCGTGGCGGTCGGCGTGGAGTTCGGCGTGCCGTCGGTGACATCGCCCGGCTTCGAAACCTACTTCCCGAAAGAAGACCCGGCCACTGTGGCCGGCGGCATGGAACAGCTGATCGGACCTCTGGTGTACGCGGAAACGGCCACGCGCGGCTTCACCGTCGTCACCGTCACGCCGACGGAGACCCGCGCCGAGTACCGCTATGTCAACACCATCAAGTCGAAGACCTACACGGCGACGACGGGCAAGGTGTTGAAGATGCTGCCGGGCGCCGGCAACCGCAAGCTGGTCGCGGCGTAAAAAAAACGGGGACTGGCTCCTTCAGGAGCCTGTCCCCGACGTTTGCGGCCGGTGCCGCGGGTGCTTCAAAGCGTTATTTGAAGGGGTCAGGTCCGACATTCGGACATTTCCCCTCCTTACCGCTGGGCTTGTGTCCGAATGTCGGACCTGACCCCGGTGTCCTGACCCCGGTGTCCCCGGATGCTTCAAAGCGTCACGTCGGGGACAGGCACCTGTCAGGGTCGGAGACCCTGACAGGTGCCTGTCCCCAAACGCATTACTTCTCGGTCAGCCCGCGGCGTTCCAGCAGCGGCTCGATCTTCGCGTCGCGGCCGCGGAATTCGCGGAACATCTGCATCGCTTCCATCGTGCCGCCTTTCGACAGCAGCTTGCTGCGGAACCAGTCGCCGTTCTTGCGCGTCAGGCCGCCGTTTTCCTTGAACCATTCGACCGTGTCGGCGTCCAGCTTCTCTGCCCACAGGTAGCCGTAGTAGCCGGACGAATAGCCGCCCGAGAACACGTGCGAGAAGTACGTCGTGCGGTAGCGCGGCGGAACCGGTGCGAAGTCGACGCCGGCGTCCTTCAGCGACTGCGCTTCGAAGCCCAGTACGTCCGTCGGGATCTGCGTCGCGCCCAGCTGGTGCCACTTCTGGTCCAGGATCGCGGCAGCGAGGTATTCCGTCGTGCGGTAGCCTTCATTGAACTTCGACGATGCCAGCACCTTGTCCAGCAGTTCCTTCGGCATCGGCGCGCCCGTCTGGTAATGCTTGGCGTAGTTGTTCAGCACTTCGGGCCAGGCCAGCCACATCTCGTTGACCTGCGACGGGAACTCGACGAAGTCGCGCGGCACACGGGTGCCGGAGAAACGCGGGTATTTCACGTTCGAGAACATGCCGTGCAGCGCGTGGCCGAATTCATGGAACGCCGTGCGCACTTCGTCGAACGTCAGCAGCGTCGGTTCGCCGGCGGCCGGCTTCGGAATGTTCAGGTGGTTCGCCACGACGGGGTGCGTGCCCAGCAGGCTGTTCTGGTTGACGTAGCCGTTCATCCACGCGCCACCGCGCTTGTTGCTGCGGGCGTAGAAGTCGCCCAGGAAGATGGCGAGCTGCTTGCCGTCCGCATCGAACACGTCCCACACGCGCACGTCCGGGTTGTACACGGGCAGGTCCTTGCGCTCCTTGAACGTCAGGCCATACACCTTGTTCGCCGCGTAGAACACGCCGTTTTCCAGCACGCTGTTCAGCTCGAAGTAAGGGCGCAGCTGGTTCTGGTCGAACGCGTAACGCGCCTTGCGCACCTTGTCGGCATAGAAGGCCCAGTCCTGCGCGGCCAGCTGGAAGCCGCCCTTCTCTTCGTCGATGACCTTCTGCATGTCGGCCGCTTCGCGGCGCGCGTTGTTGACGGCCGGTTTGGCGAATTCGGCCAGCAGCTTGTTCACCGCATCCGTGTCGTGCGCCGTCTGGTCTTCCAGCATGTAAGCGGCGTGGCTGCTGTAGCCCAGCAGCGCGGCACGTTCGGCGCGCAGCTTCGCCAGTTGCAGCACCAGCTCGCGGTTGTCGAATTCGCCGCCGTGGCTGCCGCGCGCCATCGACGCGGCCAGCAGGCGTTCGCGCGTGGCGCGGTTGGTCAATACCGCCAGCGGCGCCTGCGTCGTCGTGTTGACGACGGGGATGGCGAACTTGCCTTCCAGGCCACGCGCCTTGGCTTCAGCGCCCGCCTTGGCGATGGCCGCGTCGCTCATGCCGGCCAGTTCTTCACGCGTATCGACGATCAGCGCCGACGCATTGGCTTCCTTCAGCACGTTCTGCGCGAAGGCAGTCTGCAGCTCGGCCAGTTTGGCGTTGTACGCCTTCAGTTTTTCCTTGTCCGCGGCGGACAGCTTGGCGCCCGCGCGCACGAAGTCGGTGTGATAACGCTCGAGCAGGTACTTGTCCTCGGAATTCAGGCCCAGCTTCTCGCGCTTGTCGTACAGCGTCTTGATGCGCTGGTACAGCTTCGCGTTCAGGCGGATCGCGTCACCGTGCGCGGACAGCTTCGGCGCCAGTTCGCGGTCCAGCTTCTGCATCGCGTCGTCCGTGTTCGCGCCGGTGAGATTGAAGAAGACGGTCGAGACGCGGTTCAGCAGGCGGCCCGTGCGTTCCATCGCGACGATGGTGTTGTCGAACGTGGGCGCCTTCTTGTTGTTGGCGATGGCGTCGATCTCGGCGGCCTGCTCGCGCATGCCCGCTTCGAACGCGGGGCCGTAGGCGTCATCGGTGATCTTGTCGAAGGCCGGATACTGGAACGGCAGCGTGCTGGGTTGAGCGAACGGGTTCGACGCGGCCAGTTTGACGGGGGCAGCATGCGCAAAACCGGCGAACGCCAGGCTGGCGGCGAGAATCAGCAGTTGGGGTTTCATCATTGTCCTTTATTGAGCGGTCAGGCCACGGCGTTGCAGCAGCGGCTCGATCACGGCATCGCGGCCGCGGAAGTTACGGAACAGTTCCATCGCATCGGCGGTGCCGCCACGCGAGAGCAGCGTCTTGCGGAACCAGTCGCCGTTCTTGCGTTGCAGGCCGCCGTTCTCGTTGAACCAGACAACCGTGTCGGCATCGAGTTTTTCCGACCACAGGTAGGCGTAGTAGGCCGCGGCGTAGCCGCCCGAGAAGCTGTGCGAGAAGTACGTGGTGCGGTAGCGCGGCGGCACCAGCGCGTAGTCGACGCCGGCGCCCTTGAGCGCATCGGCTTCGAACGCCAGCACGTCTGTCGGAATCTGGGCAGGCGTCAGCTGATGCCATTTCTGGTCCAGCAGCGCGGCGGCCAGGTACTCCGTCGTCACATAGCCCATATTGAACTTGCGCGACGCGGCCACTTTATCCAGCAGCTCCTTCGGCATCGGCGCGCCGGTCTGGTAGTGCTTCGCGTAGTTCGCCAGCACCTCCGGCCACACGGCCCACATCTCGTTGACCTGTGACGGGTACTCGACGAAATCCTGCGGCACGTCGGTGCCGGAGAAGCGCGGGTATTTCACGTTCGAGAACATGCCGTGCAACGCATGGCCGAATTCGTGGAAAGCCGTCTTCACTTCGTCGAACGTCAGCAGCGTCGGCTCGCCGGCGGCCGGCTTCGGAATGTTCAGGTGGTTGGCGATGACGCTTTGCGTGCCGAGCAGAGACGACTGCGACACGTACTCGTTCATCCACGCGCCGCCCTGCTTGGACGGGCGCGCGTACATATCGGCCAGGAAGATCGACAGCTGCTTGCCGTCCGCATCGAACACATCGAACACGCGCACGTCCGGGTGGTACACCGGCAGATCCTTGCGTTCCTTGAACGTGATGCCGTACAGTTTTGTCGCAGCGAAGAAGACGCCGTTGATCAGCACATTGTCCAGCTCAAAATAGGGCTTGAGCTGCTTTTCGTCGAAGGCAAAGCGCTCGGCGCGCACCTTGTCCGTATAAAAATCCCAGTCCGCCGCGGTGACGGCGCCGCCGGCGATTTTTTCCAGGTCGGCGCCTTCGCGACGTGCGTTGTTGACGGCCGGCTGCGCGAGTTCACCCAGCAGCTTGTTGACGTTGGCGGTCGTCTTGGCCGTCTGGTCTTCCAGCGAATACGCCGCGTAGTTCGGATAGCCCAGCAAGGTCGCACGTTGGGCCCGCAGGCGCGCGATCTTGCGCACATTCTCGCGATTGTCGAAATCACCGCCACGGCTGCCGCGCGCCAGCGATGCCGCCATCAGGCGCGCGCGCACTTTCGGGTCGGTCAGTTCGGCCAGCGGCGGCTGGCCCGTCGTGTTGACGATGGCGATGACGTACTTGCCGTCCAGGCCCCGTGCCTTCGCTGCGGCGGCCGCGGTGTTGATGGCCGCGTCGGACATGCCTGCCAGTTCGGCGCGCGTGTCGACGACCAGTGCCGACGCGTTCAGTTCCTTCAGCACGTTCTGATTGAACGTCGTCTCCAGCGTGGCGATCTCGCCGTTCAGGGCCTTCAGCTTTGCCTTGTCCTGTGCCGACAGCTTCGCGCCGGCGCGCACGAAGTCCTTGTAGTAGCGCTCCAGCAGGTGCTTCGATTCGGCGTCCAGCCCCAGCTTGTCGCGCTGCGCGTGCAGTGCCGCGATGCGCTTGAACAGCTTCGGATTCATGTGGATGGTGTCGTTGTGCGCGGACAGTTGCGGCGACATGTCGCGCTCCACCGCGTCCAGCGTGTCGTTGGTGTTCGCGCCCTGCAGGTTGGTGAACGTGGCATGGACCCGGTGCAGCGTCAGCCCGGAGCGCTCGAGCGCCACGATGGTGTTGTCGAACGTGGCGCCCTGCCGATTGTTGGCGATGGCGTCGACTTCACGCAGGTGCTCCGCCATCGCGGCCTGGAACGCGGGCACGAAGTGCTCGTCGCGGATCTGGTCGAAACGCGGATACTGCAGCGGCAGCGTGCTGGCCTGCAGCAGCGGGTTCGCGGCGACTGCACTGGCGGCGGCAGCGGGAGCGGTTTGTTGGGAGTCGGCGTGGGCCATCGGGGACAGTGCCAGCGCCAGGCTGGCGGCAAGGACGAGCATTCGTGGATGAGGCATAGCGTCTTTCGGTATTCGTGCCGAAGCACTCCAGGGTCGCCGGCAGCCTGCCACGCGGCCCGGATAGGGTGACGCGGCCCGCCGGGCCCACCAACAGCGCCGCCTCGAGCGGGCGGCAGCAATCCGCGATCATAGCAGGCAGTTATCGCAACGTCATCCGTGGAAATGTTTCGCATGTTTCAGGAGGGGGCGCCAGCACTCGGCCGTCGCCGCACCGTGCTACCATCCGCGCTTCACGCCCTTTCGCCGCCTATGTCCGTTTCTTTTCGCAAGTCATACGATGCCATCGTGGTCGGCAGCGGCCCGGGTGGCGCCAGCACGGCCCGCACCCTGGCGCGCCGCGGCGCCCGCGTGCTGATCCTGGAACAGGGCAGCGCGGCACCGGTCGCGGGCACGCTGGCACAGATGGCGGGCATGGCGGCCGTGCCGGGTAAAGGCGCGTTCCTGCACCGCGACGCGTCGCTGCTGGTGCGCGGCATCACCGCGGGCGGCAGCTCGACGATCAACTTCGCCACCGCCGCGGCACCGCCTGCCGCGCTGTTCGCCCGTTACGGCATCGACCTGGCCCCGTATGCGGACGTGCTGCGGGCGGAGCTGCCGATGGCACCGCTGCCGGATGCGCTGATCGGCCCGATGGCGTCACGCATCGCATCCGCCGCGCGCGGGATTGGCCTGGACTGGCAAAAGCTGAACAAGATGATCCGCCCCCAGACGTGCCGCACCGGCTGCTGGCGCTGTGTGTACGGCTGCCCGTTCGGTGCCAAATGGACGGCGCGCGACCTCGTCGACGAGGCCTGCCGTCACGGCGCCCAGCTGGTGGCGCAGGCGGATGTGCGCCGGGTGCTCGTGGAAGAAGGCCGCGTGGCCGGTGTCAAGGTGCGCATCGATGGCGCCATGCACACGGCCACGGCGCCACTGGTGGTGCTGGCCGCGGGCGGCATCGGCAGCCCGCGGGTGCTGCACCGTTCCGGCCTGGCGCCCGCGCGCGTGCCGTTCTTCAGCGACCCGGTGATTGCCGTGATGGGCAGCGTGGACGACATCGACGGCGGCGCCGAGGTGCCGATGGCCGCCGGCCTGACATTGGCGGACGAAGGCATCGCCTTTGCCGATCTGACGTTGCCGGCTCCGATGTACCAGGCGTTTGCGTTGCAGGTGGGCCGCGTCGACCGGCTTGCGGCGCATGCGCGTACGTTGTCCATCATGGTCAAGATCCGCGACGATATCGGCGGCGCCGTCGGTCCGCGCTGGGTCAGCAAGCCGTTGACGGCGGCCGACCGTGGCCGGTTGCGCGACGGCGTGGCAACGGCCCGCCGCATCCTGGCGCAGGCCGGCGCCCATCACGTGTTCCAGAGCCGGCATTTTGCCGCGCACCCGGGCGGCAGCGTGCGCATCGGCGCCGGCGTCGATGCCGACCTGCGCACGAGTACTCCGGGACTGTACGTCTGCGATGCCTCCGTGATCCCGGAGCCGTGGGGCCTGCCGCCCACCTTCACGCTGCTGTGCCTTGGCGAGCGGCTGGCGCGGCACCTGATGGCTTCTTAACGCGCCGGTGCCGCCAGCCGCTGCAGCAGCACCGCGCCCACCTGCTGCGCCGATGCCGGGTTCTGCCCCGTGATCAGTTCACGGTCCTGCACGACGTGCGGCGTCCATGGCGTGGCATTGCCGCGATAGTCGCCGCCCGCGTTTTGCAGTGCCGTCTGCGGCAGCAGCTTCATCGTGCCGCCGCCCAGCAGTCCCTTGGCCTGCTCTTCTTCGACATTGCTGATGACCGTCATCCGATAGCCTGCGTAGATCCACTGCGGCGCCGCGACCTGCCGGCCGTCTTCGAGCCGGGTGACGAATGTCGGATCGTCAATCGTCGCGAGCAGCGCCGCCGGGCCGTGGCAGACCAGCGCGGTGATTTTCTGCTGTGCGTGGAAGGCGGTCAGCAGCCGGCCCAGATGCGGACTGCGGATCAGGTCCTGCATCGGCGCGTGGCCGCCCGGCACATAGACGGCGTCGTAGCGCCCGTAACCCTGCTGTTCGACCCGCGCCAGACTGATAACTGGGGAGCCGGTCGCGGACGTCAGCGCCAGCTTTTCCAGCAGCGCCCGGTATTGCGCCAGCGCGGCGGCGTCGCCATTGAAATACTGGGCGTCGAGCGACGATCGGTCGACGGCGGGGGCGCGGCCGAGCGGTGTGGCGAACGTCACGTCGTGGCCCGCGTCCAGCAGCATCTTGACGGGGACAAGCAGCTCGTTCAGGTAAAAGCCGGTGGCGTAGCGCTGGCCGCCTTTCAGGTCGAGGTGGTCGGCATCGGACAGCACGACCAGCACATTGGCGGCATGGACGGGAGCGGCGGCGATCAGTGCCGCGGCGGCCATCGAACGGAAAAAGTTTGGACGGGACATGCAGGGCTCCTTGTGGAAAGGGCCCTACTGTATTGCGGATGTGCCGGGCAAAAAAAGACGATCCGAGGAACATCATTTTTGCTTGCAGGGACAAAGTAGCGGACTGCAGCAGACCATTGCCGGTTACCCGACAACAACCTGCCGCCGCCTTGCGTCTGATCTGACCGGATCAGGTGTGGTGCTGTTTCAGCTGCGCCAGCAGGTCATGCGGCGAAACATTGGTGTAGTCCTTGTTCAGCTCCTGCGAGATCGCGCCCGTCACCTGCTTGTCCAGCAGCTTGCGCAGCAGCCCCAGCGTTTCGGGACCGGCCGCCAGGATCAGATTCTGGTAACGGTTCTGCGTATGCGCCTGCAACAGGTAATCGGCCAGGCTGCGGGCAAACAGTTCCGCCTGGTGTTCCAGCGGCGTCTGGTTAGGCTCGTAGCCGTTCGGCTGCGTCGCGCCGCCAGTATTGTGAATGCTCTTGCCGGCGGCTAAGTTTCCCAGCTGGTCGGTTTCGAGATCCGCCACGCGGGCACGCTGGGCAGGGTTGACCATGTCCTCGACTTCCATCAGCGCGCTGTTCTGATCCTTCTGGGCGTAAATCCGGGCGCGGCCATTGTTGGCCGTAACGATCCAAGTAGTTTGCATAACTCCTCCTGCGTTGACGATGTCAGGCTAAAGAATGCCTCAAGCAGGGAAGAGATGACCTTTCGTTTCGAATAGGAAACTCGACGAGGCCAATACTTTCGAGCCTGCTATTTCGTCCTACAACACGCCCGAACATGCTAGGATAAATAGCAATTTATTAATTACTTATTTTGCGGAGTGATGCCTGCTGAAGTAATTGTATTGAGCGCCGTGCTGGCCGCGGTCGCGTGCAGCGCGCACGCGGGCCAACCTCACGACTTTAAAAATAGCAGGTCTTTTAAGAACTTTCATATGGAGAGTCTCTCATGCTGCGTAAATTAGTATCAGCCGCCGTTCTGGCCGCCGTTGCAGGCGGCGCCCACGCCGAAGCCACCACGTGGAATTTCGCTTACCAAGGGTTCTACGACGAGACAAATGCGGTATTCGATCCGAGCTTCCGGATCAGCGGCAGCTTCACTGCGGAGGATCTGGACCGCGATGGTACGATCCGGGTAGATGAATTGACGCAGTTTGAGGTATGGAACACCTCTTTGCTGGCGCCAGAGTGCGCAATGGGGATGGGCCTGCGCTGCTATATCAATGCGTTCACTTACCGGCTGGACGGCAAGCTCGATTTCGATGCAGAAAGATATTATCTTGATGAATTCAGCTCGGGCTCCGGCAAGAACATCAAGACGGGAGAGAAGGCGGAAGACTGGGGCTTCGGGGCGTTCGGCGACCGCAGTTACGTCTACCGCTGGACGGACCAGACTACATTCGCCATCTCGCCGCCGCCGGTGCCGGAACCGTCGACGTACGCCATGCTCGGCGCAGGCATGCTGCTGCTGGCGGGCTGGCGCGGACGCCGCAAGTCGTAATACCGGCGGCAGGCGCCTGCCGCCCTGATGCATGAGTAAAGCTCCCTGGGCGTGAAGAGTGCCTGGGGAGCCGGCATCGGTTTATCGCTGCAACAGGCACCCTCGTTCCCCTGGAAAAGCGGATTCGGCTGACCTACCATGGAATGTCAGTTCGACAAGACTGACTGCGTTCCTGCAAGCCAGTGAGCGGCACCCATACCGCTGGCACGCGCTGATTCGACAACCAGGAGTTACCGATGAAAAAACTGTTGCTTCTTTCCGGCCTGATGCTGAGCCTCGGGGCCGCCCACGCGGGCACCTGGACATTTACCTACCAGGGTTTCGAGCGTGATGGAGCCTTTGATCCCGACTATAAATTGTTGGGCAGCTTCAGTGGAGACGATCTCGATGCGGACAATGTGCTCGAATTGGATGAGCTGACGAGCCTGGTGCTGGAAGGTCAGGTTTATGTCGGGACCGGTAACGGCAGCGGCATCGAATACACCGCCGACTCGTTCAGCTATACCCCGACCGGCACATTGCATTTTGCGACGCGCTATTTATTCCGTGATGTGTACAGGCTGTGGGGTTCCATCATTTCCGGCGACCGGATTCACCATGCCTCGTACCATATTTATACGGGCGAGGAATATTCCACTACCGCGTACTGGACGGACCAGACCACTTTTACCATTTCGCCACCACCAGTGCCTGAGCCGGCATCGTACGCAATGCTGGGCGCTGGCGCCCTGCTGCTTTGCGCGCGGCAATGGCGCCGGCGCCGTCCGCGCGACGCGTGAGCGCCATCAGTAATGCGGCGGGCGCTCGTTGATCGGCGCCTGCGCCGAATCCCGCGTGCGGATTCTTTCGGCCATCGCGGCAATCAGATTTTCCAGCTTGTCGATCTGTTGCTGCTGCTGGTAAATGCGTTCGTTCAGCGACTCTACCAGGTGTTCCTGATGGGCCAGCTTGATTTCAATGTCGATAAAACGGTTGTCGATGGCTTCGGTCACGTTACTTCCTTTGTCTTGGGGGTGGCCAGCAGTTCCTTCATGCGCGCCAGGCGTTCGCGCGGACTGATGACTTCGGTTTCTTTCGGCACGGCGTCGCCCACGTCCAGCTGCATCTCGGCAATGAAGCGCGACACGTCGCAATGCACGTGCTCACCGGCGCGTTTTCGCTTCTTGCACCAGGTGAGCTGCAACGTGCGCTTGGCGCGCGTGATGCCCACGTACATCAGGCGACGCTCTTCCTCGATGCGCTGGGCCAGCGTCTCGACGGGCGCATCCGGGTCACCCTTGTGCGGCAGGATGCCTTCCTCCACGCCGACGAGGAACACGTGCGGATATTCCAGCCCCTTCGACGCATGCAGCGTGGACATGCGGATTGCGTCCGGGTCTTCGTCCTTCCCTTCCAGCATGGACATCAGCGCCACCATCTGCGTCAGTTCCAGCACGTTCTTTTCTTCGCCATCGCGGTCCTTGCCGCCGCGGCCCCGATCCTTCAGCCACGAGACGAAATCCAGCACGTTCTGCCAGCGGCTTTGCGCAGCGCGCTCTTCCAGCGTGTCGTACAGGTAGTGCTCGTAGTGGATGGCTTCCATCATGTCGTCCAGCACCTGCGCCGCGTTGTCGCCGCTGCCCGCCGGTCCGGGTCGGCTGGCGCGCGACTCCAGGTCATTGATGAAGTTGCAGAAGTCGCGCAGCGGCATCAGCTGGCGGTCGGTCAGCTTGGCCTCGATGCCGCCCTTGAAGACGGCTTCGAACAGCGAGCACTGCCATTGGCCGGAGAACGCGCCCAGCACTTCCAGGGTCGACTGGCCGATGCCGCGCCGCGGCGTCGTGACGGCACGGATGAAGGCTGGATCGTCGTCCTGGTTTGCCAGCAGGCGCAGGTAGGCGATGATGTCCTTGATTTCCGCTTTATCGAAGAAACTCTGGCCGCCGGAGATCGTGTAAGGAATCCTCTGGTTGCGCAGCGCCTGCTCGATCACGCGGGCCTGGTGGTTGCCGCGGTACAGGATCGCGTAATCCGACCATTTATTTTTGCGCTCGAAGTGGTCGGCCGAGATCATGATGGCGACCTGGTCGGCCTCCTGCTCGTCGTTGGCCATCGCGTGCACCTTGATGGGCTCGCCCAGGCCGTGTTCCGACCACAGCGCCTTCTCGAACAGCTTGGGGTTGTTCGAGATGACGGCGTTGGCGGCCTGCA
>Ga0308166_1001276_pt1 | contig 27533 bp, 48 predicted proteins | sample PhyCR2_2_FD_202137 | JGI IMG/M metagenome (GOLD analysis project Ga0308166, IMG submission 202137) | Phyllosphere microbial communities from UC Gill Tract Community Farm, Albany, California, United States - DLSLCC.R2 | ecosystem: Host-associated > Plants > Phyllosphere > Unclassified | place... | reverse complement strand
TGCACCATAACCCAGAGTAGTGAACAGGTAATAGATCTTGATGAGTTCAACAAGGTCATTACGGTTCTCAACAACAAAGGTGTTGTAATACATCTTCGTGCGTTTGTCGGACCCCTGAAACGCTGCTTTGGTCCCGATATCGATAGCCTCGCGACGGTCCGCAAGAATGCCACCGGTCGCAGACTCAACCGCGCCCCAGATAACATTAGAGACGACGCGTGACGCGCCCTTAGCCAGCAGGCCATCAGTTGCGTCCTGATAGCGGTGACTGTTGACCTCGTTATCGTTCAGGCTGCGTGGAAGCAGGATCTGACAGATAGGATTCAGTGAACCGAATGTACGAGTGTTCAGCACCTGGCGATACTTCACGTTGCCGGTATTACCAGAAAGGATCTGTTGTGCCTTCTGTGCTGCTGTACGCAGTGAACGCAGACTATCCTTACTTCCGGGCGCGATACCACCTGCAAAATCATATGCAGTAAACAACATGCCATTGTTATACAGACTTGAGGCATTATACGCATTATCGATACCGGCAGCACGTTGGGACGGAAACTCTGCGGTTACCATGGTCTGACTGAGTGCGTTCTTTGTGGTCGAAGCACCCCCAGAGGGGATGCCCGTATTTTTAATCTCCGCAAATGATTTTACAGTATCAGATAAAACTGTAATTTTCATAGTGTTTCCTTATTAACCTAATGCAATCAATGGTTTATGGTCAGTCCTTTGGATTGACCGCTGGACCAGGTTGTTAACAGTTTTGTTGCTAACGTTAGTGTTGTTGCTCGCTGGCGTCGATGTTGATGCTGTCTGGCTTCCGGTAGGCTTATCAATCACCGCGCTGGAATCAGGAATAGCAGAGATCTTGTCTTGCCACTTCTGGAGAATGTCGCCAAACTTCTCTTTTTCATCTTCACTCAGCTTGTTAGAGTTGTTCTTCTCTTCCAGAGACTGCAAGATACTTTCGATAGTTTTGCGGTCCTTGTCGGTCACCGTGTCCTTATCGACAATCTCATTCGCAACGTCGAGTTCAGCACCCTGAACAGGTGAAGTCTTCTGGACTTCAGCGCTTTTGTTCGCTTCCTCGATACGTTCACGGTTCATCTTGTTGATGCGGTCCCGTTCAGCGTTGCGGTAGGCTGGATCTTCCTGAAGACGTTTTAAATCAGCTTCCATCTGCTCGCGTCTGCGCTTCTCTTCTTCTGCTGCGCGGTTCGCTGCGTCAACTTTGGCCTGACTCAGTTTCTTATCTTCGTTGAATCCACCGGCCTCATACATTGGTTTATAGCCGGTGTCCATGTTACCGGACAATGCATTTGCTGCGGCTGCTGCTGCGGAATCCCTTTCGGTTTTCTTTTCGCGGTCTTTCTGGTCAGCAAGATCCTGTTGTTTCAGCATGATTACATCATCACCACTCAATTCGAGACCGGCTTTCTGTTTGTCACGCAGAGCGGAGATCTTCATACCTCGTCCGGCATTCATCAGAGTGTCTGATTTGGTATACTCACCCATTGAATAGATAAGGCTACCGATACCCTCAGTGATCGCGGTTGAAATGGTGTCACCCAGCAGTTTCATTGGCTCAATAAAAAGATCTTTGAGTGATTTGCCCAGGTTATTCATATCGAAGTTTTCCAGACCTTTATCGATAGACTCAGTGATCTTTTTCACCTGTCCGAAGTAACTACCGAATAAGTCTTTTGACGCCTCGCCCTCTTTCAGAATGTCCTGGAACCATTTAGAAATAACGGTCTTCAGAACGTCAAAAGCAAACACCAGACCACCAATGATCAGAGTCCATTTGGCAAACTTCGCCATAGCTTCCAGAGAGTATCCGATAAAGCGGGACAACAGACCAGAAGTGGAATTTTTAATGATACCCAAAGTACCCAGAACATTTTTGAAGAACGATTTCTTGTCTTTCTTATCGTCTTTCACTTCCTTCTTATTGTGGTCCACTACAGGTTCGCTTTCCTGCTGCGGGTCGGGTAACGGAACATCGATAGGACGTTTCGCAACAAGAGACAACGCAAGGGCAAGAGCAGCCTCTATACCGTCTTTGTGCTTCGCGTAGAAGTCAGCCATAGGGTTCTGCTGTTCTACGTTTACGGTGTTGTCTACGGACTGTGAAGAGTTGTCTGTGAGGTTATTCGGTCGCACCGGTCCGATGAAATCAGGCAACTCAGTTGCATTCGGAACCAGTTCCTGCTCTGCTTGTTCTTTGAACCCGGCGAACTTCTCTTTAAAGCGATCCTCGAAAGATTGCAGACCCTCTTTCATGTCCAGCGTGTTTAGTGCTGTTTCAAGAGTGTTATCGTTGATATCTCTCAACTGACCCATAGCATCTTTGTCGAGCTTCGCGGTGATCTGTCGTACTTGTTTCTGTTTCGGCTCTTGAGCTTTTCGGCCTTCGAGCAGAGCTTTTTTCTGCTCTTCTGTATAGTAGCTGTTAGCCATTATCATTCACCAATGATGTTAAGCCCTTTGATGGTTTTCCCCTCATGCACAATATAGACTTCCTGGAGTACGCCACGCATTACATCGTTATGTTCGTAACGATACAGGCAGTTGATTAGGTCGATTCTTTTCTGGTCGGTCAGTTCGATTTCTTTGCCGTCTACCACTGCTTTTTCAATCAGCGACCCGAGGTCACCAGACAGCAAAGAGGGCTTGCGGAAAGTCATTTCGATGTTGTTGAACACGAAATGATATTGCGGGTCCGAGATTTTCATATCGTCGAGGTTGATGCCGATTTCTGCCAGGCTATCAGATGCTTTTTTATCGTTGTGATAGTGCAGATGAATCAGAACAAACTCGGTTTCCGCTGAAGTCAGTTCACGCGGTTTGATTTCGTCGATGATATATCGGAGCGTATCCATAGGGTCTTTCAGTGTCTTGATCTTCACAAAGTGACGGTAAGACAGTTTCGGGACTCCGACTTCTGTACCATCAGGCAGAGTGATTTTCTTTGTCTTCGTGTTCTTAATGTCCAGACTGGTGACCATGAATTTATCAAGTGTATTTTTCTTTTTCATTCTCGCCTCAAACAGGGATCTCAATATTTACTATTTAGTAAATAGGTTTATTAAGTGGAGGATTCTATGACTGCAAAAGTGGTAAACCGAATCACATCGGTTAAATTATATCCAAGCTATGAGAAGTTTTCAGACAACGTTTATCTGGAAGTTCTCCCCGCGCTGGTGTCGTTCAGTGAAAAAACTGTGATTAATGGTTCATCGGAAACCCTGATGCAGATCTACGACAATCAGCTACTCTATCAGCTTTCCGAACGCCCGATCATTCAGGTGTCGTTCAAGTACAATGACACTCAGGAACAGCATTATTACGGCCTGCTCTATTCCAACGTCGAAACCGATGAGATGAACCGCTCTATCCTTCGCCTGAACCTCTCTCCGGTCCACAAGGTGTTTAAGCGTAAGTTTGCCCGGTCATTCAGCAACAACGCAGCACAGACGATTACAGAGTGTATGGAGACGCTTTATAATGGCATGAAGCTGTTAAGCCCTACCATTGAGGCATCAAACGTGCGTATCCCTCCTGCGTGTCTTAGCGGGACATATGAGACGGTATTTGACTTTATCCGCGAGAACGGTCAGAGCGTTACATCATCTGACTACTGCTACCTCTGGGAAGACGGTTCAGGTGTATTCCTGAAGAGTCACGCCGAGATTCTGGATCAGGTTCCGTTAGAAGGTTACAAATACAACGTCGATAACATGTTTCTGGGTGACGCGATCATATTCAGCACAGCAGAATACATCACGTACAAGGATAACACCGCATCGCTGGAGAACACAAGTTTTTACAGCCTGTCTCTCACAGATAAGAAGTTGTACAGTGACATACTGGCAGACACCGACACAGAAAACGCATGGGTATTGGTGAACAGGAACGCGGAATACAAAACCAACTTCCAGAACCCCAACACAGCGGGTAATCCATTCCAGGCGGCAAAGTTCAGGGTCTTGTCTTCTTATGAAAAGCGCATCAGGTTTGATGTGAATCAGGGGAGGATGGATCTTAAGGTTGGGACATTGTTAGAGGTTCGGGGAGATGAGTATAACGGAAAGTATCTGGTGATTGAATGTGTGCGGGATGTTTCGAAAGATAACCACCTGCAAACAATCGAATGCGTGCAGGTGGCACAGGCTACAACTACGACTTAAGCGATAGTTGGCTCAGGCTCGGGCGAATCTTCTGGTTCGCCTGGGCGCTTGTAGCCCATGAACAAATCGAACACGTTTGGCTTGTTTCGGTTCTGGGCCTGTATCAGCTTCTGATAGTCATCGCGACTGTAGTTCATCATGAAACAGAACTGTTCAGGCTTTGCGGTATCCATCAGGATTTGCAGAGCTTCGACCCCTTCCGGCGTTTCGTAGTATTCTGTCGGATGTTCCAGACTAACGATCACACATTGCCAATCGTCCTCGCGATGCGTTTCCTGAATCTGCACAATCTGCGCATTCTTCATTTTGAGGTTGTGACTCAGCAAACCGTTAACGAACTCGCGGTCGCCTTCGTTATACTTGATCTGCTGTCCATTCCAGCGCAGTACTGTTACTGGTCCTTCCTGCTGACGTGTTGTTCTCATGATTTAGCCTTCTTCTGTTCACGACGATATTTTGCCTGGCCTTTCTTTTTGGCTTCGGCGCGGTCTTTTGCTTCCACCTGGGTTACCCAGGATTCGGCGTATTCAGGATCATTAACTGATCCACCGGTACACCATTCCCCTGACGGGAATCGGGCTACGGTCCAGAGTCTTTCGTATGCCATCAGTATTCTCTCTTAAACTTGCGTTTGCGGGTCATTAGGTCAACTAGTGCCTGCGAGGGTTCTGCTGGCTGCTCGCTCAGTTCCTGGATGCGGTCGAAAGTTTCATCCGATACTGTTTTGATCGGAATGTATCGAATGGTTCCTTCTTTCTCCGCAATAACCCTTCGTCTGTTAAACTCTCTCAGCATTGCATTTTTGCCTTCCCGAATTCGGTCAAAATCAATTTCGGATTCCATTGAAATAACTCCGAGAGTTCCGCCTGCTTCCAGATGCTTGCGCATCAACATATCCCGAAATGGTGTAAATCCTCGACCACTTGCAAGCGGTAACGTATCCAGACTGCCCAGGTTAAACTTAATTGCACCGCGCAGGTCTGTTGCTTGACGACGCTTTACCAGTTCCGCGAACACTTTCGATGTATCTGGCCCGGTTGGGTCTTCGTCTGCATACTGGATAGTGATATCACATTCTTTCATGGCTTTTCCTCGCGTTCGGTCACAATATCAGGATTCGGACAGCAGCGACCAACATACACAGAGCGACCGCAATTCCGACAATAGATTTCAGGCATGTTTGCCAGAGGGTTGTTTTCGACGCCGGTAAACAGAGGTTCCCAGTTTTTGAACAACTCTTCAACAGAAGCGTCGATCCGGGCCTTTACTTCGGCGTCGTCATATTCTTTCATTCAACCACCTCAAAGAATTTCATTTCGTCTTCGAAGAAGTTCCACTCGAACTCGTATGAGTCGCGTTCTGCGTCATACTTCATTGTTTCGAGCTGGGAGACCGGAACGCATGAGATGAATGCGACTGGGGCTTCACCGGTTGCGCCGGTAGACATATCAGGTTCACCCGCCTGGTAAACACGAACAACCTTCAGTTCGGAGAACTCCGCGAGGATTTCAGCAGTCAGCGGGATGCTGTCATTGGCAACTGCTGCGAAACCTTCTGCGTCAACCAGTTTAATAACTTTGCCTTTCAGTTCAAACATGTTCATGATGCTTTCCTTTCTCTGTTCCGTTTCGATGTGTGTAAGATAACAAAAAGCCCCTGTGGGTGCAAGGGCTGATTTGATCATTTCGTGCTATCGAACTTCAAGAGTCGGCACGATTACCGAAGGCTTGAACACGACCTTATACTGATACTTACTGACCGGATTCGGATCGATCTGCTCGATGAAGTAGGTCACTTCCGGGTTAAGCCCCATAAAGTGCTTTTTGTACTCGTTCGGGCCTGACTGACAGGTGATCTCGATCTCTGTCTGGGTATTTTCACGGGCGCATAACCCTTCAGCCACCAGGATGTAATCGTTTGTGCGGATGTTGTAGAACACAATACGACGACTGACCTTGAAGTTTGCAGCATCGGTACTCAGGTTTTTCGATACTACGTTTGCATCGTTGATATCGCACGCAGTCATCATCAGGAACATCGGAGCCAGTGTCATGGCGGTTAACAGTTTACGAATTTTCATTTTTGATCTCACGATAAGAAAAACTTTCTTTGGTTAGGGTTTTATCAACAAACATGTTGCTATCCCCGTATTTTTCAATCCAGTACAGACAGCGCTCTTCACTCCATGTGTGAACATGAACCGCCAGAGGGTTTTTGGTCTGGTATACAATCCACATAATTAACTCCTGATGATTGCAGCCATGCAATCGCGGGGAACGTTGAGCCAGTCGCCGTCTTTCAGGCCATGGAGAGCGGTATACCGCAAATCGTTTGCTACCTGAGCACGCCAGGTTACCGGGTCTGTCCGAACGTCGATATTCCTGATCTGGACCCAGAAGATTTCACGGGGTTCTTCGCCGTCAACCGGCACCGCACAGACTTTAACATAGTCGCCCGGTTTAACCGGACTGGTAAATGAAAGTTCAATGGCTTCTTTGGGAAGAATAAACGGGAAGTTTTTAATCAGCTTATGTTTCATGTAATGTCCACCAGTTCAAACGCAAGATTTGCGCTATGCTGAAGATTTTTGTTCAGGTTGTAGGTGTAGCCGCTATCAGCTTCTATGGTTTTATCCCCATGGAGACCGACAACAACTTCATACATCGAACCGACAACAAAAGAGGGGTTGTCGGATTTTACACATCTAACATCAGCGATCATCATAATTACGCTCCGTAGAGTCCATCATCATCAAAGGTCTCTACAGGGTTCAGATAGTGCATGTAGAGGAATTCAGCGGCGCTGTGTTTGATTGCAGCAGCCAGGTCGGTTGCACCAATGCGGGTGATGTATTCGAGGTCAAACTCGATTGTATCATCAGAGAGATCATCTGACAGGAAGAAAGAACCGTTTTTGCGCTGGTTCACGTAGACACTGTTGAATTTGCCTTCAACGTACAGAGTTTTCTTCACAGTCATTTTTCAATCTCCAGTTATTCAGCCCCGTGCTGATGTGTGTACTATATCGAACACGGGAGATAATGTCTTTAGCTATTTGTGCTTAATTCGATAGTTTTCCAGGTCTGCATCTTTAAACCCAGACACTCCCAGAACAATTCATCTTTAGCCGCAATCATGCTGAAGAACACGCCGGTTTTCCAGTACGTTCCTTTCTTGATTGAGTCTGCGATCTCATTCAACTGAGAACAGAAATGTTCGGTCCAACTAACGTCCTTTTCATCCCAGGCGCTAGTGTGATAAAGAGAGTAAATGAAACGGTCGATGTATGAGTTCTTGCCGTTTGCGATACCCATTAAAACCATACGGATAACACGAATTGCATAAACATTCTGAACTTCTACGCTTCTCTGTTTCATTTTATCTCTCCAAACAAACCAGCCCCGCGCCGGTATGTGTGAAATATACCGGTCAACGGGGCTGTTGTCTTTAGCAATTAGTGCTATTTGTTCAGAACATCTGCGAAGATATCATAGATATCGTTCGGTTCGGTCTTATCCCAGCGTACCTTTTTGATGATAGGCAGGAAGAAGCTGAACTCCGGTTCACCTTTCTTGCGGGTCTTCGAGCGTTGCAGCCCGTCAACTTCCATTTCGAGGATAGCACCCAGATACTTCTCACTGTTTGCCATGATGTATTCGCGGTCGAGGTCGCCACGCACTTCCAGAGTACACGGACGCTTAACCCACACATCAGCACCCAGAGACTCATCCCAGACCTTTTCCTGATCCGTATCAGTCAGGCCAGAACCGGTGTTTGTCTGTGCGTGTCCGCTCGCATCCACTACCACGAACCCGCCAACCTTGTTAGGGTCTTTCTTGTGCGCATAGATACCAACGATCTTCAGGTCGATAGGCGTCTTGTTCTTGATCTTCACCTGGTCAGGCACGCGAGAATCACGCCACACGAAATCGACATTCTTCAGGATTGAACCTTCCATACCGTCTAAACGATACTGGTTGTAATCCGCTTTTGCTTCTTCGAAGCTGTTGACCAGTTTGGTTGGTACAATTTCGATATTCGGACAGTTGTTGATAGCCGAACGCAGCATTGCCAGGCGTCTTTGATAACCTTCAGTCATCGGATCCTGTGCTTTCTGCTCTTCCTTCGTCCCGTAGTACACCTCATACGGGATTAAATCCCAGACCTGATAGACGATACCGGCTTGTTCTTCCGGGCTGATAGTGCCTTGTAGAGACTTGTTCACGATACCGTTGCCGATCTCGCGTCGGGCGTCTGCTGCTGCTTCCTGCTCTTCGGTAAGAACATCATCCATCACCGCCGCTTTGATGATTTCCGGTTCATCGTCGTTTGCTTCCATCTCTGCTTGCATGATCTGCTGCTCGATCAGGTCGTCTTCATCTTCGTCGTCACCCAGCAACCAGGACAGATCAGTTTCTCGCTGACCAAAATCCTCGAATGTCGGTTCTGCTGGCGCAGTTGGTTTGGTAAATCCACCTTTAGGGCGATACACCAGTTCACCATCCAGAACATAATCATTGCCCAGGATAAGCGTCAGTTTGCTCAACGAATCATCCAGATCAATCAGGCCGGTGTATTCGTTACCTGCACGCGTTACCTTACGCGGTTCGAATCCCTGACGCAAATCCGTCATACAACGCGCACCATCGGCTTTCAGTTGAGAGATAGCCGGATAGCGGATGCGAGCCAGCGCTTTTAAACTGAAGGCCGTAGCGAGGCACTGAGGCTGTTCTGGGATGAGCTTAGGCCATGTCTTATTGCTCAGACTTGTACCGGCTCCGCATTCCAGATCGCGACCGATGATACGACGCAGGACTTCACGATCATCTGGTACGATCACAGACGCTACCTTGCGCAGATAGTCGCGTGCAGCATGACCGGTCAACTTACGGGTTGCCAGGTTCTCCATGATGCGTTCAACCGCCCATTCCAGATTATGAGGCAATCCGCGATATGTATCAAACTCAGTCGGGAACTGCTTAATATGGAACATAATTTGCTTTGTGTACGTGATGCGGAATACTTCACGCAACAGCATGTTGTCGCGGTTCCGGTTCAGGATATCGCGTTTTTCGGTGATTGAGGTTGTAGCCGCAATCTGATTCAGAATATCAAGGATCATTTGTTTCTCCAGTGTAAGTCTAACCAGCCCATGATATCACCAAACCCGCGCACCGTCGAGGATGAACATTTGCTGTCTTCGCGTGGTCCGCGTTTCATGTGGAACAATTTAAGGTCAGGCATCACCGCGTGGCAATGGTCGAGGTTTACCGCGAGATCATCAATAAAACAAACGAGACGATCCCCGTATTGCTTCTGTACCTCTTTGAACAGGTCCGTTTTCGATTCACCGTGATTGACTACAGCAACCTCGGTGAACGCGCCAGGGAACAACGTGTTAAGGTTTGCGATACGGTTCAGGCTTGCACCTGGTTCAGTACCCAGCGCAGTGATAGCTACGAAGTCAAATTCGCTTTTCAGTTCGTTGATGTAGATCAGTGCGTCGTCATACGCGCTCAGATAGCGGATGTATGAGCTGTTGTTGTACTCTTCCATCATCAGTTTTGCCAGAGACTCGTTACAGCCAAAGATCTCTTTCATGCTGCGGAACTGTTCATCAATCAGACTCAGGATCGCAACATCAGTAGGCATGTTGTGCTTAGCCATAAAGAAAGGCAGACCACTCGCCCACTTTACAGCTACGCCATCAATATCGGTGAGGATCACCGGCTTTCGGTTTCTTTTCATCGTTAGTCCACGTCATAAACTTCATGGTATATGGGATTTGGTTTGGCCCCGAGAATTTCCAGCAGTTTGGCCTTTTCAAACTCTCGATGATACTGGAGTTCAAGCCACAACAAACCGTCACGATCAGAACTTACATGAATGATGGTCTGATTGCAATCTTTCATTGCTTCGAAGTCGCTGGCGTCAAAGCCCTGCGACTGGATCGTATAGTTGTTTGTTTTTGGCTGGGGTTGAGTCTGGACCGGCCTTTGATAGTTAGGGTCCAGTAACTTAGATTTGAGTTGCATATGTTGGATTCTTATTGATTGCGTGATAGATACCTAAGCCCAAACAGGAATCCTGCTTTTCCAGATCGAGAATGTCCGAAACCGTTTCAACAAAACTTTCAATCTGTTTGTAAGAATTGTGATAGATGCAGACATAATACGCGCCGTTTTTAAAGATAACGTCAGCAATGATAGTTCCCGCCAGCGGGGTTTGTGCTTTGATCAGAAATACGGGGTTTATTGCCTCTCCCTTGCTGAACACGAAAAGAGTTTTAAGCGACATAGATCACCTCAAAGGTAATTTCACATTCAGCGATCTTATCCAGTTCCAGATAGCCGCCGTATTGGTCAACAACATAGTCTTTTCCCCGCTTAGAAACAACGGGGATAGGGGTGTTCAGTGGGAAGGAAGGCACTGAACGTTTTACAGAGGTCACCAGAATTTTCATGACTATCTCCTGAAGTGGAAGTGAAACCAGTACTCGCGAGTCCCGCAACTGGTTCGATGTAACTCGGAAACACCTTCTGTTGCAATGTGCTCCCATTCACTGCCGGTTTCCCGACAGATTCCTTTGTTCCAGATCCGACGCTCGGATAAGAACCGGTACGCCAGGTAAACAAAACAGAAGCACAGAAAACCTATTCCCATATCAAACCCCGTTGCCGTAAAGCCAGCCATTCTCAGTGTTAAGCATCTCCGCCGCATTGCGGAAAGTTTCGCTATACTGGTTCTCAAGGAAGGTAAGGCGAACATAGATCTCAACATTATTCCCTACTTCATCCATCTCAATTTTGAGGGTGTCTAGTTGCTGTGCATACCGACGAGCAAGATTCCAGAAACAACCATGGATTTCTTCGTCGTGGCAAATCACCTGATACTTGTTCATGGCACGTCCCATCCCAGCACGTCAATGATAACTTCTTCGTGGTCGCGTTGTTCCTGTGCAAACTTACGCCAGGCACGGGCTTCTTTCATCAGCTTGCGAACCTGCTTACGGGTCGGTTTGGCTGCGAATGCATCGCAAGCAGCATCCTGATCCAGTTCCCCGTTGTGACCGTGGAGATCATCATAACCGAAGGCAACAGCCCAACGACAACCAAAATTACCATTGCTCGGGTTGCCCAGAGGACCACCCAGATAATGCACATCTGCGAATGAACGTTTCATGGTGTTTCCTTCTCGATGGAATATTCATAATACCCAGGCGACATTTCGCTACGTATAGCGTTCAGTTCCAGCGCCAGCGCTTCGATGTTCTCTTGCGGCCCTGCAATATCCAGGTCGATGCATGAGACAGTTTCACCACGAACAGAGATGTTATGATATGCGGTGATATCAACAACAATGACTTTCTGATTCAGAATGTGTTGGTTGATAATGCGCATTTTATGGGGCCAGATACACTCACCTTTAAAGCTAAAGGTTTCGGTAGGCTGTTCTGACATATCATTATAATCTTTCATAATATAGCTCCTAATAACCAGAGACCCATCGTAGCACAAGTCAGGCCGACGACAAAGAGGAAATTGTTCTGTAGAGTCAACTTTCTGATCTTCTCTTCGTAGTGAAGTTCGAAAGTCTCTCGGGTTCCCATGAACCCCGGATCATCAGGAGTCGCAAGCCGGAACTTTCCAACGTCCAGAGAACTGCCCAGACCCAGAATGTTGCGACCGGTATGGGAAACACCTTTGATACCGGTCCCTGATACGCGATCCCCGATATGATAGATTTCGCCCGTTGCTTTACTGCGACTGACATTGATGTTATTAACCATAACAATATCGCCAGGCTGCTGCGAGAAGATATGTTGCTTTTTAACTTCTTCGTTATAGTCAAAGTAAGCAGTCTCAGTCGCGATGATCATATCACCGGCACGAAGAGAGACCTGTAGTTCCTGCGCTTTAGTTAATTCCATTTGCTTCTTCCATCATCAGAGCAACAATCACGATACCGCGACGAGGCGATTTGACGTACTGAGGAAACTTTCCTTCAGGCTGGGTTATTACCCACATACCGCTCAACTGCTTACGAACACCAATCCCATGGGATTCAATCAACTCACCCGCAACACGCCAATCATGGCAAGGGTCATAATCGTACCAGTTGTAACCATCGCCCCATGCTACAGCGGTCTGGTTCTCTTTGAACGGGGTTGTTTTGAGATCGTCCCAGTCGAGAAACTTACGAGCTGCTAACAGGTTCAGTTCGAAATCGGTCATGCTTTCGTAATCTTTCATGATTAACCCCGCAACCCAGACAGTGAACGTTTCTTCATGACGGTTACATTATGACCTCGATTAACACCATTACCAGTACGCAGGGTTTCGGTGCGACGTGAACCGATTACCAGGGTCTTAACAGGAGCAGGATTAGTCACCGCAACTGCAACGATTTTAACAGCAGCCCAACGAGCGCCTACAGATTTGTAAGTACCCATATCAACGACAGCAGCGGTAGTCTTGCCAGCGGCAACACAGTAAGCGCGTGCTTCACGACGGGTGTTGAAGAAAACCATTTCAGACATTGAGTAAGTGCTTTTCATAATGTAATCCTCATAAAGTTGTTTTTGAATTTCTTGTCTACGAGAGGGATTATCTGGGATATGCGGAGGGAGGTCAACAATTATTTTCGCTATAAACGAAAAAACCCGCCGAAGCGGGTTTAAGGTACTTTTTGACCAGGCGATAGGCCGGTCATTTCCCATTGTTAGGCTTTAGGGAGACCCTTAGCCTTGCCTTTGGTGTTGCCGTCCAGAACCTGATCGGCCGGAACACCTACAACAGTTTTTGGAGCTTCGCTAACAACGTCACCTGGCAGTACAGCGGCTTCACTCTTCTGGCTCTGGTTTTTGTCGATCAGACGCTGATCGATGAAGTTGTTTGCTTTCTCGTCGGATGCGTAGAAAATGTCCTGAAGTGCTTCCAGGCTATCCGCAACCAGCGGAGCAGTGCGGTTATTCACGCGGTTTTCGAACGGGTCGATAGTTACGTGTGCATCACGGAAACGAATGTCAGTTTCTGCGGTACTGCCGAAGCTACCACCAAAAACTTTGGTGAATTCGTCTGGGGTCAGTTCTTCTACGTGATGCAGATGGTCAGTGTAATACTTCATTGTTCGTTCCTCAGTGGATTGAATTAGATTTCATACGCTGCGTCTTTAACAGCTTCCGTCAGGTCGATGAAATTATCACGGATGATCGGGTTTGTTTTCTGTTGGATCTCGGAGTCGTAGGGATCTACGCTGCAATGTGCATTCGCGAACTTAATGTTGCGTGCGATCACTGCTTCATCTGTGTCCAGCTTTTGAAAATCTGAAAAATTCAGACCGAAAATCTTCTTGAACTCTGCTGGGCTGATTACTTTAGAATCCCCATTGTCATTGTAAAAGATCATGATAACTTCCTCACTTGATGGATAGGAGGGCTTTTCGGCCCTCGGGTTATTTAGAGAATGCCTTTATCAACACGCGGTCCACGACCGTTAAACAGGCTGATTAGGAACAGGATGATGCCTACAACGAAAACGATTTTCGCTGCGGTTGCTGCAATGCCAGCCAGTAAGCCGAAGCCTAAAGCCGCTGCAACTAACGCGATAATCAGGAAAATTACGCCATATCGTAACATAGTCTTTCTCCATTTCTTTTGGTACATGTATTTAGAGGGGATTTTAACCCCTCTTTAACATAAATTAGTAGGGCTGGACGTTTCTGTACTTCACCCCGCATTCCGGGGGACCGATTACCCAGGACCAACATTGCCTGCTTCTGACCTAAGTCGCACAGGATGCATCTCTGGAACCATTTAACGGCGTTGCGCACGCACCCTAATTGTAATTAGAACATCTTACGGTAGATTTCTTTCACTTCCGGTTCGACTTCTTTTGCGTATTTGCATACGTCTTCATACTGTGCGACATACCGAACAACTTCTTCGCTACGTGATGCGAGTTTGCCGGTAGTGGCGTCGATAAGCATCGCTACCATCACGTCCTGACGTCCCGGTGCCTGGATGATAACACCTTTTTCAAAAAGGCGTGCCGATTTTTCGACTGTTGCTGCGATGATCGTTTGGATTGGCTTATTCATCTTCTGACCCATAGATTGCTTGAATCGCTTTGTAATGGCAAGAGGACAGCTTATTGATGTTCTCTTTCGCTTGTTCTGCGGTGATTTTTTTAGCCGCCAGATCGGGATGTGGCACGTTAGCCAGGTGCGCACTCGGAAGCACAACAACCGCGCCCAGATACTCTTCGGGTACATCAGGACCGATAGAGATGATAGTACCTGACAGCGGGATTTCGCCCACCTGACGATAACCCAGCATAACACCGGATTCGGACAGGATTTCAGAACCCTGCGGGTATGCGACGGACTGGATAATTACGTATTCACCGGATGCTTTTACGCGGCCTTTCAGATCTTCAATCATTTGATTACTCTACATTACTGAATTTAATATTGTCAAAATCTACTTCGAGATCCTGACGTTCCATTTTATCGACTGTTACGCCGAACTTTTTAAGACGGTGAATCCAATCATCACCACCACGATCATATTTATCGAGGTAAACAACACGGGAGATTGCGCCTTTGAGAGCATACAACTCCAGATGCTTGGTACACATTCCGCAAGGGCTTGCTGTTGTGTACAGTGTCGCGCCTTTAAGTGTACCACCATTCAGGTAGAAGTCCATGATAACGCGCATTTCTGCGTGAATTTCGTTAGCATCGGACCAGGAAGAATGCGCCGGACGATTAGCCTGGGAGAGCATTCCGTTGTGTTCGTTCAGAAAGTGACTACAGCAGTCGTTACACTGGTCGCCAGGTTCTTTGCTTGCTACGCCATTACTCGCCGCAAGATGATGCACACACGTCTTTCCGTTTGGCAGGTTTTCGTGATGCTGCACCAGAACCGCTCCGACTCGGGTAGAGATGCAAGTTGATTTCATTGCCTCTTCTACCGCGATAGTCATGAAGTAAGAATCAACTTGATTTAGCATCTTGTGCCTCGTTCCATTCGATTGCGGCTTTAAGAAAATCAGAATCGAAGTGTTCCATCTTATAACGGTTACCCGATGGAGTCTGGATGATAATCGATTTTTCTTCGATCTCAAACTTGCGGTTTACGTGCGCGTTGACATCCAATCCATCAGTAGCACGCTTCAGAGTGTCGCCACGGATCGAGCCAATAACTTTAGCGAAAGTCTGGCACTGGGAAACTATCAGGCGAGGTTCGTCAATATATGCGGTAATCATACGACAGCCGCCCAACGAACCTGCGAGTTCTCATCAACATTGATTCCGAACTGCTGCACCACGATATTGTTTTTAATCGATTTGATGTTAAACAGGAAAGAGCGAGTGCCTGCGCGAATGATTTCGACAGTATAGTCTCCTGGGATACGGTCGTAAACACGGTCCGCCAGAAGCTGTAATTTCTCTTTCAGTTCTTCAGGGTTGCTGATCGCAATGCGAGAAGGGTCGAAGTCGTGGTTGTTCAGAAAGTTTGCGTCAATGTTCATAATTAGCTCCTTTGCTTAAGTGGCCCCATCGTATCAGAACCACTTAGCGTGTCAATTAAAAATCACCGTAATTCGCTTGTAAGCACGGGATTCCGTTCATGCGCCACATGCCGACTGGGGTATCCCTGTCGTCCACTGCCAACACAGGATAATACTTAGGGAGGATCTTTGTCAACAGGATTTCTTCTTTAACGTCGAAATCGTGTCGGGTATCCGTTTCGCCGCGCATGAAGATATCAGACGCATGAACCCCGTATTTCTCCAGGCTGGTTTTCGTGTCAGCCCCGCACTGGTCAGAACCGATACGACCGGATACAACGATACACGTATAACCGGCACGCTGGTACATCCGAAACAGTTCGGTGATGTGAGGCGCTTCCGGGTCGTCAATGACCTTGGTCATATCATACGGGCTGCGCTGGCCTACAGTGGTCAGGGTGCCGTCTACGTCGAAGATAACACACTTAGGAAGGTTGGGGTCTGCCTTCGTCATAGCAGGCTTCCAGCCGGTCATAAGCCGGTAGTTTTTGTAATGGGTCCAGATACGGCTAACCGGCAACGCTTTATCACCGCGAGTGTGGTTACGACGCAGCAACTGAACGATGGACACGTCGAAGAATTTCTCTTCGAACTCCGCGCCATGCAGTTTAGCAATGCTTTTCCATTTGTCGCGGGAAGCATGTTTCAGGTTGGTATCGTGAACGATCACGTTCTTGCCGCTTGTGAGAGCAGCCATTACGGTATCTTCGGCAACCCGAGTTACCAGCAATTCCTTTTCCTCGGTGAACTTGTATCCACCAGGACCGAAGAGCATCAGACGAACATCATCGCGAGACACTAAGCGGGTGTTGCCTTCGTGCTTCGCGGTTTTCTGCGCCCATGTGGTCTTACCTGACCCAGGAACGCCAACAGTGATAATCAATTTCATTTCAGGATCTCATATTTTACAATCTGGCTTACGGTAGGGTGACTAATCTCGACATCAAATCCTTGTTCAGTCACTACGTAAATTTTCTTTCCAACCGTGTAATAGTCATAGACTGCGCCACGGCGGAGGTCAACGAAGAACGACGACAGGATCTTTACTTTGCCGAGGTTTCTTTCTTTTCGCTTGAACATAGTACTGTATATCCCACGTTACACAAAACATTATTTGTCTGGTCGTTCTTCCTTTTAACGTCATTCAGCCAGCTACGGAACACCAGCGAATCGGAATAGGTCAGAGCGACGTAAGGATTTCCGTCATACGGTATCACAAGGAACTGTTTACCGTCAATCTCGCGCACGTCCGCTATCACCTTCCACTTAACGGATACAGGGGTAACCTTAGCAGGGAGCGTGGGTAAAACCTGCTGTGGAGCTTCTGAGGGCTTATCTGCGCATCCAGCGATGAACAGGACGGAAAGAACCGACAGGGCAAGGATTGTCTTTTTCATTGGTCGAAGCCCTTCATGTAGTCGTCAAACGACTTGTTGATCTTAATCTCGACCAGGCCCGGTTTTGCAATCAGGAGGTGAGAACGTCCGGCGTCTTTGAGCAACTGCTGATCATCTTTCTTTGCCTGCTCATAGATGATTGTGTTGCCGGTGTTGGTGACTGCTGCTTTGTCAACCTGGGCTTGCATAGCCGTTAGTTGTGTTTTGAGTTCGCCAACGTCCCGTTTCAGGTCGTTATTGGCGATTTTGGTTGACACTGCAATGTAAAAGAGCGCAACAAGTGCGCTCACGACAATCGCAGGCCAAACCAGAGAGGTCAGGCTTGGGAATTTCATTTGTATGTGTCCGGTACGAACAGTTCATAGTTTTTGACCATCATTTCTACGATTCGATCAACCAGCTTTTGCTTGTCGGTCTCTTCGAAGTATTTCATCAGAGGGCCAAACACTAACTTACCGTCAGGGGTTAAGTCGGAACTCAACGCAATCGCATAATCCTTGCGGGATTTGCCTTTGGTGTCCTCGATTTTCTTATCAGCCAGAGCGATCAGCCGGTTCAGACTATCCAGGAACAGCGTTTCGAATGCGTCAATCTTTTTCAGTGCAACAACATCATCAAGGAATAACTGCTTCAGGTCGTCTGAAGTATTCCCTGCAATATTTAAGAACAGAGCCTTATTATTGTTCAGGCTGTCTTTGGTCTGGTGCAGAGCAACATACCAGTTGGTTTTCACCTTTACGAAACCGGCGTCAGTTGCGATTACATAACCCTCGAAGCCTTCCATCTGATACACTTCCGCTACGAAAGCATCCAGATCAGTCACTTCGATTTTCTCACGTTCCACCAGATACGGACGCAGCACAGCATCAGAGAACAGATCCGCATATGGGACATACGTACCATCATCATTACGGCGCACGTTCAGGATAATCACACGGGCCTCTTCGTACCCCATAACAATACGGTTAGTTGGTGCGACGTATTCCATATTGACGGTGTAGCCATCAGTGACCAGTTCCATCAGTCGGGTTGCGAGCTTAGGCTGGGTCTGGATATACATCTGTGCCTGTACTGCCTGATCGGACTTAACAGAGCCTTTGGATTTAACACCCAGATAACCATTATCAGAGAACGTAGAGATAAGAGAACCATCCTCTTTGATCATCACGTCAACCACTTCAGAACCGATTTGAGCCGGACGCCGGTCGAGTTTTTCCCATGCTTTCAGTTCTGCATAGTTGAAGAATTTTTGCATCGGACGGGACAGCAGAGCAACCGGCTTACCATCTTTCATCTGGAACATGATACCGCGACACTCGATAGCAGCAGGCTTTAACCAGTCGCTATAACTCGCCAGGTGATAGTTGAAGATGCGAACCTGTGTACCCATAACGGTTGTCTGGTCTGCGAAAAAGAATTCGCTACCGCTTGCGTCGCAGAGGTCCATCAGATTGCTATACAGGTTGTTTAGTGATTTTTTCATATTGGTGTTTATTCCATTCAGGTTTAAGGGTGCGGATCATCTCGATTTCATAACCGTGATAATCAATCTCACTGTGGGTAGATACCAGCAGCCGGACGACCTTCTTTTTCTTTATCGCCATTTCCAGACGACAGGTCTTAAGAATGTTGCTCGGGTTGGCTTCTCTCCAGTATTTCGAATTGCGGTAGGTGTCCAGTCGTTTCCATAAGTCCCGACACTTCCCGACATAGACAATAACGCCGTCTATCTCAATGAAGTAAACACAGTGACGATACTCCCCGCACTTCACAAAGTTGCGACAGATTCGCTTATCTTTTCCCATCGAAAGAGAAAAGGCGTTCATGGTTGCAATATTCATCATATATCCAGGTGATTCGATTTACCGCATAAAACGTTAACGCAATGGGCTATGTAATCGCCGTGGCAGGGTAGTGGCGCACACGTACAGCCAATACGCAACCCGTCCATTGCTCGTAATTCGTCCAGCGTAATGATCCCACTTCTGATTTGACCCTGGAACCAGGGGATAAACGCAATTATGCTTTCACCCTTGGTTCTCAGGTTGAACGGGTTGCCGAATTTGGTTCCCCGTTGTATGTCTATGTCGAAATCAGATTTATACTTGTTCACCACGCGGCATGAATCGCTGTTGCCAGACGCTATAGGCTTCATCGCTGATCTCTGCATTCAGGTTACCGCTCAGGTATGAACTAACCTCCACTTCCTGCGGGGCTACCTGCACGTCGTCGGATTTTAACCACTTGTTCATCCATGGGTATGGGTTAGGAGTGATTCCGTAAGGAGAGTCCAGCCCAACCGCACGCATACGCTGATCCGCCAGGTGATAGATGTAAGCGATAGTCGATTTCAGACTGACGCCTTCAACTTCACCGATAGTGAACAGATGTTCGGCCCACTCGATTTCCTGATCAACGCAACTGACGAAGATTGCGGTTGCTTCATCTTTCAGGCGGACGGCGATTTCTGCCATCTCTGGATCATCTTTACCCATCTGCCATAAGCGGATAATACTCTGTGTTGATTTCTGATGCAATGCTTCATCACGCGCAATCAGACGCATAATTTTTGCGTTGCCTTCCATTACGTTCATGTTGTTCGCAAAGTTGAACGTGAACGAGAAGGAAACATAGAAGCGAATAGCTTCCAGTGCGTTAACCGCGTGCATACACAGATATAGTGCTTCTTTACACTTGGTCTGCTGTTTGTTGAACTTCTCTTGCAGATATTTGCAATTGTCGTTCATGTCCTGGAAGCAACCCAGCTTTTCCATCTCGATCTGAATGTTTTTCAGTTCGTGGATGTTGCGGATCAGTGAGTCGTAATACCCGGTCATTGACTCGGTGCGCTTCATGATCGCTTTGTTCTTCATGATCTTGTCGAACTCGACGGATGGATCGATATGAAGGTTGCGCTCAATGTGCGTGTAACTGCGGCTGTGAATGGTTTCGCTGAACGTCCAGGTAGTCACCCAGTTTTCCAGAGACGGATCGGAAATGATATCGATAAACGCCTGTGCCGGTGCGCGGCCCTGGATAGTGTCCAGCAATGACTGATACTGAAGGTTTGAGTCAAAAATCTGGCGCTGGCCCGGAGTCAGTTTGCTGGAATAGTCAATCTTATCACCGGCAAGATCTACTTCTTCGGGCCTCCAGAAGAAAGACAACTGTTTTTCGGTCAGCTTTTCGAACACGCTGTGTTTCTGGGATTCGAAACGGGCAATACCCAGGTTTTCGCCGAAGAACATCGGCTGTTCGAGATGGTTCAGGTTTTCGTTAGTGTTTAATACTGTCAGCATTTCATTTACCTTTGAAAGCCCCTCCGTAGAGGGGCGAAGTGATTAAATTTTACAACCCTCACAAGAGTCGTCGTCCACTGGATCAGGGGTCAACTCAGTTTCGGCTTCTTCGCCTGACTGGTCTCGGGTGTTCTGATAATACAGCGTTTTGACGCCGAAGTATTGCGCATACAGCAGATCTTTAATGATAACTTCAATATCAACCTTGTTATTCGGGAAGTTACCCGGATCGTAGTTGGTATTGGCAGAGATCGCCTGATCGACGAATTTCTGCATCAGAGCAACGTGAGACAGATAGCCTTCGTTTCCGCGCTTAGCCATATCCCACAACAGATCGTAGAAGTCGAGCTGATCGTTCTGGTTAGGCACGACCTGATTATATGAACCGTCTTTCGATGATTTCACACTGACCAGACCGCGAGGCGGTTCGATACCGTTTGTCGAGTTACTTACTTGAGAACTACTCTCACATGGCATTAAAGCAGTTAGCGTCGAGTTACGCAAGCCATATTTCTTAATTTCTCCGCGCAGCCATTCCCAGTCGCATTTGTATACCGGGTCCGCCAACTGATCGACGTTTTTATTGTACCAGTCGATTGGCAGTTTACCATCAGCATATTTTGTTTCGTGGAACAGACCACACGCACCGCGCTCTTTCGCGAGTTCCATTGACGCAACCAGCAGACTAAACTGGAAGCCTTCCATCAACTCATGCACCTGACGCGCATAGGCTTCTGAATAGTCGCAGTAGTTGCTTGCCAGCCATGATGCATAGTTGGTGATACCAACACCCAGAGAACGACGCTGTTTAGCCTTCAGTGCAGCATCTACAGGGTAGTTCTGATAATCCAGCAGGTTATCAAGGGTACGGACCGCAACGCGTGCTAGGTGCGGGAATTCGTCCTCTTTCGCGTTGTCCAGCACGAAGGCCATCAACGTACACAGACCGATTTCGCCAGCCAGCGGATCTTTTTGATCCAGCGGTGCAGTTGGTAACGTGATTTCCAGACAAAGGTTTGACATTTTGACCGGCACGTTAAAGCTACCCTGCTGGTTGACTTCATCCACGTTAAAAATGTACTTGCGGCCCGTCTGGGCGCGTTCCTGCATCAACGTACTGAAGAGGTCAACAGCTTTGATACGCTTCTTACGAACTGTTGGATCTTTTTCCAGTTCAGTATACAGGCGCTCGAACTCGTTAGCATCAGCGAAATATGCTTCGTACAGCTTACCACCGGCAACGTCTGGGCTGAACAGCGTGATATATTCGCGATTCATAAAGCGACGGTACATGAGGTTGTTAATCTGTACACCGTAATCCAGGTGACGAATGCGGTTGCTTTCGATACCACGGTTGTTTTTCAGCACGAACAGATCTTCGGCTTCCAGATGCCAGATCGGATAATACAGAGTCGCTGCACCACCACGAACGCCACCCTGTGAACAGGATTTTACGGCAGTCTGGAAATGCTTCCAGAACGGGATCACGCCGGTATGCGTTGCTTCGCCATTACGGATTTCGGAACCCATCGCACGAATACGACCGCCATTGATACCGATACCAGCACGCTGACTGATGTAGTTCACGATTGCAGCAGACACGGCATTGATTGACCCGAGGCTATCGCCCGATTCGATTACCACACAGCTACTGAACTGGCGGGTAGGCGTACGAACACCAGACATAATCGGGGTCGGTAGCGACAGTTTACGACCAGATACGGCTTCGTAAAGGTCAATCACATACTGGTTACGCTTATCCTTTGGTTCGTCCTGGTGCAGACACATCGCGATCAGCATGAATGCAAACTGAGGTGTTTCAAAAATCTGACCGGTTACGCGGTTCTGCATCAGATACTTTCCGATCAACTGCTGAACGCCAGCGTAAGAGAATTCGAAGTCCTTATCATGCTTGATGTGAGATTCGATTTCTGCAATCTCTTCCGGGGTCCATTTCTCCAGGATCTCTTTGTCATAGCGACCGGCTTCGACGTGTTTGGTGATGTGCTCCAGGAAAGGAATCGGATCAAACTGTCCGTAAACATCCTTACGCAATGCGAACATTTCGAGGTTAGCGGCTACATATTGCCAGTCGGGTTCTTTAACACTGATGCGGTCTGCTGCATAGCGAATAGCAACACGCTGGATCTGTTTGGTTGTCATGCCGTCGCGGATTTGGTCCAGGACGCCACTATAGAATGCGTTTAAATCGATGTTGTGACCGGCTGCGGCCCAACTTAAAACCTTCAACAGTTTTTCTTCAACAAATGCCTGACTTACGCCAGACGACTTCACTACACTCTTGATATCATTCATTTTTACGCCTTGATTGGAAAGAGGGGCTGAATGCCCCTCCCATTAAATCGCCATTGGTGCTTTTAATGCAGGATGACTATGATAGTCCACCAACTCGATGCTGTCAAAAAATTCTTGAGTCAGATCGGAGAGGTTATTTACCTTGCTCATTTTCAGTGTCGGGAGTGGTAACGGGTCACGTTCCAGAACCTGCATACACTGAGAAATTGCGTTTTTGTAGATATGAACGTCGCCACCGGTAAAGACCAGTTCACCGACTTCCAGATCGCAGATAGACGCGATGATATGCATCAACAGAGCATAGCTACCGATATTAAACGGCAGGCCCAGGAACACATCGACCGAACGCTGATACCACAAAAGATTCAGCTTACCATCAATCACCGTGAACTGATAGAAGCAATGACACGGAGGCAACGCCATTTGATCAATCTCTGCGGGGTTCCACGCACTAACGATAATGCGACGGCTGTCCGGGCTGTTCTTGATCTGGTTGATAACGTTCTTAACCTGGTCAACGCCTCCAAAGTCGCGCCACTGCTTGCCGTATACCGGACCCAACTCACCGTCAGTGTATCCGAGAGCCTTAGCCTGGTTTTCGTAGTTGTCGTCCCAGATGGTTCGTTTGTCTGAACCTTCACCCCACGTCATGCGACGGAGTTCTTCGACATTGGTCGAACCGGCAAGGAACCACTGTAATTCGTGCTTGAGCGGTTTCATAAACAGCTTTTTAGTGGTGACTGCGGGAAAGCCTTTGCTCAGGTCGAAACGCTCCTGATAGCCGAATACACGCATTGTGCCAACACCGGTACGGTCTTCAGACATTACGCCGGTTTCCAGAATGTGTCTGATTAGTTTTTTCCATTGTTTCATTGCTTTTTCCATACCTCATAGACAAAGTTTTTCAGGATCGGATGTTCGGTAAGCCATAGCTCAGTATTGGTCATGCTTTCGCGTTTGAAACCGTCGCGCTTTAGCTGTGCCTGACTGATCAGCTTCCGGTCGATATCCACATCAAGCGGGAATTCTTTACCGCTTATTGGTCCCATCAGGGTCAGGTGAATTTCATCCGCCAGGTTAGAGCGCAATGCTTCCTCGATCATACCCTTGCCACCAATGATAGAGATGGTCTGGTTTGGATAATCCTGTTTAAGCACATCCAGAGCCACGGAGAGAGACCCGCCGTTGATCTGCATATCAGGGCGCTGTTGTTCCATGCGCGTAGCGATACGGGCTGCTGTGTTCGATAAAACAACATGCATACGACCCGGCAATTTCTTCGGCAGTGAATTGAAAGTGTACCGGCCCATCAGTAAGATCGTGCCGTCAGTCAGAGCTTTGAAATTTTTGAGGTCTTCTTTGCAGTGGCCCCAGGGTAAACCATCTTCGAAACCGAATGCATGTTTGCCGTTCTGCAAATAGCCTACGGCAAAGACGAGTTGAACTTTTGACATTTTATGCCCTTAAAGATATTGCGTCAGATATAATTCAATTTTAGCGATCTCGGAACTGACTGGAATAAACCCGTAAGATTCTTCGATAACGCCTTCTCCCCAGATATCCACTTCCAGCGGGGGAAGGGTGTCCGGCTTTGTGTTGATAAGATCGCGGATTGCGGCTAATGCCTGATTGATTGAGTGTGTTACGATAACGGTATCGGGACCGTGTGAGACTTGAATGATCATAATTTGACCAACTTTTTCGATAATGTGAATTTATGCATATACTCCCTGCGTTTTGCTGGGTGTAATGTCAGTATGGTACTATGTGCCGTTGACATTACCTCAAAATCCTCGCGAGGAATGTATTTTCCGTATATTGGCAACACTGCCCGATCCCATTTATATTCAGGGTCGATTGCAGTTGCAGCGTTCGCCATAATCCCAGCCAGTTCGAAATCACTGGGAGAAAACCAGCCCAGGTTGATATGAACCGCCTTTTGCGTTCCTTCGGCGTTATTCTCGAATATAATTCCTGCTCTGACACTCATGATATAGCCTCATAAAAAAAGGGACTGCCCTTAGACAGTCCCTATTATACGTTAGTGTTTCCAGAGTGCAATAGCTGCTGCAACACTTGTTTTAATTTCTTCTGGTGTCTGACCGCGACCGGCTTTGACCAGAGCAGCGAGCATTTTACGCAACGTTACGTTCATCTCTTTTTTCTCGCGGTCCATGTCAGCCTGATGCGCTTTATCAACAGCAGGTTGTTCAGTGGCTTTCGCGGTCTGGGGTTTGGTAGGCTGTGCGCCTAACTCGTCCTTTTGCTGCGCCGTAGTCTTTTTGGCTTCTGCGGTCTTCTTCGCGTGCGGTGCAGTGTAGTTACCAGCTTTGTAGTTGGCTTCCATCTGCTTAAGAACCTGACCGTATGTGTACCAGTCGGAGACACCACGAACGGCTTTCAGTGTATCGGCAATCAGAGCAATGGTCGAACCATCAGTTTTCTCGTCGATATCGAAGCGTAACCACTCGTTCTGTCGAACCCCGCTATGCTGGAATTCATAGCTGGTGAAGCGCCAGATGCCTTTGCGGTTTTCGACCACGCGTTGCATATGCAGTGTGATGCCTGCGCCGTTGTCGAAGTGCCAGTAGCGATCCGAACCGGACGCGCCTACCGCTTTAATCGCATTGAAATAGTCTTCCTTGCCGATGCGGTTTACTGTGCGCTTTGGCTTGTCTTCCGGTTTAGGGGCTGCGGCCTGGGCTGCTGCACGCTTAACGAAAGAGGCTGAACGGTGACCGGCTGCGAATTCTTGTACCATTTTCAACAGAGCATTTTTCACGCCGTTTGCGTCTGGTTTGATTTTCTGCAACTCTTTGAAGGTGTCAACGATCATATCCAGGCACGCACCGGCTTCATCTTCAATCAGGGTTCCGGTAATGCGCTCAACTGCTTTATACTTGCTTACCCTTTCGTCGTAGATAGCGCCCAGAGAGTAAGCGCCTTTACGCATGAACACGGTACGGTACAACCAGACACGCAGATCGCCAACCATTACATTAATATCGTTTCCTCTGATGTTTGCGCCCAGTAATTTGGTGAATGCAGCCATATAGTCAGCACGCTTATAAACCTGGTCTTTGCCTGAAGGGGTAAAAATTTTCTTCAGCTTCAGATCCGGGAACAGGCTATCAGGCGTTACGTGGTCCGGGTTCTGGCCCCATTGCCATTCACGCGAAGACATTTTATGCTTTTTGGTTCCGACCAGTACGAAAGTGTGAACGGTAACACCGCCCAGAGCATTCGAATCTGGAGCCGATAAACCACCGTTATTTCTCGGAGGCTGGCAGATGAATTCGAGGTCGAAACGAGCATCACCAGACACGAACTCAAACTCAACGTTAACCGCGATATTACCTTTGCGGTGATTGATTTTGAATGTGGTTGGCTGGCCTGTGTATTTGGTGAAGTGTTCTGCGAATTCCTGCGCATTAAATTTGCGGGTGAAATAAGTCTGAACAACGCCGGAGTAGACTTCGAGTTTTTCTTCAAAGGCTTTCTTTTCGGCTGCATAACGAGCGCGAGAATCTGCGTAAGTTTCGCTGCGTCCGCCTGGGCCTGAAGAAGTTTTGGTAACCACGTCATAAGCCTGGTTGATCTGTTTCATCAGTTCAGCAGAGCCGCCAGCGCGGTCAGGGTGCGCACGGAGAGATGCACGTTTGAAAAGTTTTGATAATTCAGCAGAGGTTTCTTTACCGGTAGCGCCTAAGATTTTGTACGCTTCGGTTGCTGACATTGATTCGTTAATCATTTGGTAATCCTCAAAAGAAAAGCCCGCGTTTTGTCCACACGGGCATATTATGCTATTTAAGGATCAGCGGTCAATAGATTTTTTCGAGGAACCACACAGCGCTTTTGTTATTGATGATCCGATTGAGTTCTACCGGGTCATGACCAAAGGCTTCCTCAACATCCTTCATCGTAACTATATGTTTTTCTTTATTATAGTTGCTATGAAGATAGAACCGTTCGATTTCTGGTGTGGTCTCCAGTTCAAAAAGTCTTTCTAACATTTTGTGTCCTTGATTTCAAATTTACTGAACCGACCCACTTTGCTCATTTTGATATGACGATCAAAGTCTTGCGGGTCCAGATCCTGATGGCTGATTACAATAACGTTACCATCCACGTTTTCCAGTAGTGACTTGATCGCGCTACTGCCTTCTTTGTCCAGCGGCCCATCAAACACTTCATCCAGAATCAACAGAGACAGATCAACGCCGGATACCTTGCTTGTTACATCGCGCCAGGTGAACAGGATAGCGAGGTTAATACGCGCCCGTTCGCCCTGACTGAATGAAGCATAGCTGAAATCATCACGACCGAATGACTTAATACACTCGTTGAATTCATCATCAAGTGTAAACTGGTAATCCGCGCCCATCAAATCAAGGTAATGCGCGATCTGCTGGTTGAAATATGGAATATACCGTTTAACGATGCTGGCCTTGACGCCGGAATCCTTGAACATATCAGTCAGAATGCCACGGTAGTAGCGTTCTTTGACGTATTTGGCTCGGGCCTTGTCCAGATCCTTTTCCTGCTCTCTCAGGTCGATAACCGGCTGTTCATCAATGGTCACCTCCTGCTGCGCAGTTTCGATAATCCCTTTGATGCGCTTCGCCGCCATTACTTCGCTTTGCAGGTTATTTTTAACGCCGTTGTATTGCTGCTTCAGGTCGTTGAGTTCGCGTTGCTGCTTCAGAATGTCATTCATGATTTCCTGAAGCTGATCCTGTTTGGTTTTAATCTGCGTCAGTCT
>Ga0308166_1001273_pt1 | contig 27580 bp, 27 predicted proteins | sample PhyCR2_2_FD_202137 | JGI IMG/M metagenome (GOLD analysis project Ga0308166, IMG submission 202137) | Phyllosphere microbial communities from UC Gill Tract Community Farm, Albany, California, United States - DLSLCC.R2 | ecosystem: Host-associated > Plants > Phyllosphere > Unclassified | place... | reverse complement strand
ACCTGGAAACAGGTGCCCGCCCCCCGATTATCCTGCGGCGATTATACGATGGTCAGCGTGACGTCGATATTGCCGCGGGTGGCGTTCGAGTAAGGGCAGACGATGTGCGCGGCCTGCACCAGCTTCTCGGCCGTTTCACGGTCCAGGCCCGGCAGCGAGATCTTCAGTTCCACTTCGATGCCGAAGCCCGTTTCGATGGCGCCGATGCCGACCGTGGCGTCGATCGACGTGTCCGCCGGCACGGCGATCTTGTCGCGGCCACCAACGAATTTCAGCGCGCCGATAAAGCAGGCCGAGTAGCCGGCTGCGAACAGCTGTTCCGGGTTGGTGCCGACGGCGCCGTTGCCGCCCAGTTCTTTTGGCGTGGTCAGTTTGACGTCCAGCACGCCATCGCTGGAAACGGAGCGGCCTTCGCGACCACCGGTGGATTTGGCATTGGCACGGTACAGGACTTGTTTGATAGACATGATGAGGCCTTTCTGTTGGGTAAGATTCGATTTAATAGTGCACTACATTCTGTTTTGTATCAGCAGTTTGCAGCGCCGATGTAGAGACTATACATAGTACGCGATTCAATTGCAAGCGATTTTAATAAAAAACCTTCCGATCACCGCGCCGCCTTCACAGGCGGTAGCAAAGTCCAGTAAGATTGAGAATTATTCTCATTTGCATCTGGCTGCCACCAGCCCGACGATAAGTATGCCAATAAGCATGTCACTCCAACTTCTCCAACGCCATGGCTGACGCCATCAGGACATCCGGCTGGGCCTATCGCGGCGGTGTGCTCGCACGCGCCGTGGCAGCCATCGGTGGCGGCTACGCCGTCTCCGCATTGACCGCCGCCACCATCGCCACCTGGCTGCCGGCGCCCCGCGTCGAAGCGGCCGTGACAGGCACCTTGACGGCACTGATCGTGTATCCGTGCGCCGTCATGTGGTGCTTTGCCGCCCGCAGCGCGGCGCGCGCATGGGTTGGATTGATCGTGGCGGCGGCGGTTCCCGCCTGCGCGCTGGCACTGCACGGAGGCGTCGCATGAAAGAAGGATTCCGCCAGTCGATGGCGTGGCTGCACACATGGTCCGGGCTGCTGGTCGGCTGGCTGCTGTTCCTGGTTTTTGCAGCTGGCACGGCCGCCTACTTCCGTGACGAGATCACGCTGTGGATGAAGCCCGAGCTGCACGCGGCGGCGCATCCGTCCGTGCCGCAGACGGTGGCGCTGGGTCACGCGCAAACGCTGCTGGAAGGGCGGGCGGCCAATGCCAGCCGCTGGTTCATCACGATGCCGAGCGAGCGAGAGCCGGCCGTGCGCGCCAGCTGGATGCCGGCCAGGAAGAAGGACGCGGGAGAGGCCAAGCCACGTGGCCGGCGCCGTTTCGAAAGCGCGGAGCTCGATCCCGTCACGGGAACGGAACTGAGCGCGCCACGCGCCACCCGCGGCGGCGACTTTTTCTATCGCCTGCACTTCGACCTGCATTACATGTCGCCGCTGTGGGCGCGCTGGATGGTCGGTGTCGCCGCCATGTTCATGCTGGTGGCGATCCTGTCGGGCATCGTCACGCATAAACGCATCTTCAAGGACTTCTTCACGTTCCGCCCCGCGAAAGGCCAGCGCTCCTGGCTCGATGCACACAACGTGACGGCCGTGCTGGCGCTGCCGTATCACCTGATGATCACCTTTACCGGCATCGTCACCTTGATGTTCATGTACATGCCGTGGGGCGTGCAGGCGCTGTATCCGAGCCAGGACCAGTTCTTTACGGACCTGAACAACGCGCTGCCGGCCGACGCGAAACCGGCTAGGCGACTGGCGCCTCTTGCCCCCTTGGCGCCGATGCTGGCGCAGGCCAGCGCCGCGTGGGACGGCGCGCCCGTTGGCCGCGTTACCGTCAACTTCCCCGGCGACGCCAATGCCACCGTGCTGATTTCTCGCCAGGCCGGCCGCGCCATCGGCTACGACCAGCCGACGATGCTGTTCAACGGCGTCAGCGGGCGGCTGCTGTCGTCGTCAACGCCGCCGGGTACGGCCACCGAAACGCGCAGCGTGCTGTATGGGCTGCATATCGCGCGCTTCTCCAATCCGCTGCTGCGCGGCCTGTTCTTCCTGTCCGGGCTTGCCGGCTGCGCGATGGTGGCGACAGGCCTGATGCTGTGGGCCGTCAAGGAACGCCAGAAGCACGCCAAGGCGCTGGCGCGCGGCGAGGGGCACTTTGGCCTGCGTCTGGTCGATGGCCTGAACATCGGCGCCATTGCCGGCGTGCCGCTGGCGATGGCCGCCTTCTTCTGGGCCAATCGCCTGCTGCCGGCCACGATGCCGGAGCGGCCGGATGCCGAGATCCGCTGGTTCTTCATCGCCTGGGGCGTGAGCGCGTTGGTCGCGCTGGCAAGGCCGTCGCGGCGGATGTGGCAACTGCTGCTGGCGCTGGGCGGCGTGCTGTTTGCGCTGCTGCCGCTGTTGAACGCGATGACGGGTGGGGCGCATCTGGGCACGGCGATTGCGGCCGGCCTGTGGCCTGTCGCCGGCTTCGATCTCGTCACGCTGGCACTGGGCATCGCGCTGCTGTTTGCCGCGCGCCGGCTGGGACGCCCGGCCGCCATCAAAAAAGCGCCGGTCACCCACGTCACCGCGGAGGCGGCATGAGCACGTGGGGCGCCACGCTGGCGGCATTGACCGCGCTGACGGCCGCCGTCGCCGGCTTCGCCGCACTGAGTCTGGCCATGGACCGGCATTGGGAAGCGCTGCATGGCCGCGGCAGCGATCCGGGCACGTTGCGGCGCTGGCTGCAGGGTGGCGGGTCGGTGGGATTGCTGGTGTCGCTGCTGGCGTGCATCGCCATGAAAGGCGGTGCGCAGGGCACGGTGGCGTGGGCCGGCATGCTGACGGCGGCGGCGGTGATCGTCGTGCTGCTGTCGACGTATGCGCCGGCGCGCGTGCCGCCGCTGGCGAAGATGATGGCGCTCGTCGCCCTGGTGTCCGCGCTGGCGACCGCGTTGCCGGGCGTTTTATAGCGCCGTCTCGAATCCTTCCAGCACGTTGACGACGTTGACGCCCAGTTCCCGCAGCGGGTTGCCGCCTTCGAACGTGAAACACGTCGGCAGATTCAGCCACGCCAGGCGTTCGCCCAGGCGCAGGTAATCTCCGCCCTGCAAGCCAAAGCCGCCGTGCGCTTCGCCCTGGAACGTGTTGGCGCCGAGGGCCACGACCAGTGCGTCGGGCCGGTACATCGACAGGCGCACGCACGCCGTCTCCAGCGCCGTGAACCACGCCTGCGGATTGGCCGCGCCGCTCGGCAAGACCAGGTTGACGTTGTATCCCGTGCCGGCGCCGGCGCCCGTTTCGTCCGGGTGGCCGCAATAATATGGATAGCTGACGCGCGGCTCCGCGTGCAGCGAGACGCACAGGACATCGGCGCGGTCATAGAAGATCGTCTGCGTGCCGTTGCCGTGGTGGTAGTCGACATCGAGGATCGCCACGCGTTGCAGTCCGTCGTCCAGCAGGTGCTGGGCCGCCAGCGCCGCGTTGTTCAGGTAGCACGCGCCGCCGTAGTAATCCGGACCCGCATGGTGGCCCGGTGGGCGGGTTAGTGCGAACGTGCTGCGTTCGCCCACGCGCAGCGCATGCGCGGCATTCACCGCGCAGTCGGCGCCGCCCTTGGCCGCCGTCCACGTGCCGGCCGTCAGCGGCGTGACGGTGTCGACGGAATACAGGCCGAGGCGGGCGCCGAAATCGTCCGGCTCGATATCGACGCGCATGCCGCGCACGGGGAAGTGCGAAGCGAAGGCGTCGCGCGTGGCGTTGGCCGGCGCCTGCGCCAGCCACTCGCTCCACGCGGTACGCAGGAAATGCAGATAGCGGGGACGATGCACGCGCTCCAGCGACATCAGCGGCACGCCGTGCGGCGTGACGATGCGACCGAGGCCGCGCCTTCCCAGCTCGGCCAGCACGCCTTCGATGCGGTCCGGCGTGTCGCGTGACGGCACCGGCGCACCGCGCACGAGCTCATGGCGGGGCCGGTGCTGGGCGTGCTGTTCGTTATAGAAGGTGAGCACGCGCGCCCCGCAGTGTGACGATACTCAGGGGTGATCGGTGCACAGGTTGCTGTTGCGGTAGGCCGCCACGTAGTCGTCGAAATTGCCGGTCTGGACCCGCTCGATCTCGGCCTGTTCGGCCAGCGATTGGCGCGCCAGCGCGTCGAAATACGCGGCCTGTTCGGCGGTGGGCGGGTGAGAGCGGAAATATGCGGCGTGCTTCTCGCTCTGGCGCAGGCCGAAGTCGGCGAACGACTTGCCGTTGGCGAGCAGCTCGCGCATGACGGCGGCGGATGGCGTGCGCTCCGGGTCCGCCAGCTTCTCGGCTTGCGCGGCCAGCGAAGCCACGTGCACGTTGTCGCCGCGCAGGGAGTCCAGCAGCTCGGCGGCGGGACGGATGCGTTCCAGCAGGTCGCGGCCCCAGTCCTGCAGCGAGACTTCGCTGCCGTCGCGCGTCAACGTCAGGCCCGGGCGGCGGCCTTCCTTGACGGTGCGGGCGAAGTTCCGCGCCAGGATTTCGCCGCACGTTTCCGTGATCGGCGGGCTTTCTTCCAGCGCGCAGAACAGCAGGAAGGCGTCGAGGAAGCGGCCCGCCTGTTCGCTGATGCCGACCGGTTCGAACGGGTCGACATCCATGCAGCGCACTTCGATGTACTGCACGCCGCGGCTGCACAGTGCCTGGATCGGCCGCTCGCCCGTGCGGATGACGCGCTTCGGGCGGATCGTCGAGTAGTACTCGTTCTCGATCTGGATGACGTTTGTCGACAGCTGCTGCCATTGTCCGTTGGCGTCCTTCGTCCCGATCTTCTGGTACGGCTCATACGGCTGGTTGACGGCGCGCGTCAGCGTGGCGACATAGCTGTCAAGGCTGTTCTCGTGCGGCGAGAGCCCCGATTGCGCGTCGTTCTGGTAACCCAGGTCGCTCATGCGCAGGCTGGTCGCATACGGCAGGAACAAAGTGTCGGCGGACAGCGATTCCAGCTTATGGGGACGGCCGCGCAGGAAGCTGCTGTTCAATGCGGGCGATGCGCCGAACAGGTACATCAGCAGCCAGCTGTGGCGCCGGAAGTTGCGGATCGTGGCGAGGTAGGCTTCGGACTGATAGGCGACGGGCGACTTCTGCGCCGCGCCGTCGTCCTCGGCCAGGATGCGCCACAGCTTCTCGTCCAGCGAGTAGTTGTAGTGGATGCCGGCGATGCACTGCATCGCTTTACCGTAACGCAGCGCGAGGCCGCGGCGGTACACGTGCTTGAGCATGCCCAGATTCGACTTGCCGTACCACGCGATCTCGATGTCTGCCTCGGCCGGCAGCTGGCAGGGCATCGACTGACTCCACAGCAGTTCGTCGCCCAGTTTCGAGTAGGCGAAACGGTGGATGCCGTCCAGCTTTTCCAGGGTCGTGGCGATGTCCGATTCGGCCGGCGTGATGAACTCGGCCAGCGCTTCGGCGTAGTCGGTCGTGATCTCGGGATGCGTCAGGGCCGAGCCCCAACCGGCGGGGTGCGGCGTGTGCGCCAGGGTGCCGGTTGGCTGGACCCGCAGGGTCTCCCGCTCGATGCCACGCAAGCCGCCCCGCAGCACGTTACGGTGCGGTTCACTGGCCAACAGGGCCAGACGGCGCGTCAGTAGACTGGACAATTTGCTATTCCTTTCTTGTGCATCTAACCAAAGATTTGGTGCGAGAGTAACCGAAATCGGAAAAATGCGCGTGGTGGCTCCCCGGTTGCCAAAAAAACGGGCAGCGGCACCGCGTCGGCGGGCATGGTTGGGATTCTAGCAAAGGCCGGTGGACCGGTCCGGGCGGTGCTTAACGCAGGGCGCGTCCGCCCGTGACGCGGGCGATGCCGGCCAGGTCGTGCCAGCTTTGTACGTCGGTATAGCCGTCTGCCGTCAGCAGCGTTTGCACGGCTTGGGACTGGTCGTAGCCGTGCTCCATCAGCAGCCAGGCGCCCGGCTCCAGATGCGTCCGGGCGCCCGCGACGATGCGGCGCAGGGCCGCGAGGCCGTCGGCGTAATCGGTCAGCGCGCCGGTCGGTTCGAAGCGCAGATCCCCTTCAGCCAGATGGCGGTCGCCGTCGGCAATGTACGGGGGATTGGAGACGATCAGGTCGAACGTCTCGGCGCCGACGGCGCTGAACCAGTCGCTGTGCAGGAAGCGCACGGCGGCACCGTTGGCGGCCGCGTTGCGGTGCGCGATGGCGAGGGCGTCCGTGCTGACGTCCAGCGCCGTGACGGCAGCGTCGGGCCGCGTGTGCGCCAGCGCGACGGCAATGGCGCCGCTGCCGGTCCCCATGTCCAGCACGCGCCCGCGCGGCGGCAGGCGTTCCAGCGCCAGCTCGACCAGCAGCTCCGTTTCCGGCCGCGGAATCAGCACGGCGGGGGTGACGTGAAAATCGAGGCCATAGAACTCGCGCCGGCCGATGATGTACGCGACCGGTTCGCCATCGAGCCGGCGTTGCAGCAGGGCGGACAGGCGCGCCGCTTCGTCTGCCGTCAGCACGCGATCGGACTGCGTGATCAGCGCCGTGCGCGACAGGTTCAAGGCGTGGCACAGCAGGATACGGTTGTCGACCGGATCGAGCAGCGCCTGGCGCTGCAGCGACGCGACGGTGGCGCCGGCTTCAACGAGAGTCGTCATGCGCGGCGACGCACCAGCACCCAGATCATCGTGGCCGTCAGGAGGACGAACCAGACGGCCGACCATTGCGGGATCGACAGGCCGAGAAAACCTTCGGTGGCGTTCTCGCACAGGCCGTCGGCCTGGAAGATCCACGGCATGTAGGTGGCCGTCGGCAGTTTATTCAGGAACGTCTGCTGCGGATCGATGCCGCAGGAGAAGCCGGGATGCGCCAGTACGTACAGGTGCTTGGCCACGAAGCCGATGCCACCCAGGCCCGCGAGCAAGCCGATGCCTGCGCCCACTTTCGGCTTGCCGAACGCGCCGATCAGGCAGCCGATGGCAATCGCCAGGTACAGGTAACGCTGGATCACGCACAGCGGGCAGGGCAGCAGGTCCACCACATGCTGCAAGTACAGCGCCACGGCAATCAGGAAGAAGCAGACGGCGGCGGACGCCAGAAGAATGGTGCGCGATTTCATCGGTTTATGGTGTTGGTGGATGGTCAAGGCCAATTCTCGCACAAAGCCGTGTGGTCGCCTTAGTCGACCCTTAACGCCAGTCAACGGCCGAGCTTATGTCCACCTTGGGGTCACACCCCGACATGGACACAAGGTCAACAGTATGATTTTTCGCTATGGCGCCACGCATCTGAAAAATTACGGGCTCAACAGGAGTTATACGGCTGACTTCGTGTCCATGTCGGGGTGTGACCCCATGGTGGACACAAGGTCAGCCGTAGAGTTTATTTTTAGTCGCCCAGCGCCGCCAGCTGCTCGGCCTGGTGCTCGGCGGCCAGCGCGTTGGTCAGTTCGACCAGGTCGCCGTCCATGATCATGTCGAGCTTGTACAAGGTCAGGTTGATGCGGTGGTCCGTCATCCGGCCCTGTGGGAAGTTATAGGTGCGGATGCGCTCGCTGCGGTCGCCGCTGCCGATCAGGCTTTTACGCGTGGCCGCTTCCTTCGACTGCTGTTCGCGCAGTTGCACGTCCTTGATGCGCGCGGCCAGCACTTTCAGGGCCGAGGCCTTGTTCTTGTGCTGCGAGCGGTCGTCCTGGCATTCGACGACGATGCCCGTCGGCAGGTGGGTCAGGCGGACGGCGGAGTCTGTCTTGTTGATGTGCTGGCCGCCGGCGCCGGAGGCGCGGAACGTGTCGATGCGCAGGTCGGCCGGGTTGATGTGGACGTCTTCCACTTCATCCGCTTCCGGCATCACGGCGACCGTGCAGGCGGATGTGTGGATGCGTCCCTGCGTTTCCGTGGCCGGCACGCGCTGTACGCGGTGGCCGCCGGATTCGAATTTCAGTTTTGAATACGCGCCATTGCCGACGATGCGAGCGATCACTTCGCGATAGCCGCCCAGGTCGCTTTCGGAGGCGCTGACGATCTCCACCTGCCAGCGGCTACGCTCGGCAAAGCGGGTGTACATGCGCAGCAGGTCGCCGGCAAACAGGGCCGACTCGTCGCCGCCCGTGCCGGCGCGGATTTCCAGGAAAATGTTGCGCTCGTCGTTGACGTCCTTCGGCAGCAGCATCTTCTGCAGGTCCAGCTCCAGCTCGGCCAGCTTCGCCTTGCCGGACTCGATCTCGTCCTGGGCGAACTCCTTCATCTCCGGGTCGGCCAGCATGGCCTGCGCCTCGGCGATGTCGGCCAGCGCGCTCTGGTAATCCTTGTACAGCGCCACCAGCGGGCCCAGCTCGCTGTGCTCACGCGTCATCTTGCGGTAGCTGTCCATATTGGCGGTGGCGCCTTCGGACATCAGCAGTTCGTCCAGCTCGACCAGGCGGTTGGCAAGTTGGTCCAGCTTGGACAACATGGATGGTTTCATAATTTCGACGTCGGAATAAGGGGGAACAACGGACAGGGAACAACGAATGCCGCGGGACGCGGCGGACTGACGGATGGGGGACGCTAACGGCGGCCGCGGAACAGCTGGGGCAGCAGTTCGGCCAGCTGGGCGCGGTCTTCGCCTTGCGCCCGGTGCAGCGCCTGCTGCGGGCCGTGCATGAACTTGGCGGTTAAACCTTTGGACAGCGCTTCCAGCACGGCATCGATGTCCTCGCCCTTGGCGAGCAGCTTGCGAGCACGCTCCAGCTCGGCCAGGCGAATGGCTTCGCCGTTCTCCTGCAGGCCCTGGATAACGGGCACGACCGCGCGGTCGTCGACCCAGTGCATGAACGACTGCACGCGCGTTTCAATGATCGCTTCGGCCTGCGCCACGGCCGCCTGCCGGTTTTCGATGCCGGTCTGCACGACGTCGGCCAGGTCGTCGACGGTGTACAGGAACACGTCGTTCAGCCGCGCCACTTCCGGCTCGATGTCGCGCGGCACGGCCAGGTCGACCATGAACATCGGCTTGTGGCGGCGCGCCTTGATGGCGCGCTCGACCATGCCGAGGCCGATCAGCGGCAAGGACGATGCCGTCGAGGAAATCAGGATGTCATAGTGATGCAGCTGGTTTTGCAGATCGGCCAGGCGCACGGCCTGACCGTTGAAGCGGTGGGCCAGCGCTTCGCCCCGTTCCAGCGTGCGGTTCGCCACCGTGATCGACTTCGGCGTCTGCGCGGCAAAGTGCGTGGCGCACAGCTCGATCATCTCGCCGGCGCCGATGAACAGCACGTTCTGCTGGCTGATCTTGTCGAAAATGCGCTGCGACAGGCGGACGGCCGCCGCGGCCATCGAGACACTGTGCGCGCCGATCTCCGTGGTGCTGCGCACTTCCTTGGCAACGGAAAAACTGCGCTGGAACAGCTGATGCAAATAAGTGCCGAGCCCGCCCGCCTCGTCGGCCGTGCGGATCGCATCCTTGATCTGGCCGAGGATCTGCGTTTCACCCAGCACCATCGAATCGAGGCCGGACGCCACGCGGAACGTGTGCCGCACCGCTTCATGCTGCGGCAGCATGTACAGGTGCGGGCGCAGCTCGCCGTAGTTCAGCTTATGGAAATCCGCCAGGAAGTGCGCGCCCACATCGAGCGGGTTGTCCGCGGCGCTGGCCGCATACAGTTCGGTGCGGTTGCAAGTCGACAGAATGGCGGCCTCGTCACTGCCGCGCGTATCGAGGCGCTGGAACCAGTTGCGTGCCGCGCGGACAGCCGTACCCAGCTGATCAGGCGCGAACGCCAGCCGTTCGCGCAGGGCGACCGGAGCTGTGGTGTGGTTGAGGCCGACGGCAAGGAGTTGCATTTCTTGAAAAATCAAGGACGTAGGTGGACATTATACCCCTGATGCAGGCACGGGCTCTCGGTATGTCCTCGCGGCAAGGCTAGGACAAATCGTCCCAGCAACCGCGGCAAGCGTCAGCCGCCCAGTTTTTCCAGGCGGTAGCCGTAACTGTACACCGGCACGAGGCGGAAGCCATTTTCCGGTTTCAGCTGTAACTTGTTGCGTACACGTGACACGTGGGTGTCCATGGTGCGCGACGGCACGTCCGTTTCGCGGATCCATACAGCCTCGTGAATATACGCACGCGACAGCGGCCGGCCGATATTCCGGAAGAACAGCAGCGCCAGATAAAACTCCTTGTGCGTGACATCCAGCACATTCCCGTCCATCAGCAGGCGGCCCGGCCGGGTTTCAAATACATATTGTCCGAACTGCAATTGTTCGGCGCCATTCTGCGTGGGGAACGCACGGCGCAGCAGCGCTTGCACCCGCGCCACCATTTCGCTGCGGCGCAGCGGCTTGATCATGTAATCCTCGGCGCCGGCGTCCAGGCCGGCGACGATATCGTCCTCGCCGGACGCGGTGGTCATGAACAGGACGGGGGCGCTATCGTTGAGTTTCTCGCGGGCCTTGCGCATCAGGTCCGCACCGCCCATATCGCTGACCTGCCAATCGAAGATAAGCATGTCGTATTCCTCCTTGCGGAGTTGGCTCAACAAATCCCTGCCGGTCTGGAAACCATGACAGACGTGGCCTGCCGACGTCAGGACCTGACATATCAGGTCGGTCTGACTCCGGTCATTATCTAGAACGACGATTTTCATCTTATCGACAAGTTAAAACGAGGGGGTAAGGCTTAGTCACTGGAATATAACAGGGATTGCCAAAAATAGTTACTAAACATACCAATTATTTCTGACAAGTATTACCTTTGGCGGTCTCCCAACGGCAGGATGCTGTAGTCGTGCGAACCCGGCCAACCGATACACGGTACACTCAAAAAGCTTCGTTTTCAATCAACTTTTACATTTGGCAATTAATTAGGAGTAACGACGTGGACACGGGATGGGAGTTGCTGCCGGGGTCGCCGGAGGGTATTGCCGAGGTCAGGGAGCGCTGCCGGAGCATGGTGCGGCGTCGCGCCGCGGCATCGGCGGCGGTGTCGGCCGTGCCGCTGCCGGGCATCGACATCGTGTCGGACCTGAAACTGTTTACCCAGCTGATCGAGGACGTCAACCGCGAATTCGGGCTGACACCGGAGCAGGTCGACAAGCTGCAGCCGCGGTTCAAACTGATTGCCTACCAGGCGGCCGTCAGTGTGGGCGGCGCGCTGGTCGGGCGTCTCGTGACGCGCGATCTATTGCTGAAGGTGGTCAAAAAGTCGGGCACGAAGCTGCTGGCCAAGCAGGCCACGCGGTTCGTCCCGTTGGCGGGGCAGGCAGCCTCAGCCGCGATCGGATTCTTTGCGTTTCGCCAGATCGGCTACCAGCACGTGGAAGCCTGCGCCAAGGTGGCGCATGAATTGCTGGCGGTAAAGGAATAAGGGCGGGAATAACGGCGCAACGGCCGAGCCCGTGTCAACATCGGGGTCAGGCACCGATGTTGCCACGGGCTCGGCCGTGGGCTGACGGATTACGCGTCCGGCAGGACGACGTTGACGTCGAGCACTTCCAGGTTGCCCTGGCGGTCGAGCGAGATCTTGATGTCGTCCGCGTTCACCTTGGTGTACTTGGAGATGACTTCGATCAGCTCTTTATGCAATGCCGGCAGGAAATCCGGCCCCGTGCGACCGTTGCGTTCGCGCGCGATGATGATTTGCAGGCGCTCCTTGGCGGCCGTGGCCGTCTTGGGCTTGCTCTGGAACAGGAAAGATAGCAGGGCCATTTACTTTGCTCCAAAGATACGCTTCAGGAGACCCGGTTTTTCATAATCGGTGAAGCGCAGGGGCTTTTCTTCACCCATGAAGCGGGAGACCACGTCCTCGTAGGCTTCCGCCACGTCCGTTCCCTTGAAATGGATGGCCGGGTTGCCCTGGTTCGAGGCGTGCAGCACCTGTTCCGATTCGGGAATGATACCGATCAGCGGAATGCGCAGGATTTCCTGCACGTCCGTATAGCTCAGCATTTCGCCCGCTTCCACGCGCTTCGGCGAGTAACGGGTGATCAGCAGATGTTCCTTGACGGGCTCGCCACCCGACTGGGCGCGGCGCGATTTCGCCTGGATGATGCCGAGAATGCGGTCCGAATCGCGTACCGACGACACTTCCGGGTTCGTCACGATCAGCGCTTCGTCGGCAAACGTCAGCGCCATCAGCGCGCCGTGCTCGATACCGGCGGGCGAATCGCAGATGATGAAATCGAAGCCCATCTTGATCAGTTCGGCCAGCACGACCTCCACGCCGTCCTCGGACAGCGCATCCTTGTCGCGCGTCTGCGAAGCGGGCAGGATGAACAGATTGTCGCAGTGCTTGTCCTTGATCAGCGCCTGGTTCAGCGACGCTTCCTTGTTGATGACATTGATCAGGTCGTACACGACACGGCGTTCGCAGCCCATGATCAGGTCCAGGTTACGCAGCCCCACGTCGAAATCGATGACGACGGTCTTGTAGCCGCGCATGGCGAGGCCGGTGGAGAAGCTGGCGCTGGACGTCGTTTTGCCGACCCCGCCCTTGCCGGACGTTACAACAATAATTCTTGCCACAAGTAATCCTTTAAAGTGAACTGCGCAGTTTGGGCGTTGCCGTTACCACCGTGACCCCCCTGACCGCCCTGACATTACGCGCGCGTTGCCGAATTAACGGATTGTATATCCAGTTTGTCACCGTTGAGCCTGATTTGTGCGGGCTGGCGGGCCTGTTCGGCAGGGAAACCATCCTCGAACGTCCGGTAAACACCCGCGATCGACACCAGTTCTGGCGCCATCGACAGAGCGAAGATGCGGGCACTGGCGTCGCCGGAAGCACCGGCCAGCGCACGGCCGTTCAAAGTGTTGTAGACGTGAATACTGCCGTCGGCAATGATTTCCGCACCATTGTTGACGACGGCCATGACGATCAGGTCGCCGCCGCGCGCATAGATGCGCTGGCCGGCCCGCACGGGGGTGTCGATGATCATCGTGGCCGCCGTGGCCGTGCCGTTTGCGCCTGGCGTCAACGCAGGTGCAGGCGGCGGGGCGACGGCAGCGGCCGGTGCCACCGGTTCAGGCGCGGGCGCGGGCGCAACAGCGGGCGCGGCTGCGGAATCGTCGCGCTTGCCCGTGTCCAGCGACAGGCCGTGCGCGGCGATCTCGTCCACCATGTCCGGCCGCGCATTGCGCACCGCGACGGGATTCAAACGGTATTTTTTCAGCAGCGCGATGGTCCCGGCCCAGTCGATGCGCTCGCAGCCCGGTGCCAGGTCGCCAACGTCGATGACGGCCAGGTCGCCCTCGAAAAAGTCGGGAACACCGCCCGTCATGCCCTTCAACGCGGCATCGAGGGCGATGCCGTCGGACGTGTGCAGGATCGCGGACACGGCGACGACGGTGGAAATCTTGATTTCGATGGGCTTCTGAAACGGGCTTTTGGACATGTCGATAGTAGATGGTCGGGCATTACGGAAGCGCCGATTTGTTCATCGGCACTTCCTCGGCGGGGCCCGAGCATTTTACTGTCAAAAACTATTTATTGGGAGGCATTTCCACGTGCCGGAGCGCACTCCCGGTTACCCAACGCCGCCAGCGTTTACGCGGCTTCCAGCCTCAGCAGTCGCGCCGCCGCCACCATATTGCGCAGCGCCGCCGCCGTTTCGTCCCAGCCGCGCGTCTTGAGCCCGCAATCCGGGTTGACCCACAACTGCCGCGCCGGGATCACGGCCTGCGCCTTGCGCAGCAGCGCGGCGATCTCGCGGCTGTCCGGCACGCGCGGCGAGTGGATGTCGTACACGCCCGGGCCGATGTCGTTCGGATAGCGGAAGCTGCCGAAGCCGTCCAGCAGCGCCATGGCCGAGCGGCTCGTCTCGATCGTGATGACGTCCGCATCCAGCGCCGCGATCTGCGGCAGGATGTCGTTGAACTCGGCATAGCACATGTGCGTGTGGATCTGCGTGGCCGCGCCCGCCACGCCGGCGGTGATGCGGAACGCCCCCACCGCCCAGTCCAGGTATTCGGCACGCCGCGCCTGGCGCAGCGGCAGGCCTTCACGCAAGGCGGGCTCGTCGATCTGGATGACGGCGATGCCGGCCCGTTCCAGGTCCGCCACCTCGTCGCGCATCGCCAGCGCGATCTGCGTGGCGGTCGTGCTGCGCGGCTGGTCGTCGCGCACGAACGACCACTGCAGGATCGTGACGGGTCCCGTCAGCATGCCTTTGACGGGCCGATCCGTCAGGCTTTGCGCGTACACGGTCCAGTCCACCGTCATCGGTGCCGGCCGGCTCACATCGCCCCAGATGACGGGCGGCTTGACGCAGCGCGAGCCGTACGACTGCACCCAGCCGTTGCGGGTGAACGCGAAACCGTCCAGCTGCTCGCCGAAGTATTCGACCATGTCGTTGCGTTCGGCTTCGCCATGCACCAGCACGTCCAGGCCCAGCAGCTCCTGCTGGCCGACGGCATGGGCGATCTCGACGCGCATGGCGGCCTCGTACGCGGCTGCGTCCAGCTCGCCGCGGCGGAACGCGGCCCGGGCCGTGCGGATGGCGGAGGTTTGCGGGAACGAGCCGATCGTTGTGGTCGGGAATGCAGGCAGGTTCAGCCGGGCCTGCTGCAGTGCGCGGCGTTCCGTGAACGGTGCCGGGCGATTGGCGTCCGGCACCGGCCGCTCGGCCACGGCCGGGTTGTGCACCCTGGCGCGGCGGCTCGCCAGTGCAGCGCGCGACGTTGCCAGCGCGGCCTGCACGGCCGGCTCGTCGGGCGTGACGACGGCGGCGCGCAGCAGCGCCAGCTCATCGAGCTTTTCCAGCGCGAACGCCAGCCAGCTTTTCAGCTCGCCATCCAGCGCCGTCTCCGCCGCCAGGCTGTACGGCACGTGCAGCAGCGAGCACGACGTCGACAGCCACAGTTGTCCGTCCCGCTTGTCCAGCACTGGCGCCAGCCGGGCCAGCGCCAGGTCAAGGTCCGTGCGCCAGATATTGCGGCCGTCAACGATGCCGACCGACAGCACTTTATGGGCCGGCAGCCAGTCGGCTACGTTGACGAGCTCATGGGCGGCTCGCACGCCGTCCACGTGCAGCCCGGCAACCGGCAGGCGGCAGGCCAGGCTGAGGTTTTCTTCCAGCGGCGAGAAATACGTGGCCAGCAGCAGCGGCGCACCCGCCTGGTTCAGTTGCCAATACGCGTTTTCAAACGCGCCGCGCCAGCTAGCAGGCAAATCGAGGCCGAGGATCGGCTCGTCCAGCTGGACCCACGCCACGCCCATGGTTTTCAGGCGCGCCAGGATTTCGCCGTAGACGGGCAGCAGCCGGTCGAGCAGGGCCAGCTTGTCGTCGACGCCTTTGCCCAGCCAGAGGAATGTCAGCGGACCGATCAGGGTCGCCTTGACGGGATGGCCCAGCGCCTGCGCCTCGGCCACCTCGTCGAACAGGCGTTCGCCGGCCAATGTAAACGTGGTGGCGTCCGCGAATTCCGGCACCAGGTAGTGGTAGTTCGTGTCGAACCACTTCGTCATTTCCAGCGCCGGGCTGGCGGCGTGGGCGTTGCCGCAACTGCACTCGTCGCGGCCGCTGCGGCCGCGCGCCATGATGAAGTAGCGTTGCAGCGGGGACTCTGCCGCGCCGAATGCGAAACGGGCCGGTTCGCAGCCGAACAGCTGAATATGGTTGGCGACGTGGTCGTACAGCGCGAAATCGCCGACGGTCACGAAGTCCAGGCCGGCAGCGCGCTGGGCGGCCCAGTGCTGCGCCCGCAGCGTGGCGGCGGTGGCGTCCAGCTCGGCGGCCGGCGATGCGTCGCGCCAATGGCGTTCCAGTGCGAATTTCAGTTCGCGGGCAGCGCCGATGCGCGGAAAGCCGGGAACGTGGAGAGCAATTTTTTTCATGTTGTCATGCCATTTAAATATTGGTGCAGTAGAGTGTGCGACAATCGTTTGAATAAGCCAAACGAAACATTTTGCGCATTCGCATGAATTAAATTCATTCAGCGCTGAACGCCGGGAAGGACCATGTTGGAAATCCGTCATCTGCGCACGCTTGCCGCGCTGCGCTCCGCCGGCAGCCTCGTGCGGGCTGCCGAACTGTTGAACCTGACGCAGTCGGCCCTGTCGCACCAGGTCAAACTGCTGGAAGACCGCTACGGCGGCCCGCTGTTCGAACGCAAGTCCGTGCCGATCGGCTTTACGGCCATTGGCGCGCGGCTGCTGCGGCTGGCGGACACGATGCTGCCCGAGATCGAGCAGGCCGAACGGGACGTCGCCCGCCTGATGCAGGGCGACCAGGGGCAACTGCGCGTGGCGCTGGAGTGCCACACGTGCTTTGACTGGCTGATGCCGGTCATGGATGAGTTCCGCGCCCGCTGGCCGGAAGTGGAGATCGACCTCGTCTCGGGCTTCCACAGCGAGCCGTCCGAACTGCTGCGCACGGGTGCCGCCGACCTCGTCATCGGCTCGGACTACAGCGCCGAGTACGCCACATTCCCGCTGTTCCGCTTTGAAATCCTCACCGTGATGGCGCAGAAGCACCGGCTGGCTGGCCAACGGCGCCTGCAGGCCACGGACTTCGAAGGCGAGACGCTGATCACCTATCCCGTGCCGGAAGAGCGGATCGACCTCATCCGTGAATTGCTGCGCCCGGCGGGCGTGACGTTCCAGCGCCGCACGGCGGAGCTGACGGTCGCCATCCTGCAGCTGGTCGCCAGCCGCCGGGGCCTGGCGGCGCTGCCGAACTGGGCCATCAAGAACTACGTCGACTACGACTACGTGATCGCCCGTCCGCTGGGCGAACAGGGCTTGTGGAGCGACCTGTACGTGTCGGTGCCGGCACCGTTGCGGCAGAAGGCGTACGTGGCGGACTTCGTCAAAGTCATCCGCGAGCAATGCGCGGCAACCTTGGACGGCATCAAGTTATTGTCCTGAACGGGTTTGATATACATCAAACAACGGGGCTATTCAGGCCACCGCCAGCTCGACGGCATTTACGATGAAAGGCGTTGCGGCAGCTCAGCCGCAGTTGCCAAGGAATCGTCATGTTTACGCTCCCCGCCGAATTGATCCGCACCGAGCTCATGTTCATCGCTCGCACCGCCTGGGAAACGCAAATGGCCGGCTGCAATGCGCTGGCACGCACCGCGCTCGACAGCGGCGCCAATCTGATCGACGTCAACGTGGGTCTCGCGCGCGACCAGCTCGCTGCCGCCACGGCCGCGTCAAACCAGCTGCTGTTCGTCCGCGATCCGCAGGATTGGATCGCCATCGCCGCGGCCCAGCAGCATGAGGCGCTCAACCGCGTGCAGGCTTACGGCCGGCGCGTTGCCGGCGTGGCCAGCGATATGCATGCCGTGCTGGACGAAATGGGCAAGGACTTTGCTGGAACGTTGTCCCGCACTTCGATAGAATGAAAAGCAGTAGCGCTTCGACAACCCTGCTGACTTGACCCGTCAGCGCACTGGAGAATGAAATGGATGATGTAGTTATCGTTGCCGCAGCCCGCACCGCCGTTGGCAAGTTCGGCGGCAGTCTCGCCAAGATCGCCGCGGCGGACCTGGGTGCGCACGTCATCAAGGGCCTGCTGGCACGCACCGGCATCGACCAGAACCTGATCAGCGAAGTGATCATGGGCCAGGTGCTGACGGCCGGCGTAGGCCAGAACCCCGGCCGCCAGGCCCTCATCAAGGCCGGCCTGCCGAACACGATTCCCGGCTATACGATCAACAAGGTATGCGGCAGCGGCCTGAAGGCCACGCACCTGGCGGCCCAGGCCATCAAGTGCGGCGATGCGAACATCATCATCGCCGGCGGCCAGGAAAACATGAGCGCCTCGCCGCACGTGCTGAACAATTCGCGCGACGGTTTCCGCATGGGCGATGCGAAACTGGTGGACACGATGATCGTGGACGGCCTGTGGGACGTCTACAACCAGTACCACATGGGTGTCACGGCTGAAAACGTTGCCAAAAAGTACGACATCTCGCGCAGCCAGCAGGATGAATTCGCGCTGCAGTCGCAGCTGAAGGCGGAAGCGGCGCAGAAGGAAGGCAAGTTCAAGGACGAAATCCTGCCGCTGGAAATCCCGCAGAAGAAGGGCTCGATCGTGTTCGACACCGACGAATACGTCAAACCGGGCTCGACGCTGGATGCGCTGTCCGGCCTGCGTCCTGCATTCAACAAGGAAGGCACCGTCACGGCCGGTAACGCATCGGGCATCAACGATGGCGCCGCCGCCGTCGTCATGATGTCGGCCCGGCAGGCCAAGGAGCTGGGCCTGACGCCACTGGCACGCATCAAGTCGTACGCGTCGTCCGGCCTGGACCCGGCCGAAATGGGCATGGGCCCCGTGTCGGCCAGCAAGCTGGCGCTGAAAAAAGCCGGCTGGTCGCCGCAGGACCTGGACCTGATGGAGATCAACGAAGCGTTTGCCGCCCAGGCCTGCGCCGTCAACCAGCAGATGGGCTGGGATACCAGCAAGATCAACGTCAATGGCGGCGCGATCGCCATCGGCCACCCGATCGGCGCTTCGGGCTGCCGCATCCTCGTCACCTTGCTGCATGAAATGGTGCGGCGCGATGCGAAGAAGGGCCTGGCATCGCTGTGCATTGGCGGTGGCATGGGCGTGGCGCTGGCGGTCGAGCGCGACTGAAAGGCAGCACTGTAATCGCGGCCGCCTTCAGGCGAGGGCGGCCGTCGTTGAGAACGCAAACCAAAAGAGGGGATGACAAATGGCACGAGTTGCATTGGTAACAGGCGGCATGGGTGGTCTCGGCGAAGCGATCGGCATCAAGCTGCTCGCGCTGGGCTACAAGGTGGTCACCACCTATTCCCCAACAAATACGAAATACCAGGCCTGGCTGGACCAGATGAAGGAAGCAGGCTACAACTTCGCGGCCTATCCATGCGACGTGTCCGATTACGATTCGGCGCAGACGTGCGTGGCGCAGATCGAGAAGGATATCGGTCCGATCGACGTGCTGGTCAACAACGCCGGCATCACGCGCGACATGACGTTCAAGAAGATGGACAAGGTCAACTGGGATGCCGTCATGCGCACGAACCTGGACTCCGTGTTCAACATGACGAAGCCGGTTACCGACGGCATGGTCGAGCGTGGCTGGGGCCGTATCATCAACATCTCCTCCGTCAACGGCCAGAAGGGCGCGTTCGGCCAGACCAACTACTCGGCCGCGAAGGCGGGCGTGCATGGCTTCACCAAGGCGCTGGCGCTGGAAGTGGCGCGCAAGGGCGTGACCGTCAACACGATCTCGCCGGGCTATATCGGCACGAAGATGGTCACCGAGATTCCGCAGGAAGTGCTGGACACGAAGATCATCCCGCAAATTCCGATGGGCCGCCTGGGCAAGCCGGACGAAGTCGCCGGCCTGGTGGCGTATCTGGCTTCGGATGAGGCCGCGTTCGTGACCGGCGCCAATATCGCCATCAACGGCGGGCAGCATATGTCGTGATGCAATGCGGCACCGCCATTGGCGGTGCTGGCTTTTACGTCGGGGACAGGCACCTGTCTGCGGGTCGTGGACCCACAGACAGGTGCCTGTCCCCGGTTGCTTTTGACTCTTGAGGAAAACGATGACTGCATTGCCCGACGGCGGCCTGGCGCTGTCGCAACTGGACGAACAACTGCTGCAACCCGGCGTCAAGGGCCTGCCCCTGGTCGCGCCGCTGCGCCAGCACATGATCGGCGTGCAGCACTGGAACGTACTGCGTGCGGACACGAGTTTTCCCGTCGCGCTGCTGAAAACGTCCGCGTTGCGGTACAACCTGGACTGGATGCGCGGCTTCTGCGAGCGCCACGGCGCGCTGCTGGCGCCGCACGGCAAGACGACAATGAGTCCGCAGCTGTTCGGCGCCCAGCTGGCCAATGGTGCCTGGGGCATCACGCTGGCCAGCGCGACGCAGGTGCAGGTCGCGGCCCGCTTCGGCGTGCGCCGCGTGCTGCTGGCCAACGAGTTGATTGCCCCGAGCGACATCCGCGCGTTGCTGCATCTGCTGCGTGACGATCCCGGCTTCGAACTCATCGCGCTGGCCGATTCCCTGGAGGGGGTGGCACGGCTGGCGCAGGCGGTGGATGCCGCCGGCCTGTCAAGGCCGTTGCCACTGCTGGTCGAGCTGGGCCTGACCGGCAAGCGGGCAGGCTGCCGCACGGCCGAGGAAGCGCTGGCGGTGGCGCGGGCGATTGCCGCCGCGCCGGGCCTGCAGCTGGCCGGCATCGAGGGTTATGAGGGTCTGCTCGTCAGCAGCGACCGCACGGCCGATATCGCACGGGTCGACGAATTCCTGGGCGCGATGGTGGCGCTGGTGCGTCAATGCGATGCCGAAGGGCTGTTCACGGGACCGCACATCGTGCTGTCGGCGGGCGGTTCGTCGTATTTCGACCTGGTGGCGCGGCGCATTGCCGACATTACCGGCACATCGCGCCCAGTGCTGTCGATCCTGCGCAGCGGCTGCTATCTGACCAATGACCACGGCCATTATTTTCACCTGACGCGCGAGCTGGACGAGCGCGAAGGCGGCGGCCCGGGACTGCGCCCGGCGCTGGAAGTGTGGAGCGTCGTGCTGTCGCGCCCCGAGCCGACACTGGCGATTCTCGGCATGGGCAAGCGCGACGCTTCGTACGATATCGACCTGCCGCGCGCGCTGGTGCGGCACCGTCCCGGCACTGCGGCGCCGGTGGCGCTGAACGAAGGATGGCGCATCGAGAAGATGAACGACCAGCATGCCTACCTGCGCCTGCCGGAAGACGAGGCGACAACGCTGCAGGTGGGCGACCTGGTCGGCTGCGGCATCTCGCATCCCTGCACCACGTTCGACAAGTGGGCCGTGCTGCTGCTGGTGGACGACAGCTACAACGTGGAGGGCGCCGTCAGCACCTTCTTCTGAGCACCTTGGAAGCCGGACAAAACCGTTACAATCGGGTACTTCGAATCTACGCGAGCGCCCCATGTCCGATCCGTCGCCCTACCTGTTCCCACCCGTGAGTCCCCTGCGCAGCGGCATGCTGGCGGTGGACGACCTGCATACGATCTACTGGGAAGAAGTGGGCAACCCGCAGGGCATCCCCGTGCTGTTCCTGCACGGCGGTCCCGGCGCGGGCACGTCGCCGCAGCACCGCCGCTTTTTCGACCCGCGCCACTATCGCGTGATCCTGTTCGACCAGCGCGGCGCCGGCAAATCGCAGCCGGTGGGCGAGACGCGCAACAACACGACGCAACTGCTGATCCAGGATATCGAAACGCTGCGCACGATGTTCGGCATCGAGCAGTGGCTGGTGTTCGGCGGCTCGTGGGGCTCGACGCTGGCGCTGGCGTATGGCCAGGCGCATCCCGAGCGCTGCCTGGGCTTTGTCCTGCGCGGCATCTTCCTGTGCACGGCGGCGGAAATCGACTGGTTCATCAACGGTGCCCAGTGGTTCCATCCCGAGATCCACGAAGAATTCGTCGAGGCGATTCCGCCGGCGGAACGGGGCGACCTGCTGCAGGCATATTATTCGCGCATCATGGACGCGGACCCGGACGTCTACTGGCCGGCGGTGCGCGGGTGGAGCCGCTTCGAGGGCCGCCGCGTGTTCCTGATGCCGCAGCCGGTGGAACCGTCGTGCGACAACGTCGACCTGGGCCTGGGCCGGCTCGAAGCGCACTACATGGTCAACCTGGGCTTCTTCGACGAAGGCCAGCTGCTGCGCGACGTCGACCGGATTGCCCACCTGCCGGCCGTGATCGTGCAGGGCCGTTACGACGTCATCTGCCCACCGGTTTCCGCGTGGATGTTGCACCAGCGCTGGCCCGGCTCGCAAGTCAGAATGGTGCCGGATGCAGGCCATGCGGCCATGGAGACGGGCATCAGCCGCGAGCTGGTGGCCGCGACGGAGCTGTTCCGCCGCCAGGGCCGTTTCGCCTGACAGAGCCGATGCTGCAAGCGCGGTTTCGGCACTGCGCTTGCGGCCTGCTACACTCATGCCTGAACGAGGCAACCACATAAAGACGCATTGAGACGTGATGAATATACAGCTGGGCGATATCGGCCACATCATTCAACTGGCCATCGCACCGGTCTTCCTGTTGACCGGCGTGTGCACGAACCTGATGGTACTGATCAACCGCCTGGCGCGCATCATCGACCGCTCGCGGGTACTGGAAGACCGGCTCGACATCGCTTACAGCGACAACTACCTGAACGAGCTCGATGTGCTATATCGCCGCTCGCACCTGATCAACTACGCCATCACGCTGTCGACGGCGTGCGGGCTCTTTGTCTGCCTCGTCATCGCCCTGCTGTTCATCGGCGATACGACCAACGTCACGCTGGACAAATACATCGCGGGCCTGTTCGTGGCCGCCGTGATCAGCCTGATTTTCAGCTTCGGCTTCCTGCTGCGCGAGATTTTCATCGCCTCGGCAGCCATGCGTTCGCACCGCCACGTGCGCCGGACGCCCAAAACCACAGAGTAAAGTTTTATGCACGACTATCAACGTCCCCCCACGCTGCACCGCTACGGTCCGCGCAGCGAACTGGAAACAGCCCTGACGCAGGGCCACTTCGTCCTGCGTCCGGCCAACGGTTTTCTCACGCTGTCGTTCTCGCAGGCCTGGAGCCGCGACCTGTATGAGCACTTCGGTGCCGACTGCTGCCTCGTCATCCACGATGCGGAGGAATTCGGCGAGCGCGTGCACCGCGCCGTCCAGCGCACGTTGCCCAACTGGGCCGGCATCGACGGCGCCGTCGAATACGGCACGCGCGCGGCACTGGGCGCGGCGTTCACGATGACGGCGCAGGATGCGATGGAACAGGAATGGAAGTTTGCCTGGCGGCCGATGCACAGCCAGTCGAGCATGAATCCGGTGGTGATCCGCATCGGCAGCCTGGAACAGTTTGCCGAGTTGCGCGCGGCCGATTACCGCCCGTCCTAAGGGGCGATCGTCGCCGGCTGGTGCTTCGCCAGGTCCGTCGTCGGCCCGGGCAGCTTCGAGGTGTTGCCCTTGTCGAGGCGCGCCAGCACGGCGCCCATCATGCGTTCGATATCGCCGCGGATGATGTTCGTGCCGAGGATGCCGGGCACATAAAAATTGGGCATCATGCGGCCCGTGTAAATGACGCGCGTGCCGCCCGTTTCCGGCACGGGCACGAGTTCCCAGCGCGATTCGTAGTGCTTCATGTCGCCCGAGATCAGGTCGATGTCGATCGACGACATCGGCTGCTCCGTCGCGCGCACGATCAGGTGGATGGACCGCGACATGAACAGGAAGCGCGCCGTGCCGAACTGCTCGATGATGACCTCATTGCCGTTGCGCGACAGGACCCGGCACGACACCAGGTCCGGCACGAATTCCTCCATCCGCTCGTAGCCGGTGAGGATGCGCCAGACGGTCGGCAGCGGTGCCTGCACGGTGCCGGTGGCATCGACTTCATACATGTGCAGCGCGTCCTGCGTGATGCGCTTGACCGATACCTGCAGTTTCGGCATGTCGGCGCGCTGCGGCTGCGCGAACGCCAGCGCAGGTGCCGTGCAACCGATCAGAAATAACAGCAGGAATCTTTTCATTCTTCCAGCGTAAGGTAACTGGTGGCAGAATACAAGCGCGCCGCACCGCCACCGTTAGGCAGCGCACAAAGCCCCGATCGGACTCTGATGACCCCATTTCCCCACCTGCTGGCCCCTCTCGACCTGGGTTTCACCACCTTGCGCAACCGTGTCGTCATGGGCTCCATGCACACCGGATTAGAGGATCGCTTCTACCATTACGGCAAGCTGGCCGCGTTTTATCGCGAGCGGGCGCGCGGCGGCGTCGGATTGATCGTCACCGGCGGCATCTCGCCCAACCGGCAAGGCTGGCTGCTGCCGTTCGGCGGCACGCTGAACTTCGCCGGCGACGTGTTCAACCACCGCAAGGTCACGCGCGCCGTGCACGAGGAGGGCGGCAAGATCCTGCTGCAGATCCTGCACGCGGGGCGCTACGGCTACCAGCCGTTCGTCGTGTCGGCATCGGATCGCAAGTCGCCCATCTCGCCTTTCAAGCCGAAAGCGCTGACGACATCCGGCATCGAAGCGACGATCCGCGCCTACGTCCGCACGGCGCGGCTGGCGCACAAGGCCGGCTATGACGGCATCGAGGTGATGGGCAGCGAAGGGTATCTGCTGAACCAGTTCCTGTGCGCGCGGACGAACCTGCGCACCGACGAATGGGGCGGCGCCATCGAAAACCGCATGCGCCTGCCCGTCGAGATCGTGCGGCGCGTGCGCGCGGCCGTCGGCGCGAATTTCATCATCATGTACCGCCATTCGCTGCTCGATCTCGTCGAGGGCGGCAACACGTGGGAAGAAGTCGTGACGGTGGCGCGCGCGCTGGAACAGGCCGGCGTGACGATCCTGAACACGGGCATCGGCTGGCATGAAGCGCGGGTGCCGACGATCGTCACGTCGGTCCCGCGCGCCGCGTTCGCGAGCGTGGCCGGGCGCCTGCGCCGCGAGGTCAGCATCCCCGTGGTCGCATCGAACCGCATCAACATGCCGGGCGAAGCGGAGGCCGTGCTGGCACGTGGCGACGCGGACATGGTGTCGATGGCGCGGCCGTTCCTGGCGGACGCGGAATTCGTCAACAAGGCGGCGCAGGGCCGGGCCGACGAGATCAACACCTGCATCGCCTGCAACCAGGCCTGTCTCGATCACACGTTCTCGAACAAGCGTGCCACGTGCCTCGTCAATCCACGCGCCTGCCATGAGACGGAGCTGGTGTACCGTCCCACGGCAGCACGGCGCCGGGTGGCGGTTGTCGGCGCGGGACCGGCGGGGCTGTCGGCAGCGACGGTGGCGGCCGAGCGGGGACACGACGTGACCTTGTTCGACGCCGCCGACAGCATCGGCGGCCAGTTCAAGATCGCCATGCAGATCCCCGGCAAGGAGGAATTCGCCGAGACGATCCGCTATTTCGGGCGCCGCCTCGAGCTGACCGGCGTCGATGTGCGCCTGGGCCGCAAGGTGACGCGCGACGAGTTGACAGGCTTCGACGACGTCATCGTCGCCACCGGCATCCAGGTACGCATGCCGGCCATCGACGGCATCGATCACCCGAAGGTGCTCAGCTACCTGGACGTGCTGCGCGACAAAAAACCGGTCGGCGCGCGCGTGGCGATCATCGGCGCGGGCGGCATCGGCTTCGACATGGGCGAGTACCTGCTGCACGACAGCCGTCATCCGCTGCCGCTGCCGATCGACACGTGGACGGCGGAGTGGGGCGTCGACCTGCACGCCAGCACGGGCGGCGGCCTGGTACCTCCCGCGGCGCCGACACCGGTACGCCAGCTGTACCTGCTGCAGCGCAAAACCAGCAAGCCGGGCGCGGGGCTGGGCAAGACGTCGGGCTGGGTGCACCGCGCCGTGCTGGCGAGAAATGGCGTCGTCATGCTGGGCGGGGTGCAGTACAAGAGAATCGACGATCACGGCCTGCACATCGAAATCGGCGGCGAAGAACGCCTGCTGGCGGTCGACAACGTCATCGTCTGCGCCGGCCAGGACAGCCTGACGGAGCTGATGCCCGCCGAAGGCACGCCAGCCAACGGCGGCCCGCGCTGGCACAAGATCGGCGGCGCCGCACTGGCAGCGGAACTGGACGCCAAGCGCGCCATCCGCGAAGGCGCCGAACTGGCCGCCAGCCTCTAAAGCCCCCAGCAACAGCCGAGCTCGTGTCAACAAAGGGGTCAGGCACAAAAACTGTCACGGACTCTGCTGTAATGGCTTAAACGGCAGCCAGTGCTGAGCTTGTGACAGGTTTCGTGCCTGACCCCGATGTTGTCACGGGCTGGGCAGTGCTCAGTGGCCGCTGTTGTGCGGCTCCCTGAACGTCTCCAGCACGTAGTCCGTCATCCCGTTCGCCAGCTCTTCCTCGCCGACAAACACCTTGCCCATGCGCTCTTTGCGCAGCAGGTCGGCTTCTTCGTCGCTGTGGGTGCGCACGACCACGCGGATGTCCGGGTTCAGCGTGCGGGCCACGTCGACCATCGTGCGGACGTGGAACGTGTCAGGCGTGGCGATCACCAGCATGCGCGCCTTGGCGATGTGGGCCTGGATCAGCACCACCGCTTCGGCCGCATTGCCGGCGACAGCGGCCACGCCAGCCTGGCGCAGCTGGTCGACCTTTTCACGGTTCTGCTCCGCGACCACATAGTGGATGCCCTGCGCATTGAGCGTCTCGGCGATGCGCTTGCCCACGCGGCCATAGCCAACCAGGACGACCTGGCCGGCCAGCTTCGTTGGCGCGGTCGTCATCGGAAGCTCCGCCAGCGGATCGGCGGCGCGGTCGAATTTCGCCGCCAGCATGCGGTTCTTGCCGAGCCAGCGCTCCAGCGGTCCCGTCAGCGCGAAGATGAACGGATTCAGGGTGATCGACAGAATCGCGCCGGCCAGGATCAGGCTTTGCCCCTCCTGCGGCATCAGCTTCAGCGAGATGCCGAGGGCGGCGAGGATGAACGAGAACTCGCCGATTTGCGCCAGGCTGGCCGACACCATCAGCGCCGATTTCGCGGGATAGCGCAGCAGGACAACCAGTAAAAAGGCAGCCAGGGATTTACCGAAGACGATAATCGCCAGCACCGCCAGCACGTGCAACGGCTTCTCGACGAGGATCGACGGCTCGAACAGCATGCCGACGGAGACAAAGAACAGCACCGCGAACGCATCCCGCAACGGCAGCGATTCCTGCGCGGCGCGGTGCGCCAGTTCCGATTCGCGCAGCACCATGCCGGCAAAGAACGCGCCCAGCGCGAACGAGATGCCGAACAGATACGTGGAAGCATAGGCGATGCCGACGGCGGCGGCGATCACGCACAACGTGAACAGCTCGCGCGATCCGGTGCGGGCGACCTGCCAGAGAATCCACGGGAATAGCTTGCGGCCGACGACCAGCATGAAGCCGACAAACAGCGCGACCTGGCCGAGCGTGATCGCCAGGGTTTTCAGCAGGCTGGCATCCGGGTCGACACCGGTCGTGTCGCCGCCCAGCGACGGCGCCAGTGCCGGCAGCAGTACCAGCATCAGCACCGTGACGAGATCCTCGACGACCAGCCAGCCGACGGCGATGCGGCCGTTGAAGGAGTCGAGAATGCCCCGTTCCTCCAGTGCGCGCAGCAGCACGACGGTACTGGCCACGGACAACGCCAGGCCGAACACCAGGCCGCCGCCAAGGCTCCAGCCCCACCAGTGCGCCAGCCCCATGCCCATCACGGTCGCGGCGCCGATCTGCAGGATGGCGCCCGGCAGCGCCACCTTGCGCACTTCCCACAAGTCGTCCAGCGAAAAGTGCAGCCCGACGCCGAACATCATCAGCATGACGCCGATTTCGGCCAGCTGGCCGGCCAGGTGCGCATCGGCGACGAAGCCGGGCGTGGTGGGACCGAGGATGATGCCCGCCGCAAGGTAGCCGACCAGCGCCGGCAGTTTGAAACGGGTAGCGAGGAAGCCGAAGACGAGGCCGAGGCCAAGGGCCGCGGCAATGGTGGTGATCAGAGTGACGTCATGGTGCATGCAGGGCGGGTTCCTTTCAGGTTGAGCGGAGAGGCAGCTGTTGCCGTCCCGTCAATCAGTATAAACCGAGCCGCCCCGCAGGCCGGGGTCAGGTCCGACATTCGGACAAAATGTCCGAATGTCGG
>Ga0308166_1001272_pt1 | contig 27619 bp, 21 predicted proteins | sample PhyCR2_2_FD_202137 | JGI IMG/M metagenome (GOLD analysis project Ga0308166, IMG submission 202137) | Phyllosphere microbial communities from UC Gill Tract Community Farm, Albany, California, United States - DLSLCC.R2 | ecosystem: Host-associated > Plants > Phyllosphere > Unclassified | place... | reverse complement strand
GATGTCTAAAGAAAAATTTGAACGTTCCAAACCGCACGTCAACGTTGGTACTATCGGCCACGTTGACCACGGTAAAACTACCCTGACTGCTGCTATCACCACCGTTCTGGCTAAAACCTACGGCGGTAGCGCGCGTGCATTCGACCAGATCGATAACGCGCCGGAAGAAAAAGCACGTGGTATCACCATCAATACGTCTCACGTTGAATACGACACCCCATCACGTCACTACGCGCACGTTGACTGCCCGGGACACGCCGACTATGTGAAAAACATGATCACCGGTGCTGCTCAGATGGATGGCGCAATCCTGGTTGTTGCTGCGACTGACGGCCCAATGCCTCAGACCCGTGAGCACATCCTGCTGGGTCGTCAGGTTGGCGTTCCTTACATCATCGTGTTCATGAACAAGTGTGACATGGTTGATGACGAAGAGCTGCTGGAACTGGTTGAGATGGAAGTACGTGACCTGCTGTCACAGTACGATTTCCCAGGCGATGACACCCCAATCGTTCACGGTTCTGCACTGAAAGCACTGCAGGGCGAAGCTGAGTGGGAAGCTAAGATCATCGAACTGGCCGGTCACCTGGATAACTACATCCCAGAGCCAGAGCGCGCTATCGACAAGCCGTTCCTGCTGCCAATCGAAGACGTGTTCTCAATCTCCGGCCGTGGTACCGTTGTTACCGGTCGTGTAGAGCGCGGTATCGTCAAAGTGGGCGAAGAAGTTGAAATCGTGGGTCTGAAAGACACCGTGAAATCAACCTGTACCGGCGTTGAGATGTTCCGTAAGCTGCTGGACGAAGGCCGTGCGGGTGAGAACTGTGGTATCCTGCTGCGTGGTATTAAGCGTGAAGACGTTGAGCGCGGCCAGGTTCTGGCTAAGCCAGGCACCATCAAGCCACACACCAAGTTCGAATCAGAAGTGTATATCCTGTCTAAAGAAGAAGGCGGCCGTCACAGCCCATTCTTCAAAGGCTACCGTCCACAGTTCTACTTCCGTACAACTGACGTGACCGGTACCATCGAACTGCCAGAAGGCGTTGAGATGGTAATGCCAGGCGATAACATCAAACTGGTTGTTGAACTGATCAAGCCAATCGCAATGGACGATGGTCTGCGTTTCGCAATTCGCGAAGGCGGCCGTACCGTTGGTGCCGGTGTTGTTGCTAAAGTTATCGCTTAATCGCGGATAATATTTGACGCAACGCACGAGAAAAGGGCATCATTATGATGCCCTTTTTGTACGCTGTAATATAGAACCTGGCTCATCTGTGATTATGACTCATAATCATTGCTGAGGCAGGCTCTGTAGCGCGGTGTTGTATATGATATGCCGAATAACGCCTGTACCTACGGGTGCATGACAGTATTATTCGGTTTGGTTGTCTCGCGTTACGAGGCAAAAGTGTTTCTGATTTATTGTGGCAGGTTGGTTTATGAGTGCTAATACCGAAGCTCAAGGCAGCGGGCGCGGCCTGGAAACGATAAAGTGGTTAGGTGTGGCGTTACTGCTGGTTGTCGCCATCGTGGGTAACTACTACTATCGCGAAGTAACATTACCGCTGCGTGCATTAGCCGTCGTTGTTCTGATCGCGGCAGCAGCCGGCATTGCCCTGCTGACCGTGAAAGGTAAAGCAACGTTGGCTTTCGCTCGTGAAGCGCGTACCGAAGTTCGTAAAGTGATCTGGCCTACTCGTCAGGAAACGTTGCACACCACCTTAATCGTTGCCGCGGTGACTGCCGTGATGTCGCTGATTTTGTGGGGACTGGATGGTATTCTGGTCCGTCTGGTATCGTTTATCACTGGCCTGAGGTTCTGAGATGTCTGAAGCTCCAAAGAAGCGCTGGTACGTCGTTCAGGCGTTTTCCGGTTTTGAAGGCCGTGTAGCCCAGTCGCTACGCGAGCATATCAAGTTACACAACATGGAAGAGCTGTTTGGCGACGTTATGGTTCCAACCGAAGAAGTGGTTGAAATCCGCGGTGGCCAGCGTCGTAAAAGTGAGCGTAAGTTCTTCCCTGGCTACGTGTTGGTACAGATGGTGATGAATGACGCCAGCTGGCACTTAGTGCGCAGCGTACCGCGCGTAATGGGCTTCATCGGTGGTACCTCCGATCGTCCTGCGCCAATCAGCGATAAAGAAGTTGATGCGATTATGAACCGCCTACAGCAGGTTGGTGATAAGCCGCGTCCGAAAACGCTGTTTGAACCAGGTGAAATGGTACGCGTTAGCGATGGTCCATTTGCTGACTTCAACGGTGTGGTGGAAGAAGTTGACTACGAAAAAAGCCGCCTGAAGGTTTCCGTTTCTATCTTCGGTCGTGCTACGCCGGTCGAGCTGGACTTCGGACAGGTTGAAAAGGGCTAATCGCCTGATTTGAATCGGCCTTTTCAGAATGGCATAAAATTTATACGATCGCTGGTATCCAGTGGTTGCGGAAGGCGCGAAATTACACTACAATTTCGCGCCTTTTGTTTTTATGCGTTGTTCCTTCAGCGCATGAAATATTAATCACGGGGAGCTCCACACTGGAGCGTTAGCACCCAATAGAGGAATTATCATGGCTAAGAAAGTACAAGCCTACGTTAAGCTGCAAGTTTCAGCTGGTATGGCAAACCCGAGTCCTCCGGTAGGTCCGGCTCTGGGTCAGCAAGGCGTTAACATCATGGAATTCTGTAAAGCGTTCAACGCAAAAACAGATTCCCTGGAAAAAGGTCTGCCGATCCCAGTAGTGATCACCGTTTATTCTGACCGTTCTTTCACCTTCGTTACCAAGACCCCTCCAGCAGCAGTACTGCTGAAGAAGGCGGCGGGTATCAAGTCTGGTTCCGGCAAGCCGAACAAAGACAAAGTAGGTAAAGTATCTCGTGCTCAGGTACGTGAAATCGCAGAAACCAAAGCTGCGGACATGACTGGTGCTGATGTTGAAGCGATGACTCGCTCAATTGAAGGTACTGCTCGTTCCATGGGCCTGGTAGTAGAGGACTAAGAAATGGCTAAGCTGACCAAGCGCATGCGCGTGATCCGTGACAAAGTTGATTCAACTAAACAGTATGACATCAACGAAGCTGTTGCTCTGCTGAAAGAACTGGCTACTGCCAAGTTCGTAGAAAGCGTTGACGTAGCTGTTAACCTGGGCATCGATGCTCGTAAATCTGACCAGAACGTTCGCGGTGCAACTGTACTGCCACACGGTACTGGCCGTTCCGTTCGCGTTGCCGTATTTGCCCAGGGCGCAAACGCTGAAGCTGCTAAAGCAGCCGGCGCTGAGCTGGTAGGCATGGAAGATCTGGCTGACCAGATCAAAAAAGGCGAAATGAACTTCGACGTTGTGATTGCATCTCCAGATGCAATGCGCGTTGTTGGCCAGCTGGGTCAGGTTCTGGGCCCACGCGGTCTGATGCCAAACCCGAAAGTTGGTACTGTAACCCCTAACGTTGCTGAAGCAGTGAAAAATGCTAAAGCGGGTCAGGTTCGTTATCGTAACGACAAAAACGGTATCATCCATACCACTATCGGTAAGGTTGATTTCGACACAGATAAATTGAAAGAAAACCTGGAATCCCTGCTGGTTGCGCTGAAAAAAGCAAAACCTTCTCAGGCGAAAGGCGTTTTCATCAAGAAAGTTAGCCTGTCCACCACTATGGGTGCAGGTGTTGCAGTTGATCAGGCTGGCCTGAACGCTGCTGCTAACTAATCTGCTTTACGCGGGCGAAATTTTCATCTAGAATCTTACGCCCGTTGTTCTGTAAATATACAGAACCGACAGATTTTTAGGTTGGAGCCTGGCCTTATCCAGGCCTCCGTCCGAGACCGCAGGAGTGATAACGAAAGCTATCACTTAATACCCTGCGTAGACGGTGACAGAACCGACAAGAATTTTTCTTAACTGGATTCTGCTCACCGTGTTTGAGCGCTTATTCACCTTTTGGTGGGTGAGTGAAGTGAGTTCCGGGGAAATTCATCCCCGGCCCAAATCCAGGAGCACAAGCTAATGGCCTTAAATCTTCAAGACAAACAAGCGATTGTTGCTGAAGTCAGCGAAGTAGCCAAAGGCGCGCTGTCTGCGGTAGTTGCGGATTCTCGCGGCGTTACCGTTGGCAAAATGACCGAACTGCGTAAAGCAGGTCGTGAAGCTGGCGTTTACATGCGTGTTGTTCGTAACACCCTGCTGCGCCGCGTCGTTGAAGGTACTCAGTTTGAGTGCCTGAAAGACACGTTTACCGGTCCAACCTTGATTGCATATTCTATGGAACACCCGGGCGCTGCTGCTCGTCTGTTCAAAGAATTCGCGAAAGCGAATGCAAAATTTGAGGTTAAAGCTGCAGCCTTTGAAGGCGAGCTGATCAGTGCGGCCAATATTGACCGTCTGGCAACTCTGCCAACTTACGATGAAGCAATTGCACGCCTGATGGCAACCATGAAAGAAGCCGCTGCCGGCAAACTGGTTCGCACTCTGGCCGCTGTACGCGATCAGAAAGAAGCTGCTTAATCAGCCTTTCTTTTCACGTTTACTTGCTAACGTATAAACTTTATCTGAATTTAGGAACACGAAATGTCAATTACTAAAGACCAAATCATTGAAGGCGTTGCAGCTCTGTCTGTAATGGAAATCGTTGAACTGATCGCCGCTATGGAAGAGAAGTTCGGTGTGTCTGCTGCTGCCGCTGTAGCTGTAGCTGCTGGCCCAGTTGAAGCTGCTGAAGAAAAAACTGAGTTCGACGTTGTACTGAAAGCTATCGGTGCTAACAAAGTTGCTGTAATCAAAGCAGTACGTGGCGCTACCGGTCTGGGCCTGAAAGAAGCTAAAGACCTGGTTGAGTCTGCACCTGCTGTCCTGAAAGAAGGCATCAGCAAAGACGATTCAGAAGCTCTGAAGAAAGCACTGGAAGAAGCTGGCGCAGAAGTTGAAGTTAAATAAGCCAATCTTTCAGATTGCAGCCTGTTTTTAAGTAGTATCAGGCTGATGGCTGGTGACTTAATGGTCACCAGCCTTTTTGCGCTCTAAAGCGTCAATGGTATTTCACACTGTTTAGCCATTGATTTGCTTAATATCTTTTTCTATCGACGACTTAATATACTGCTTTTCTGCACGAACTCTCCTGTTCAGGCAACGGCAATGAAATGATTTAAGCGTGATAGAAAGAGGTATTACCAGAAGGCGGCCTGCCTTTTGCACATTACAAAACAGCGTTGCATGAACTGTCCCGTCTGGACGGACAGAAAGGTTCTACTTTTCAGCGAGCTGAGGAACCCTGATGGTTTACTCCTATACCGAGAAAAAACGCATTCGTAAGGATTTTGGAAAACGTCCACAGGTTTTGGACATTCCCTATCTCCTTTCTATCCAGCTTGACTCGTTCCAGAAGTTTATCGAGCAAGATCCGGAAGGTCAGTATGGTCTGGAAGCAGCATTCCGTTCCGTATTCCCAATTCAAAGCTACAGCGGTAATTCCGAGCTGCAGTACGTCAGCTACCGCCTTGGCGAACCTGTTTTTGATGTGAAAGAGTGCCAGATCCGTGGCGTCACGTATTCTGCCCCTCTGCGCGTGAAACTGCGTCTGGTGATTTACGAGCGCGAAGCGCCGGAAGGCACAGTTAAAGACATCAAAGAGCAAGAAGTGTACATGGGTGAAATTCCACTCATGACCGATAACGGTACCTTTGTCATTAACGGTACTGAGCGCGTTATCGTTTCTCAGCTGCATCGTAGTCCTGGTGTCTTCTTCGACAGCGATAAGGGTAAAACCCACTCGTCGGGTAAAGTGCTGTATAACGCACGTATCATTCCTTACCGTGGTTCATGGCTGGACTTCGAATTCGACCCGAAAGACAACCTGTTCGTCCGTATTGACCGTCGTCGTAAACTGCCGGCCACGATCATTCTGCGCGCGCTGACTTACACCACTGAGCAGATCCTCGATCTGTTCTTCGACAAAGTGGTTTATGAAATTCGCGACAACAAGCTGCAAATGGAGCTGATCCCTGAGCGCCTGCGCGGTGAGACTGCTTCCTTCGACATCGAAGCAAACGGCACAGTTTACGTTGAGAAAGGCCGCCGTATTACCGCGCGCCATATCCGTCAGCTGGAAAAAGACAGTGTTGCACATATCGAAGTACCTGTTGAATACATCGCAGGTAAGGTCGTTGCTAAAGATTACATCGACGAAAGCACCGGTGAGCTGCTGATTGCAGCAAACATGGAGCTGTCGCTGGATCTGCTGGCTAAGCTTAGCCAGTCTGGTCACAAGCGCATCGAAACGCTGTTCACCAACGATCTGGATCACGGCCCGTACATCTCCGAGACCCTGCGCGTTGACCCAACCAGCGATCGCCTGAGCGCACTGGTTGAGATCTACCGTATGATGCGTCCTGGTGAGCCACCAACGCGTGAAGCGGCTGAAAACCTGTTCGAGAACCTGTTCTTCTCTGAAGACCGCTACGATCTGTCTGCGGTAGGCCGTATGAAGTTCAACCGTTCTCTGATGCGTGACGAGATCGAAGGTTCCGGTATTCTGAGCAAAGACGACATCATTCAGGTGATGAAGAAGCTCATCGGTATCCGTAACGGCATTGGTGAAGTGGATGATATCGACCACCTCGGCAACCGTCGTATTCGTTCCGTTGGCGAGATGGCAGAAAACCAGTTCCGTGTAGGTCTGGTCCGCGTTGAGCGTGCGGTGAAAGAGCGTCTGTCCCTGGGCGATCTGGATACCCTGATGCCACAGGATATGATCAACGCCAAGCCAATCTCTGCGGCAGTGAAAGAGTTCTTTGGTTCCAGCCAGCTTTCCCAGTTTATGGACCAGAACAACCCGCTGTCAGAGATTACGCACAAGCGTCGTATTTCTGCACTTGGCCCGGGTGGTCTGACCCGTGAACGCGCAGGCTTTGAAGTTCGAGACGTACACCCGACTCACTACGGTCGCGTATGTCCAATCGAAACGCCTGAAGGTCCGAACATCGGTCTGATTAACTCGCTGTCCGTGTATGCACAGACCAACGAGTATGGCTTCCTGGAAACCCCGTACCGTCGCGTGCGCGATGGCGTGGTAACCGACGAAATTCATTACCTCTCTGCAATTGAAGAGGGTAACTACGTTATCGCTCAGGCAAACACCAATCTCGACGACGAAGGCCACTTCGTAGACGACCTGGTAACCTGCCGTAGCAAAGGCGAATCGAGTCTGTTCAGCCGCGATCAGGTTGACTACATGGACGTTTCCACCCAGCAGGTGGTTTCCGTCGGTGCGTCGCTGATCCCGTTCTTGGAGCACGATGACGCCAACCGCGCATTGATGGGTGCAAACATGCAACGTCAGGCGGTTCCAACTCTGCGTGCTGATAAGCCGCTGGTAGGTACCGGTATGGAACGCGCGGTAGCGGTTGACTCCGGTGTGACAGCCGTAGCGAAACGTGGTGGTACCGTTCAGTACGTTGATGCATCGCGTATCGTTATCAAAGTTAACGAAGACGAAATGTATCCGGGCGAAGCGGGTATCGACATCTACAACCTGACCAAGTACACCCGTTCTAACCAGAACACCTGCATCAACCAGATGCCGTGTGTCAATCTGGGCGAACCGATTGAACGTGGTGACGTGCTGGCCGATGGTCCTTCGACGGATCTGGGTGAGCTGGCGCTGGGTCAGAACATGCGCGTCGCGTTCATGCCGTGGAACGGCTACAACTTCGAAGACTCCATCCTCGTCTCCGAACGCGTAGTGCAGGAAGATCGCTTCACTACTATCCACATCCAGGAACTGGCATGTGTGTCTCGTGACACCAAGCTGGGGCCAGAAGAGATCACCGCCGATATCCCGAACGTGGGTGAAGCTGCGCTCTCCAAGCTGGATGAATCCGGTATCGTTTATATCGGTGCAGAAGTGACCGGTGGCGACATTCTGGTAGGTAAAGTGACACCGAAAGGTGAAACTCAGCTGACGCCAGAAGAGAAGCTGCTGCGTGCGATCTTCGGTGAGAAAGCGTCTGACGTTAAAGACTCTTCTCTGCGCGTGCCAAACGGCGTGTCGGGTACCGTTATCGACGTTCAGGTCTTCACCCGCGATGGCGTGGAAAAAGACAAGCGTGCGCTTGAAATCGAAGAGATGCAGCTGAAGCAGGCGAAGAAAGACCTGTCTGAAGAACTGAAAATCCTCGAAGCCGGTCTGTTCAGCCGTATTAACTACCTGCTGGTTTCCGGCGGCGTGGAAGCGGAAAAACTGGACAAGCTGCCGCGTGAGCGCTGGCTGGAACTGGGCCTGACCGACGAAGAGAAACAAAACCAGCTGGAACAGCTGGCCGAACAGTACGATGAGCTGAAGCACGAGTTTGAGAAGAAACTCGAAGCTAAGCGCCGCAAAATCACTCAGGGCGATGACCTGGCACCTGGCGTGCTGAAAATCGTGAAAGTGTATCTGGCCGTTAAACGTCAGATCCAGCCTGGTGACAAAATGGCAGGTCGTCACGGGAACAAAGGTGTTATCTCCAAGATCAACCCGATCGAAGATATGCCATACGATGAGAACGGCACGCCGGTCGATATCGTACTGAACCCGCTGGGCGTACCATCACGTATGAACATTGGTCAGATTCTTGAAACCCATCTGGGTATGGCTGCGAAGGGCATCGGTGAGAAAATCAACGCGATGCTTAAGAAGCAGGAAGAAGTGGCCAAGCTGCGTGAGTTTATTCAGCGTGCTTACGATCTGGGTACTGATGTACGCCAGAAAGTTGACCTGAACACCTTTACCGATGACGAAGTGCTGCGTCTGGCAGAGAACCTGAAAAAAGGTATGCCAATCGCAACGCCGGTGTTTGACGGTGCGAAAGAGAGCGAAATCAAAGAGCTGTTACAGCTCGGCGGCCTGCCTTCTTCTGGCCAGATCACCCTGTTCGATGGTCGTACCGGCGAACAGTTTGAGCGTCAGGTTACCGTTGGCTATATGTACATGCTGAAACTTAACCACCTGGTTGATGACAAAATGCATGCACGTTCTACCGGTTCTTACAGCCTGGTTACTCAGCAGCCGCTGGGTGGTAAGGCGCAGTTCGGTGGTCAGCGCTTTGGTGAGATGGAAGTGTGGGCGCTGGAAGCATACGGCGCCGCCTATACCCTGCAGGAAATGCTTACCGTTAAATCTGATGACGTTAACGGTCGTACGAAGATGTATAAAAACATCGTCGACGGCAACCATCAGATGGAACCGGGCATGCCAGAATCCTTCAACGTACTGTTGAAAGAGATTCGCTCGCTGGGTATCAACATCGAGCTCGAAGACGAGTAAACCCTCGGGGTTATTCGCATCTGCTGTACTGGTTACAGGGTGCCCTGCTAAGGCGGGGCATCTCTGAGAAGTCTCACTCCGACGGGAGCTAATCCGTGAAAGACTTACTTAAGTTTCTGAAAGCGCAAACTAAGACCGAAGAGTTTGATGCGATCAAGATCGCTCTGGCCTCGCCAGATATGATCCGTTCATGGTCATTCGGTGAAGTTAAAAAGCCGGAAACCATCAACTACCGTACGTTCAAACCAGAACGTGACGGGCTTTTCTGTGCGCGTATTTTCGGGCCGGTAAAAGACTATGAGTGCCTGTGCGGTAAGTACAAGCGCCTGAAACACCGTGGTGTGATCTGCGAGAAGTGTGGCGTTGAAGTTACACAGACCAAAGTACGCCGTGAGCGCATGGGCCACATTGAGCTGGCTTCCCCAACTGCGCACATCTGGTTCCTGAAATCGCTGCCTTCGCGCATCGGTTTGCTGCTGGATATGCCGCTGCGTGATATCGAACGTGTTCTTTACTTCGAATCTTACGTTGTGGTTGAAGGCGGTATGACCAACCTCGAAAAGCGCCAGATCCTGACTGAAGAGCAGTATCTTGACGCGCTGGAAGAGTTTGGTGATGAGTTCGACGCTAAGATGGGTGCGGAAGCAATCCAGGCCCTGTTGAAAAACATGGATCTGGAGCAGGAGTGCGAGCAGCTGCGTGAAGAGCTGAACGAAACTAACTCCGAAACCAAGCGTAAAAAGCTGACCAAGCGTATCAAGCTGCTGGAAGCGTTTGTTCAGTCTGGTAACAAGCCAGAGTGGATGATCCTGACCGTGCTGCCTGTGCTGCCACCGGATCTGCGTCCACTGGTGCCGCTGGACGGCGGTCGTTTCGCTACCTCAGATCTGAACGATCTGTATCGTCGCGTGATCAACCGTAACAACCGTCTGAAACGCCTGCTGGACCTGGCTGCGCCAGATATCATCGTACGTAACGAAAAACGTATGTTGCAGGAAGCGGTCGATGCGCTGCTGGATAACGGCCGTCGCGGTCGTGCGATCACCGGTTCAAACAAACGTCCTCTGAAATCTTTGGCCGACATGATCAAAGGTAAGCAGGGTCGTTTCCGTCAGAACCTGCTGGGTAAACGCGTAGACTACTCAGGCCGTTCGGTTATCACCGTGGGCCCATACCTGCGCCTGCACCAGTGTGGTCTGCCGAAGAAAATGGCACTGGAGCTGTTCAAACCGTTTATCTACGGCAAGCTTGAGCTGCGTGGTCTTGCTACCACCATCAAAGCTGCTAAGAAAATGGTTGAGCGCGAAGAATCCGTCGTCTGGGATATCCTGGATGAAGTGATCCGCGAACACCCGGTCCTGCTGAACCGTGCGCCAACGCTGCACCGTCTGGGCATCCAGGCGTTTGAGCCAGTACTGATCGAAGGTAAAGCGATTCAGCTGCACCCATTGGTTTGTGCGGCCTATAACGCCGACTTCGATGGTGACCAGATGGCTGTTCACGTACCGCTGACGCTGGAAGCCCAGCTGGAAGCGCGTGCGCTGATGATGTCTACCAACAACATCCTGTCGCCTGCGAACGGTGAACCAATTATCGTTCCTTCACAGGACGTTGTACTGGGTCTGTACTACATGACCCGCGACTGTGTTAACGCCAAAGGCGAAGGCATGGTGCTGACCGGGCCGAAAGAAGCTGAGCGTATTTATCGCGCCGGTCTCGCATCACTGCACGCCCGCGTTAAAGTACGTATCACCGAACATGAGAAGAACGAGCAGGGTGTACTGACGGCTAAAACCAGCCTGATTGATACCACCGTTGGTCGTGCCATCCTGTGGATGATCGTACCGAAAGGTCTGCCTTACTCCATCGTCAACCAGGCGCTGGGTAAGAAAGCGATCTCCAAGATGCTGAACACCTGTTACCGCATCCTGGGCCTGAAACCAACGGTTATCTTTGCTGACCAGACGATGTATACCGGCTTTGCCTATGCGGCACGTTCCGGTGCGTCTGTGGGTATCGATGACATGGTTATCCCAGAGAAGAAAGTGGAAATCATCACTGAAGCGGAAGCTGAAGTGGCTGAAATCCAGCAGCAGTTCCAGTCTGGTCTGGTTACCGCTGGCGAACGCTATAACAAAGTGATCGATATCTGGGCTGCGGCCAACGAACGCGTTGCGAAAGCGATGATGGAAAACCTGTCTACTGAAATCGTGATTAACCGTGACGGTGAAGAAGAGCGCCAGGTTTCCTTCAACAGTATCTTTATGATGGCCGACTCCGGTGCGCGTGGTTCTGCTGCACAGATTCGTCAGCTGGCCGGTATGCGTGGTCTGATGGCTAAGCCAGATGGCTCAATCATCGAAACGCCAATCACCGCGAACTTCCGTGAAGGTCTGAACGTACTCCAGTACTTCATCTCAACCCACGGTGCGCGTAAAGGTCTGGCGGATACCGCACTGAAGACGGCGAACTCCGGTTATCTGACGCGTCGTCTGGTTGACGTAGCGCAGGATCTGGTTGTTACCGAAGATGACTGCGGTACCCACGAAGGTATCATGATGACCCCGGTTATCGAGGGTGGTGATGTTAAAGAACCACTGCGTGAGCGTGTACTGGGTCGTGTGACCGCAGAAGACGTCCTCAAGCCGGGCACTGCTGATATCCTGCTGCCGCGTAACACGCTGCTGCACGAAGCGCAGTGTGACATCTTGGAAGAACACTCTGTTGACAGCCTGAAAGTACGTTCCGTAGTAAGCTGCGAAACCGACTTCGGCGTGTGTGCTCACTGCTACGGTCGTGACCTGGCGCGTGGCCACATCATCAACAAAGGTGAAGCGATCGGTGTTATCGCTGCACAGTCAATCGGTGAGCCGGGTACACAGCTGACGATGCGTACCTTCCACATCGGTGGTGCGGCATCGCGTGCGGCTGCTGAGTCCAGCATCCAGGTTAAGAACAAAGGTACGATTAAACTCTCTAACGCCAAGTCGGTAACCAACTCCGCGGGCAAGCTGGTTGTTACTTCACGTAATACCGAGCTGAAGATGATCGATGAATTCGGTCGTACGAAAGAGAGCTATAAGGTGCCTTACGGTTCTACCATGGCGAAAGGTGATGGCGAGCAGGTTGCAGCGGGCGAAACCGTAGCAAACTGGGATCCACACACCATGCCAGTAATCACCGAAGTGAGCGGTTTCATTCGCTTCACCGACATGATTGATGGCCAGACCATTACCCGCCAGACGGATGACCTGACCGGTCTGTCCTCGCTGGTTATCCTGGACAGTGCTGAACGTACTGCCGGTGGTAAAGATCTGCGTCCGGCACTGAAAATCGTTGATGCCAACGGTAACGACGTCATGATCCCTGGCTCTGATATGCCAGCTCAGTACTTCCTGCCGGGTAAAGCGATTGTTCAGCTGGAAGATGGCATCAAGATCAGTTCTGGTGACACCCTGGCGCGTGTTCCGCAGGAATCAGGCGGTACTAAGGACATCACCGGTGGTCTGCCACGCGTTGCTGACCTGTTCGAAGCCCGTCGTCCGAAAGAGCCGGCAATCCTGGCTGAGATCAGCGGTATTATCTCCTTCGGTAAAGAGACTAAAGGCAAGCGTCGTCTGGTGATCACGCCAATCGACGGTAGCGATCATTACGAAGAGATGATCCCGAAATGGCGTCAGCTGAACGTGTTCGAAGGTGAACGCGTAGAGCGCGGTGATGTGGTTTCCGATGGCCCAGAGTCTCCACATGACATTCTGCGTCTGCGCGGCGTGCATGCGGTGACCCGTTATATCACTAACGAAGTGCAGGAAGTTTATCGTCTGCAGGGCGTTAAGATTAACGATAAGCACATCGAAGTTATCGTTCGTCAGATGCTGCGTAAAGCAACCATCGAAAGCTCAGGAAGCTCTGACTTCCTCGACGGTGAGCAGGTTGAAGTGTCACGCGTTAAGATCTCTAACCGTGACCTGGAAGCCAACGGCAAAATCGCAGCAACCTATGCGCGCGATCTGCTGGGTATCACCAAGGCTTCCCTGGCAACCGAGTCCTTCATCTCTGCGGCCTCGTTCCAGGAAACCACGCGCGTACTGACCGAAGCAGCCGTTGCGGGCAAACGCGACGAACTGCGCGGCCTGAAAGAGAACGTAATCGTTGGCCGTCTGATCCCAGCCGGTACCGGTTACGCTTATCACCAGGATCGTATGCGTCGTAAAGCCGCGGGTGAAGCACCGATCGTGCCAGTGGTAACTGCCGATGAAGCCTCCGCAAGCCTTGCTGAGCTTCTTAACGCAGGAAACCTGGGCGGTAACGACGAGTAATCGTTCACTGCTTATGGCATAGTAAAAACCGCTCTTCGGAGCGGTTTTTTTTTGCCTCTGGAAAATCGACAGGGATATGGCGATGAATAAGAAAACGTTTTTAATTGCCGCCGCGCTGGGGCTGAGTCTGCCGATGGCGTCGCAGGCGAATGGGCCGCTCTACACGCCGCTGCAAAAAGTATTTAAAGACTGGCAGGTCACCTGTAACAATGTTAATGACTGCGACGTGCGGAACATGGATGAAGAACTGCGGATTATTATCGAGCGTAAGGCAGGCGAGAAGGGCGACGTTATGCTGGTGTTTCAGGCGCTGGCCGACGGTGATCCGCAAGGGTTCTGGCTGGATGGCAAGAAAGTGCCCACGGACATCAACTTCTCAAAAACTTCCGGGGATGATTTCACTGTCGCCTCGTCTGATGACCTGGCAACCGTGCAGCGGTGGGTGCAGGCGACGAAAAATGCCCGGACGCTGTCGCTGTCGCCGTCAGGCCACACTGTTTCACCCAGTGGACTAAACGCAGCGCTACTGCTGGTGGATGAGCGTCAGGAGCGGTTAAATAATCAGACGGCGCTGCTGCGGGTGGGTAACAGGGAGCCTTCAACGGTGCTGCCGCGCACCCCTTTACCGGTCATCAGTCTCCCTACGCCGAAGGTAGTGGAATTAAGCAATGGACAGGCGTTGATTGATGGCGTGATAAAAACCAATGCCGCTCTGCTGGATAAAGAGAGCTGTTTACCTGACAAAGAAAACCGCGAACGCAGTGAAGTACAGCCGCTGAACGATCGTCAGGCGCTGGTGATGATCAACTGTGGACTGGGAGCCTACCAGTCTTCCAGTATGCTGTTTATCAGCGAACGCGATGATGTCACGCAGTCAACGTCTTTGACACTGCCGGTGCCGGGTGAAAACAATAAGCCGGAAATCCTCACCTGGTTTACTGAAGTCGACTATGAACCTAAGACGGGCATCCTCTCTTTTGCCGGTCGCGGCCGTGGGCTGGCTGACTGTGGTCATAGCGGCAGTTGGAAGTACGATGGAAAAGCCTTCCATCTCACCAGCTATAACAACCAGCCTTCCTGCAATGGCGGGGAGCCAGGAGACTGGCCTTCGCTGTGGATAACGACGGTTAAAGCCGACTAAAACGCCCTTGTTTTATCTCCTCATATAAAAAAAGGACAACGGAGGCAGGACGTCTCCGTTGTCCTGGGCGCGCTATCCGCCCAAGCCACATCACTTATAGTACCGGACATCATGCCAGGTGAGACCAATGTCTTTCAGCTGTGCATCACTCAGCCCGTACAGCGCCTTTTTGGTCGATATCCGCATTCTGTGCTGTTGCCAGCCATGATAAAGAGCAGTGAAAATGCTTTTGAGTATGGGTCGGCTGCACGGTTTCGCTGCGCTGCTTGTCTGAATTTCCATTGTTTCTTCCCCCCTGATTACCCCGGTGTATGGCCTCTATTTTGACGCGGGCAAGAATTATGATACAGATGCACAAATAACCTTTTTTTTACATACAGATTGCATGCTACTGTGTCTGAATGGTGTTCAATGGCGTAATCTGTACTGGTTTTAATGACTGTGCCGGAGGCAGTGAGGATACAATGACGCGATATCAATATCTGGCAAATCTGCTGGCACAGCGTATAGAGCAGGGGTTATATCAGGCAGGCGAACGGCTGCCGTCGGTGCGCACGCTGAGCAGTGAGCATGGTGTCAGCATCAGTACGGTACAGCAGGCCTACTATCTTCTGGAAGAAAGGCAGCTGATTACGCCGCAGTCGCGGTCCGGTTACTTCGTTACCCCACGCAAGGCGGCGCCTCCGATTCCGGCAATAACCCGACCGGTACAGCGGCCGGTGGAGGTCACCCAGTGGGATGCCGTGTTGAATCTACTGGAAGCGCGGGACGATGAGCAAATGCTGCAACTGGGAAGCGGCATGCCGGATGTCGGGCAGCCTACGCTTAAACCGTTATGGAAGATGGTTAATCGCATCGGTCAGCAGCAGGATCCACGAATACTGGGGTATGACTCGCTGTACGGTGTTCAGGAGCTGCGCGAGCAGATTGCCCGCTTACTGATTGACAGCGGTTGCCAGTTAACGGCTGAAGAGGTGGTGATCACCACCGGCTGTCACGAGGCGCTGTCGATATCAATACGTGCCGTTTGTCAGCCGGGCGATATTATTGCCGTCGAGTCGCCAACCTTCCACGGGATCATGCAGACCCTGCGCGGTTTTGGTATCAGGGCGATAGAGATCCCCACCGATTCATGCAGCGGCATCAGTCTGGAAGCGCTGGAGCTGGCCTTTGAACAGTGGCCGATTAAAGCCGTAGTGGTGGTGCCAAACTGTAATAATCCGCTGGGTTATATCATGCCCGAGACCCGTAAGCGTGCTCTGCTGACGCTGGCTCAGCGCTTTGACGTAGCGATCATCGAAGATGACGTTTACGGAGATCTGGCCTTTGAGTATCCTCGTCCCATCACCATTAAGTCGCTGGATACGGATGGCCGGGTTCTGCTCTGTAGCTCTTTTTCCAAAACGCTGGCGCCGGGCATGCGGGTGGGGTGGGTGGTACCCGGACGCTACTTCGATCGCGTAGTGCATATGAAGTATATCGTAACCGGATCGACCTCAACACTGACGCAGATGGCTGTCGCCGGATTTATTCGCCAGGGATACTACCAGCCCCACCTTCGGCGGATGCGAATAATCTACCAGCGTAATCTGGCGATATTTACCCGTCTGGTGCGGCAGTACTTTCCCTGCGGGATCTGTGTTACCCGTCCGCAGGGTGGGTTTCTCGTCTGGGTTGAACTGCCGGAGGCATTTGATGCGCACCGACTTAATCTTGAACTGCGTGACGCTAAGGTACAAATCGCGGTCGGCTCTCTGTTCTCAGCGTCAGGTAAGTATCGTAACTGCCTGCGGTTAAGCTATGCCCAGCCCTGTAATGAAAGAATAGAAAATGCGATCGCCACCCTTGGGGCGGCGTTAGAGCGGGCGATGATTTTCTGTGAGCTGCCGGTTGAACGAAGCACGGTTGAAGATCATTCGTAAAACAGGGCCGGTGAGAGGGAGTTCACCAGCCCTGGCCAGCGGCGGAATTGCCGCCGGCGCAGCCACTATAGCGGGATGAGTGCAGGTGAAAAGCCACCAGGATCGACGTCGCGGCATCGCTCCACAGCTTTTCACTATCCTTGCAGCGGCTTACATTTTATCGTGCAGTGCTTCCTAAGATTCAATCAAATCCAACAGTTTACGGGTTGCGACCTGCCAGTCTTCAGCTTGCGTGATGGCGCTGACGACGGCCACGCTGCCGACGCCGGTAGCCAGTACGGCGGGAACGCGTTCAATGCTGATCCCGCCAATCGCTACCGTAGAGATACCCTGCAAACGCTGAATGTGACGCGTTAATTCTGCCAGCCCCTGGGGAGCAGAGGGCATATCCTTGGTTTGAGTAGGGAAAACATGGCCCAGCGCAATATAGGAAGGCTCTACCGCCAGGGCGCGATCCAGCTCGGTGTCGTCGTGGGTGGACAGACCCAGCCGCAGTCCCGCCGCGTGGATAGCATCAAGATCGGCAACATCCAGATCTTCCTGTCCCAGATGGACACCGTAAGCCTGATGTTTAATGGCCAGACGCCAGTAATCATTAATGAACAGCCGCGCCTGATAACGCTTGCCCAGTGCGACTGCATCAGCAATCTGCTGCTCAACATCCTCTTCCTGACGATCTTTAATGCGCAGCTGAATTGTGCGCACGCCAAACTCCAGCAGGCGTTCAATCCATTCTACGGTTTCCACCACCGGATAGAGCCCAAGCCGGGCTTCGGTTGCGGGAAAGGCACCACGACTCATACATTTTCCTCGGTTTTAAGTGCAAATGCGCGGTAGTAAAACTTATCACCACGACTGCGAGATTAGACAAACGTTTCTGCCGTACCTGACCGTGCTTCGGCATGCTGCTTAGGGCGAGTCGACTTTTGTTCAACGGTAGACACAGCAAATTCCTGGAATACGGGGAGAAATGGCTTGCCAGAGGCGGGAGTAATTTGAACGATGTGACACGAGTTGAATTCGCATCATCACAGATGGCTTTACTCTTGTTTCCTTCGCAGGTGTTAACCTGAACAGGTTCCGCGGATCCCGAATTAACGGTCTCAGCCCCGTGGGGCACTCCGACAAGAAATTGCCGATCGATATACTGGCTGTTATACCTGAATGATCGGCACGCTATGGATAAGTAACACCGGTTTTACGCATACACAGCAGCCCCTCAGCATAAGGGGACTGTTTAGAAACTACAAGAGATTCACAATGCTATCATTTTTCAGGCGGAAGGTGCCAGGGGAATGGTTTCAGTAATTGATTGATTTTCTTCTATTTTCTCAAGCGCCAAAGAGATGAATTTATCTTCAAGCACAAAGCGTTCTGCCAGCACTTCGCCAACCACTGACAGTACCAGCTGAAACTCTATGCTGTTGTCAGCATCGATGGCATTTTCCAGATGGGTATCATAAACCTGCATAATCTGATCGGTGTTGGCCCTTAATGAGGGGTAAATCAGTGAGGCCTGCGCCAGCTGTGTGGTGCCTTCCAACTCTTTAATAAAACGCCCATAGGCGATGAAATGGCCGGTTGAAAGATAATCCACCAGATGCTGGCAGAAGGTATCGAGCGCTTTTTCATCGAGCGCGGTGCACGATTCCTTGTTAGGCTTGAGACCGGCCATCTGATAATAGGCAATCAGCAGCTGCTTGCGTGAGTGCAAACAGAAATCGACCAGTTCACTGCATCCGCCAATGCGTGCGGTCAGGTTTTCCAACTGGTTGAGCATGTTCATCTCCGTAAGAATTATTTTTTACTGCTCGACCCCAAACCAGTCTTTGAGCTGAGGATGATAAGCAAGTTATGGAACGTCAAATACTAAGCGTAGACACTGGCTGGTGGGTTGTCAGCCATGAACATAAAATTTGGTTACCAAAAGGTGAAATCCCGCACGGATCCGCCGAATCTTTAGGTCTGACGGGATCATCAGGATCACAAATTGGTGAATGGCAGGGAGAGCCGGTGTGGTTGATCTGCGAAAGCCGCACACGTGAAACCGGATCGTTACGGCAGCTTCTCGATCGGGACACCGGCTTATTCCAGCTTGTCGGACGCGGTATCCAGCTGGCGGAATTCTATCGGTCCCACCGCTGGTGCGGCTATTGCGGGCATGAGATGCACCGCAGCAAAACCGAGTGGGCTTGCTTATGTAGCCACTGCCGCCAGCGTTACTATCCTCAGATTGCGCCCTGTATCATCGTTGCTATCCGGCGTGGAGATGAAATTTTGCTTGCCCAGCATACGCGTCACCGTAACGGAATTTATACCGTGTTGGCCGGGTTTACGGAAGTCGGGGAGACGCTTGAACAGACCGTGGCGAGAGAGGTTAAGGAAGAGAGCAATATTCAAATTAAGAATCTGCGCTACGTTTCGTCACAGCCCTGGCCGTTCCCGCAGTCGCTGATGATGGCATTTATGGCTGACTATGCCGCAGGTGAAATCAAAATTGATCCTAAGGAGCTGCTGGATGCGGGCTGGTATCGCTATGATGCGCTTCCCCAGCTGCCGCCCGCGGGCACTATTGCCCGGCGCTTAATCGAAGATACGGTCGCGCTGTGCCGTGCGGACTCAGAGGCATAAATCCTGGCGTTAACCACCCGATCCCATCTCATCGGGTGGGCATCTGTTCCTGCACCTGCTGACAGAGCGTATTTTTTGGCAGATACCACGGCCAGTGGGTTTATCTCCCGGATAAATTCTAATATGATTCGCCAGTAGGAATATTTTGAGTATGCAACAAGGATCAGTTTTCAATTGACCCCGCTTAACTGCTTTGTCTTTTTGACACCGTTATTCGCAAGTTCTTTACTCAGCGTATGACTTTCTAATAAATATTAGATTATGAGTTGTTTTTATAAGTTTCTTTTAGAAATGTTTTTTCACACCGTGCCTGGAAAGCTGTTATTGGATAGATGATGGATTCATCAGGGCAATGAATATAGACGTTGGATATGGGTATGTTTGAGGAAAGGAGGCAGTATTATCTGTGGGGGTTATGGGTTTCCTGGGCGGGAGGAATTATTTCTTTTCTACTGTCCCACTGGATATCCATGTGGATCCTCCTCAGCATTATGGGATGCCTTACTCTGTTACTGTTATCACCCTCTCTGCACGTTAAAAGGAAGATCGTAAATATGTTTAATTTTAGTAAAAAAGAAGAAAATCAACTGGATGAGAAGATGTATTCACCTGTAAACACGTTAAGTGAAAATGTAATGTCCGAACAGTTGACTGAAAATAATAATATTAAGGAAACAACCATTTCACCAGGTACTGTACTTAAAGGTGAAATCACTAATGAAAATAATATTACCATTAGCGGCGTTGTCGAAGGCAATGTTACCAGTAAAAAAGTTACGCAGATTGGTAAAGAGGGGCAGGTTATTGGGAAAGTGACTTCCTTTAAATTGATTGTTAATGGTCTGTTAAAGGGCTGCTGTTATGCTAAGACGGTGGTGATAATGTCGCGAGGAAGAATAGAAGGCGACGTTTATGCTAGTGAATTTTCAATTGAAAAAGGCGGCGTATTTATTGGGAATTCCCACTGGGTTGAGGAAACCGCTGAAATAAAAGATAAAAAAGCTAAGAGTTCACCCAGCATCGCGAATGAAACGCCTGTATCGGTGGCACCTGTTGAACTCGGTGCCGTGAAAAATAATGTGCAGCAGGCAAGGAAATAGCAAAAGTATTCAGCTGCTGACCTAAAAACCTCTTCCTGTCTTTCTCTTCTCTCGAACATTCCCGAAGACAGGAAAACCGCGTCACGCCATCAATTTGTTAAGCCTCGGGGCCTCGTCAGTGCTGATAAATGATACACTACAGCCTTGTTTGACGTGAGAGTCCTGTGATGAGTGAATTGAAGAACGACCGTTACCTGCGAGCCCTGCTGCGCCAGCCCGTTGACGTCACCCCCGTGTGGATGATGCGTCAGGCAGGGCGTTACTTGCCGGAGTACAAAGCAACGCGTGCCGTCGCAGGTGATTTTATGTCGCTGTGTAAAAATGCAGAACTGGCCTGCGAGGTTACGCTGCAACCGCTGCGGCGCTACGCGCTGGACGCCGCGATTCTTTTCTCCGACATTCTGACCATCCCTGATGCGATGGGGCTGGGGCTTTACTTTGAAACGGGAGAGGGGCCCCGTTTTTCACATCCAATCACCTGTCGGGCGGATGTAGAAAAGCTGCCGATCCCCGATCCCGAGCAGGAGCTGGGCTATGTGATGAATGCCGTGCGCACCATCCGTAAAAATCTTAACGGCGAGGTGCCGCTGATTGGCTTCTCCGGCAGCCCGTGGACGCTGGCGACCTACATGGTTGAGGGGGGCAGCAGCAAAGCCTTCACTAAGCTGAAAAAAATGATGTACGCCGAACCGCAGACGCTGCATCTGATGCTCGATAAGCTTGCGGATAGCGTCACGCTGTACCTCAATGCACAAATTCGCGCCGGTGCGCAGTCGGTGATGATTTTCGATACCTGGGGTGGTGTGCTGACCGGCCGGGACTATCGTGAGTTCTCGCTCTATTACATGCACAAGATAGTTGATGGTCTGCTGCATGAGTATGACGGACGTCGGGTTCCGGTGACGCTATTCACTAAAGGCGGCGGTCAGTGGCTGGAAGAGATGGCTGCGACCGGATGTGATGCACTGGGCCTTGACTGGACCACGGATATTGCCGATGCGCGCCGTCGCGTGGGTGATAAAGTGGCGCTACAGGGAAATATGGACCCCTCCGTGCTTTACGCGCCTGCTGCCCGTATTGAGCAGGAGGTCGCGGGTATTCTTGAGAGCTATGGCCAGGGTTCCGGTCACATCTTTAATCTTGGCCACGGTATTCATCAGGACGTACCGCCAGAGCACGCGGGTGCTTTTGTGGAGGCGGTGCACAAGCTTTCGCGCCCATACCATCAGGAGTAGATATGGATATAACCGCATTACGCGACCAGCAGCGCGTTCGCGCTGCTGAGGTAATTGGTCAGGATGATTTTGACGTCATGCCTCCGCGCCTGATCGGTGGTGCGGACGTGGGTTTTGAACAGGGCGGCGAAATTACCCGTGCCGCCCTGGTGATCCTGGAATATCCCTCCTTAGCGGTGATTGAACATCGCGTCGCGCGGATCGCGACCACCATGCCCTATATCCCCGGCTATCTTTCTTTCCGCGAAACGCCTGCGCTGCTGGCAGCGTGGCAGCAGCTCACTCATCATCCCGATCTGCTGCTGGTGGACGGCCAGGGTGTTGCACATCCCCGACGGCTGGGCGTAGCCAGCCACTTTGGTCTGATGGTTGATGTACCTACCATTGGCGTCGCGAAAAAGCGCCTCTGCGGAACGTTTACCCCGCCGGATGCCGAACCCGGCAGTTACCAGCCGCTGATGGATAAAGAACAGCAGATTGGCTGGGTGCTGCGTAGCAAGTCACGCTGCAATCCGTTATTTATTTCAACGGGGCATCGCGTGAGCCAGGCGACCGCGCTGCACTGGGTACAAAACTGTCTGCGGGGATACCGTTTGCCGGAGCCAACGCGCTGGGCTGATGCCGTTGCCTCGGAGCGAAGGGCTTTTACGTCCCTCTCACGGGGTTAACCGTGCTGCGATAATGCTTTTCAGGTACACTCCCCGCAGCGCGTTAATTCTGAGACCCCGATATGTTACGTAATCCGATTCATTTACGGCTGGAAAAGCTGGAAAGCTGGCAGCATGTGACTTTTATGGCCTGCCTGTGTGAACGCATGGCCCCTAACTACCGTGCATTCTGTCAGCAGACCGGGTTTGGCGATGGCCAGCTTTATCGCCGTATTCTCGATCTGTTGTGGGAAACGCTGGTAGTGAAAGATGCGAAGGTCAACTTCGACAGCCAGCTTGAAAAACTGGAGGAGGCGATCCCTTCCGCTGACGATTTCGACCTGTATGGCGTTTATCCGGCAATTGACGCCTGTGTCGCACTCAGCGAGCTGATCCACTCCCGTTTGAGTGGTGAAACGCTGGACCATGCCATTGCCGTCAGTGAAACCTCTATTACGACGGTCGCGATGCTGGAGATGACTCAGGCCGGCCGCGAAATGACCGAAGAAGAGCTGAAGGTTAACTCTGCGGTTGAAGAAGAATGGGACATCCAGTGGGAGATATTCCGCCTGCTTGCCGCCTGTGAAGAAAGGGACATTGAGCTGATTAAAGGGCTGCGATCTGACCTCCGAGAATCGGGGATTAGCAATATCGGGATAGAATTTCATCAATAAGGCCACAAAACGTGACTTCAGGCCTGATTTGTAGCGCCTTTGGGCTTCACATCCGCCCCCTGTCTGGTCTACATTTGGGGGGCTGAAAAATGTGGCTATCGGTGCGTGTATGCAGGAGAGTGCCAGAATCTGGTTTTTCCCTCGCACCTGGTGCTTAGCAAGCGATAAATACACTGTAAGGATAACTTATGAACAAGACTCAACTGATTGATGTAATTGCGGACAAAGCGGACCTGTCTAAGACCCAGGCTAAAGCTGCACTGGAATCCACCCTGGCTGCGATTACTGAGTCTCTGAAAGAAGGTGATGCTGTACAACTGGTTGGTTTTGGTACCTTTAAAGTTAATCACCGTGCTGAGCGTACTGGCCGCAACCCGCAGACTGGTAACGAGATTAAAATTGCTGCTGCAAACGTACCAGCATTCGTCTCTGGTAAAGCACTGAAAGACGCCGTTAAGTAATCGTTTAACAGTGAAGAGTTTAAACAGGGGGGCGAATTCGCCCCCTTTGTTTATCTTTTTTCATCGCCCGGTTAATTCTTTTGCCACAGTGACCGGGCCGTGATTTTGGTACCAGGATTTGCTGATGAAACTGAAATCCTTTACGCACATTCCCTCTCTTGCCGTGCTGCTGCTAACCGGCTGTAGCTTACATAGCGATTTGCCTGATTTTACTGCCAGCGGTTACCTGGCTGACCGTGGGTCGGTGCGTATCTGGCGAAAAGACGATGGGAAACAAATTTCCCATATGATGACCATCTTTACCCCGTTCAGCGGGGGGGCAACTGAAACCACAAACTACCAGTGGCAGGGGGGTAAACCGGTCGCCATTGAAAGGCACGTGAGCGGCAGTCGGCCTGATGATGTTACCCTACGCTTCGATCAAAACGGCAGGCTGAGCTATATGCAGCGGCAGCTTGCCGGGCGGCGAGAGCCGTTGTCTGATGATAATATCGCGCTGTATTTGTTTGACGCTGAGCGGATGGTGAAGATCAGTGATGATCTGTTAAGCGGCCGGGTGATGCTCTTTCAGGGGCAGTGGTTACCGACCGGGACGGTGAAGACCTGCCAGGGGAATGAGGTAAGACCCGAATTCGATTCGCCAGAGCAGGCGTATATTGCCAGGGAGCTGGCTGCGACGTCTGGCCCGCTCAGCATCGCGTGGCTGGAGGCGCCGGGAGATACCCAGCTGCTGTTATTGAGCACGGACGATTTCTGCAAGACTGAGCCGAAAGAAAAAGATTTCTAGACGGTTCACGGTGCGTGTCTTCCACCCGGCGGTTGATAAAAAAAGGGCGGATTATCCATCCACCCCCTAACGCCTGCGAATAACGCCCCGCCTTGCGGCAAGCGTTATCAACGGTTACTTACGATCGATCGCACGATAACCGATATCTTTACGACAGAAGCTGCCTTGCCATGAAATCGGTTGTGCCAGCTCATAAGCCCGCTTTTGCGCGGCGGCAACATCTTCACCCAGAGCCGTTACGCACAGCACGCGGCCACCGTTAGTTACCACAGCATCATCCTTCAGCGTTGTCCCGGCATGGAACACTTTGCCGTCGGCGACTTCTTCCTGCGGTAAGCCATGGATCTGGTCTCCCGTTGCATAGTCACCGGGATAGCCACCGGCTGCCAGTACGACGCCAAGCGACGGACGCGGGTCCCAGACAGAATCTTTCTCGTTCAGCCTGCCGTCCACGGCGGCCAGGCAGAGATCGACAAGATCCGACTTCAGGCGCAGCATGATCGGCTGAGTTTCAGGATCGCCAAAGCGACAGTTAAACTCAATGACCTTTGGCTGGCCCTGCGTATCAATCATCAGGCCTGCATAGAGGAAACCGGTATAAACGTTGCCTTCGCCTGCCATGCCACGCACGGTAGGCCAGATGACCTCATCCATCACCCGCTGGTGGACTTCATCGGTCACGACCGGGGCCGGGGAGTACGCACCCATACCACCGGTGTTAGGACCGGTATCCGCATCGCCGACGCGTTTATGATCCTGGCTGGTGGCCATCGGCAGCACGTTCTCGCCGTCAACCATAACGATGAAGCTGGCTTCTTCGCCGTCAAGGAACTCTTCAACGACGATGCGGTGCCCTGCATCGCCGAACGCATTCCCGGCCAGCATGTCCTGAATCGCGTCTTCAGCTTCCTTCAGCGTCATGGCGACAATGACACCTTTACCTGCCGCCAGACCATCGGCCTTAATGACGATGGGAGCGCCTTTCTCGCGCACGTAGGCCAGAGCCTGCTCGACATCAGTAAAATTCTGATACTCAGCTGTCGGGATCTGATGGCGTGCCAGGAAATCCTTGGTAAAGGCTTTTGAACCTTCCAGCTGGGCAGCGGCCTGGGTAGGTCCAAAGATTTTCAAACCGGCGGCACGGAACGCATCCACCACCCCTATCACCAGCGGCGCTTCCGGGCCAACAATGGTCAGATCAATTTTCTCGCTCAGCGCAAAGTCCAGCAGTCCCTGCACGTCGGTCGGGCTGATTGCCACGTTCTGCAACGTCGGCTCCAGAGCAGTTCCGGCGTTACCCGGTGCAACGAAGACGGTGTCAGCCAGCGGAGACTGAGCGGCTTTCCAGGCAAGCGCGTGTTCACGGCCGCCGTTACCAATAACTAAAATTTTCATCTGAGACTCCGTAATTAGTGGCGGAAGTGACGCATGTCGGTAAAGATCATCGCAATACCGTGCTCGTCCGCCGCGGCAATCACCTCGTCATCGCGAATTGAACCGCCCGGCTGGATCACGCAGGTAATGCCTACCGCGGCTGCGGCATCAATACCATCGCGGAACGGGAAGAAGGCATCGGAGGCCATTGCCGAGCCTTTCACTTCCAGACCTTCATCGGCGGCTTTGATACCGGCAATCTTGGCCGAGTAAACGCGGCTCATCTGACCCGCACCTATACCGATCGTCATATTATCGCGGGCATAAACGATGGCGTTAGACTTAACGAATTTCGCCACTTTCCAGCAGAACAGCGCATCACGCAGCTCCTGCTCACTTGGCTGACGTTGGCTCACCACGCGCAGCTGACTCTCGCTGACCATACCCAGATCGCGATCCTGCACCAGCAGGCCACCGTTAACACGCTTGAAATCCAGCCCGCTATGGCGCTGCTGCCACTGCCCGCAGGTCAGTACGCGAACGTTCTGCTTGGCGGCGGTGATTTGCAACGCGGCTTCACTTGCCGATGGCGCGATGATCACTTCAACGAACTGACGGCTGATAATCGCCTGGGCAGTCTTTTCATCCAGCTCACGGTTGAAAGCGATAATGCCACCGAAGGCGGAGGTTGGATCGGTCTGATAAGCACGTTCATAGGCATCAAGAATTGAATCACCGATTGCCACACCGCATGGGTTGGCGTGCTTGACGATAACGCAGGCCGGCAGATCAAACTCTTTCACGCACTCCAGCGCGGCGTCGGTATCAGCGATGTTGTTATAAGACAGCGCTTTGCCCTGTACCTGCTGTGCGGTAGCAACAGAGGCTTCAGACACGTTCTCTTCTATATAGAAGGCGGCGTCCTGATGGCTGTTTTCACCGTAACGCATATCCTGCTTCTTAATGAAGTTCAGATTCAGCGTACGAGGGAAGCGACCGGCCGGGTTGGTTGTTTCACCGTGATAGGCCGGAACCAGACTGCCAAAGTAGTTGGCAATCATGCTGTCGTAGGCGGCGGTATGCTCGAACGCCTTAATCGCGAGGTCGAAACGGGTTTCGAGGGTCAGGGAATTCTCGTTGGCATCCATCTCAGCAATAACAGCCTGATAGTCACTGCTCTTAACCACAATCGCCACGTCTTTGTGGTTCTTCGCGGCAGAGCGCACCATGGTTGGGCCGCCGATGTCGATATTCTCTACCGCATCTTCCAGTGAACAGCCTTCACGAGCAACGGTCTGAGCAAATGGATAAAGGTTCACTACAACCATATCGATAGGCGAGATGCTGTGCTCGGACATAATGGCATCGTCCTGGCCGCGGCGTCCCAGGATGCCACCATGCACTTTCGGGTGCAGCGTTTTGACGCGTCCATCCATCATTTCCGGAAAACCGGTGTAGTCAGACACTTCGGTGACGGGCAGGCCAGCATCGGCCAACAGGCGTGCGGTGCCGCCGGTGGAGAGCAGCTCGACGCCACGTTGGGAAAGCGCCTGAGCGAATTCGAGGATACCGGCTTTGTCAGACACGCTGAGCAGCGCGCGGCGTACAGGACGACGTTGTTGCATGGTGGTTATATCCCTTGGCTTTGGATCGCATATAAAGAGCGTTATATGAAGCTTAGTCTTTCTCTTCTCTATATAGAGGAAGATAAGTTTCAGGTAACGCCCCTGAAGGGGGCTTCCGTTACGCGCGGGCATTGTAGCGAAAACGTTTGCGTGTTGCTCGTCAAAATTGTCATCCGATGATGAATGTGGATAAGTTTGTGCATAAGAGGGTATAAAGCGGGCTTTTGCTGTGGAATGCAGCAAACGGTAAAATTATCGTAATTTAGGCCTTGTCAGCCTGCGAGAACTCCCTATAATGCGCAACCACTGAGACGGCACAGCGACTGACAAGTCAGCCACTCAGGAGGTTCGGGAAGTCTCTGAACCGCCGGAAAAAACTTCTCAAAAAGAAGTTGACTCCGCAGGAGGAAAGC
>Ga0308166_1001263_pt1 | contig 27733 bp, 28 predicted proteins | sample PhyCR2_2_FD_202137 | JGI IMG/M metagenome (GOLD analysis project Ga0308166, IMG submission 202137) | Phyllosphere microbial communities from UC Gill Tract Community Farm, Albany, California, United States - DLSLCC.R2 | ecosystem: Host-associated > Plants > Phyllosphere > Unclassified | place... | reverse complement strand
ACCCGCCATGGACGTGAACTCCAAAAAAAGAAAATGCAAAAGTGCTGGAATATTAGCATAGGCTTGGTTTTGTTGAAAACTGTTGCCCTGCGTTTTGTTAGCCAATTGAATAAGAACAATAAGCTTAAGATCTAATGATTGAGATTAGGTCAAATCAAGTCCAATTTGATTTAGTTAATTTTTACATCTATGTCAAATTGAGCGTACAGCTCTTTAATGGTTTCCAAGTCTTTTTGTAAATCAGTCGGGTAAATTTTACCTAAAATCCCACCTTGTTTACTTCGAGCATTGGCATACATTAAAACAATAGGAACATTGGCTGCTTTTGCAATATGCCAAAAACCTGTACGGATAGGCTTACGTTCAGAGCCATCTTTAGCACGTGTAGCTTCTGGAGCAATCACTAAGTTAAAAGTTTCATGGGTTTGAAATTGTTCAACCATTTGCGAAACGATATCTTTACTTGCTTTACGATCAACAGGAATACCACCCAATTTTTCTAAAATTGGCTTGAGTGGGCCTTTGAAAAGTTCTTTCTTTATTAAAGTATGAATTTTGATGTCTAACATTTGGAAGAGGGCAATCGAGAGCACTGCATCTAGATTTGAAGTATGTTCAAAGCCAATAATAACTTGTTTTTTCTCAAGAATTTGTGGGTCTACATTGTAGGTCCAACCAACGGCTTTAAAGATAGAGTTACCTAGAAATTTTTTCATACATCAGTGCAAATTGATAAATTTTCAGGATTCTAATATGAGTTTGTAAAAAAGCCTAGAAAAATTATGAAAGCTAAAGTAGAGCACAAAAGTTAAGGATTATCTAAGTTCTAAAGTACTTTAAAAGTTCTTTTTTTATTTTTCTCAAACTTCGTCTGAAAGTAATAAACCTAGATAATTTTAAAATTAAGATACTGGCTGTGGTATCTCTTCATTAATTAAATATTCAATATATTTCCAAATTTTTTCAGGGTTAATAAGGTTTTTATCGGTCGTTCCATCAATAATCATCCCATCAATAATAGAAATAATGATATGAACAAGGGGAGTTGGGTTTTCTATACCTAACTGAGTAAGTTTTTCATGTAACAGATTAGTCAACCATTTTGTATATTCATAAAATGGTTCACGAATTGAAGTATATTGTTTAGATACTTCAATAAATGCCTTTTTAAATAAACAGCCATTAAATGTTTCGCTATTGATCCATTCAATATACCAATTAAAAATAATATGAATTTTCTCAAGAGGACTAGCATCTTGATGTAAACTTAATTGTTCATTGATTGAGTTTTGAATATTTATATTTCGATGTTGCAAACATTCCATAATTAAATTTTCCTTTGACGGAAAATATTTATAAAAAGTCATTTTTGCAACATTTGATTCAGCAATAATACGGTCAACACCAGTAGCATTGTACCCAATCTGATTAAATAAATTTAAAGCAGTATTTATAATATCTTCTTTTTTTGACATTACTATTCCATATAGTTAAAACTAATTATAACTTAATCTAAAATATTAAATTTTTAATACAAATTATGATAATAAAAAACTGATTTTGATTCAAGTTGAGATTGTGATAATGATTATCATTAATTGGATTTTTTTAAAATTTTTTATTTGATTTCGTACGATTTTAACTCTAATATTAATCAATGAAGGAACATATTTAAATATTAATTTAAGTCATTGTTTTTATAATAAAATATGTAAAAATCGATCATGCTTCAATAAGTTTAATGAGAGCGGATATGCCTAAGAAATTTGAGAATTTTAATAATCCTAGAAAGAAAGCACTCGCAGGGATGAAACAAAGCATTTCAGCTGAACTATGGGAAAAAAATTCAAACTTTTTGACCCGATTAAGAGCAAAGATTGCAAAACATCCTGTATCTCATCATCCTGCAATCGATACTTTAAATAATGGCGAAATTAATAAAGAAGATTTAAAAAAAATTCATTTAGAATATCGCCATGCAATTGTGCAAACTTTTACTGATGCATTGCTCATGGCTCAATTTCAAACTAAACAATTAGAGCCGAGATTGCATGCGGGTGCAAAAATGTTCCCGCGTTTTCTTTTAAGTTTAAATATTTTTGATGAATTTGGATTTCGGCCAGGATTAGATAAAGACGGCTACTACCAGGGAAATCCTGAATATGCTCATTATCCCTTATTTGAAGATATATTGAATGATTTTGGTATTACAGAACAAGATCGTCTAACTTATCATCCGACTGAAATTGCAGATCAGGTTAGAGTATTTTTAGAAAATGCTTATGATGACTATAAAGCTGTTTCAGCCTTACTAGCAGTCGCAGAAGAAGAAGTCATTCTGTATAGTCCACCTTTACGTAGAGCAACTAAAGCAGTTGGTCTAGATGTGGAGGGTGGTGGTTATTATCATGTACATGGTATCTCTGAGGATGAAAGTGCTGAAGCAGCAGATGATGATCATGAAGAAGATTTATGGTATGTCTTGATGCAAGCTTGTACAGAAGAAGACTATAACTATATTGAAAAATTGTGCTTAGAGTATTGTGATTTATGGGAAAAGTTCTGGGATACACAATTAGATAATTCTGAGCCAATGCGAAAGCAAATCTTAGCTTAATAGATGAAAGATAGATATTTAGTACGGAACGTAAGTGTATTTTAAAACATCTAAAATTTAGGGATAAAATAAATTTAAATTTTGAGTATTTTTTATAAGAGCAAAGCATATTCTATTTGGATATATATTAAAAAACCCCATAAACTTTTTGTTTATGAGGTTCGGTATTTGGTGGGCCCACACAGACTTGAACTGTGGACCAACGGATTATGAGTCCGCTGCTCTAACCAACTGAGCTATAGGCCCTATAAGTCAGAAAAGCTTTTAATCTCAATGCTTTTCAGTGCGTGCAATACTAATCAATTTTTTAATTAAACACAAGTCATTTTCTGAAGTAGACGCAAACTAAACCCAAAAATATTGTGTCTTATTGGTTAATATTTCAAGCGATAGTGATTCTAGCTTATGTGTACTTCAAGAGTAAAGTGGGAGAAGTTATTTATCGATCAATTAGAATTTATTCCAACAATCTATTGTGACGATGACTTAATTGTATTTGTAGTTTGAGACATTAATTTATATAAAATAAATTTTGTTTAAAATATAAGCAGGAATTGTAGATGTGCTGTTTGTGTGTTGTGAAAATATAGAATTAGAAAAAACTTATTTAAGATAAATATAAATGGTGATTAAAAATATTATATATTTTCATATTGTAATTAAGCTTTAGATATATGGTAGTTTGCCTTTTTAATTATATATTTCGAAAAATAATAGTTACAATAATTCTATTAATAGAGTTCTAGCCTATATGTAGTAAAAAATATAGACTATTATTGTTAAATGACTTAAGAAAAATAATATTATTAATTTTTAGAGTAGGTGTGAAACTTAAATTCAACTTAATAAAAAGTAAAAATTAACATATAAAGTTAGCAACTTTAATAATGAAACATAAAAGTAACGAATAAAGGGATTCAATATTTTTTGATGCAAATAAATTTAATTAAAATATAATACTTTTTCTTAAGGTGTTGTTGTGTTTTTCTAAAAAAAAGCTGTTAAGGGCGGTAATAGAAATTTTTATCATTAAAATATCTTTCCTTCTCTAAAGTATTTTCTATATAAAATCTAAATTGTGATTGTCTTCACAAGAATACAAATGTTTGTATCTTATAAACTTTATTCTTGACTAAAACACTTGGTTTTAATAAAGTATAAGTGTATTTTTTACAAAACAAAATATTATTGCTTAATCCTGAAATACAACAAGAGGCCTACTTTCTAAGTAGGCTTTTTGTTTTTAGTAGTATTTAGAGAGATGGTACAGAGTAATAAGCTTAAGCTTTAAATAAACTAGATTTAACAAGAATAAAAATTATAAAAAATCTTTAGACTTTCAGAACTATCCTATAAATTTTCTTGAATAATTTGAATTAACTCTCTAGCTGCTTTAGGTAAAGGGCGGTCTTGGAGCCAAATTAAATAAATAGATAGAGGTAAATGATTTTTTGTATTTTTAAAATCTAAAAGGACTAAGTGACCTTGATCAATTTTATCTTGTACTAGTGATAAGGGAAAATTTCCCCAACCAAGTCCAGCTTCAACCATATTAATTGCTGTTTGTAGACTATTGGTTTTCCAGTACATTGCACCAATAATTGAGCGGGAATCTTTCATTTCATGCTCACTACTCGCCACAACAATTTGTCTAATATTAATTAATTCCTCTATAGAAAACTGCTTTGTTCTATCTTGTAGAAGAGCATGGTTAGAAGAAATCGTAGCCGCCACTGTTTCGGTCATTACCAATTGTAGATTCTCGCGCATTTTTATATTGAGGTCTGAACCCGCTAAGCAAAGACTGATTTGCTCCGTATAAAGTAAATTAACAATGTCGTCTTGGGGAGCAGTAATAACTTCTATGTTCAGTAAAGGGAATTTATCGGCTAGTTTCTTTATTGAATGGAATAATAATTTTGTATTTACATCGGAAACAACGCCAATACGCAATTTACTTTCAAGCCCTAAAGAAAGTTCATGTGCATGAGTGCTAAATAGCCTAAGTTGTTCAGAAATGATCCGTGCTTGAGGTTCCAAGGCTAATGCTGTAGCTGTAGGAATGACCTTTCGAGGAGTCCGTTCAAATAATATATAACCCAATTCTGCTTCTAAATTAGCAACGGCCATACTTACTGCTGAGGGGACTCGATTTAGTTTACGAGCAGCCGCAGAGAAAGAACCCGTATCGAGTACGGTTATGAAAAGTTCAATATTTTCACTGTTAAAATTCATTTTGATATCAGCTGAACTGAAAGCTATTAACTTTATATATGATTTTGACTGAAATTAAAATATAAGGAATGAAGCAGAGTTTATTGATTATGCAAGGTATAAAGCGTCGAATTGTATATGTTTCTTCCTATGAAATAATCGGAATGGTTATTTCATCAGTAGGGTTAGCGATTTTGGCAGGTGATAGTGTTGAACATACTGGACCACTATCTGTCATGATTACGACCATCGCTGTAACTTGGAATTTTATCTACAATATTTTATATGAGAAATGGGAAGCTAAACAAAGCAGTCATATCCGTACAGTTAAGCGTAGAGTTGGACATGCCATCGGGTTCCAGCTTACTTTGGTTCTGTTTTTAATTCCGCTTATTTCATGGTGGATGGATATTTCACTGATTGCTGCTTTTTGGTTAGATGTGGCCTTTATTATCATTATTCCTGTCTATACTTTTATATTTAATTGGAGTTTTGATAAGTTATTTGGATTGCCTATTTCGGCACAGGCTAAAGCGCTATCAGAATAACCGTAAAATTATTTTATAAGCTATCAAGGTGATCGACGTTGATAGCTTATCTAGTTTCATTATTTGATTTGATCAATGACTAACTGTTTTGAAAACTTGAGTTGAGCTTTCTTGGCGAAAATGTAGTAAATCAATGCAGTAGAGATAAGTCCTACAAGCCACGATAAATCGATTCCTCCTAACATTGCCGCAATTTGACCCGTATAGAATTTACTATCAATAAATGGTAGTTGAATCAAAATACCTAGAAAGTAGCAGGTAATTCCAATCCGATTCCAACGGCCATACTTACCATTTGGATCATAGAGTGCATCTACATCACATTCTTCTTTAGAGATAAAGTAGTAATCAACAAGATTAATAGCACTCCACGGAATAAAAAAGGTGAGTAAAAACAAAATAAATGCTTTAAAGGCGCTTAAAAAAGTATGTTCACCTATAATTGCAATAAAGGTTGAGACTACAACCATAGCAAGGACAATCAATAATCTTGTTATTTTTGAGATTTGATTTGTCGATTTGAAACTATTCCAAATCGTAGCAATACACATAAAACTGCCATAGGCATTTAAGGTCGTTAGAGTAACTTTCCCAAAAGCGATACTAAAATATAGAAAGGTTACGACAAGGGCAATTGGGTTCATACCCACAACATATTGAACTTCATTTCCGACAAAATTGCCGTTTGCAACCTGAGCGATTAAAACGCCTAAGCTCATAGAAATCTGTGAGCCAATTAAAGAACCTAAGCCGACAGCCCAAAAAACACGAGATGAAGATGTTTTAGTTGGAAGATATCGAGAATAATCTGCAACATAGGGACCAAAAGAGATTTGCCAAGAAGCAGAAAGGGAAACTGCTAACAAGAATGAAGACCAGCTGAAATGACGTACTGCTAAGAGTTCAGAAAAATCAGAAAGTGCGAAGATCTGAGTCAAAATAATCACAAAAGCAATCAAACCAATAATACTGGCTACTTTGCCTACCAAATGGATTAAACGGTATCCAATCGTTGCGAATAAAATGATTAAACTTGCATAAATTAAGATACCAGTTGTATTGCTGACATGTGCCAAATGTGCAATTGCTTTACCCGCTAATACCTCTCCAGTTGCGGTAAAACCAATATACATAAGGCAAACGAGTATGATTGGAATACAAGCGCCATAAACCCCAAATTGCACACGGCTTGAAATCATTTGAGGGAGACCAAGTTTAGGACCTTGGGCAGCATGCAGTGCCATGACGGCAGCACCAAAACATTGTCCTACTAATAAGCCGATAATAGACCAAAAAACATCTCCGCCTAACACAACGGCTAGCGCGCCTGTCACAATGGCTGTGATTTGTAAGTTGGCACCGAACCATAGGGTGAATTGAGCAAATACTCCGCCATGTCTTTCATTTTCAGGAATAAAATCAATACTTCTATTTTCTATAAAACTACTATTAGGTTTCCCAGCCGATGAGTCCATTTCACTCTCCTTATCCTTTAAGAGCCATCCTATTCTTATTCATTCATATTTGTATAAGCAAATATAAACATGTATATACAAGTAATTTTAAGAAGAATCAAATATTTTTGAAGTATTGGACGTTAAAATTGAGTTAAATAATTCATAGATAAGTAGAAAAAGTATTTGACTAATTTTATTTTTTAAAATTTAAATGATAAAAAAATAATATATGAAAAAGCCCTCTGCAGAGGGCTCTATTTTATGCATTTGCGTCTAAAACTAGTTGGAAATAAGTGGGAAGTTCAGAAAATTGTACCAGTTGGGTCTTATCTTCTTGCTTAAAATAATACTGATAATTTGGAGTGTCTAAATGGTTATCTAGATATTGGGTTGCATCTGTAAACTGTGCTTTTGCAATCGGCTTATCTTTCTTGCATTTAATAATAACAGGATTTACGGAGTTTAATTTTACAGGAACGCCATTTTCAAATTTAGCAGTTTCAATCAATAAGGAAATTTTGAAATCTCCGAAGGTTACACAGAAGTGACCTCCATTTTCAGTCTTAATTTCTCGGTCAGAGAAAAGATCTTTAAATAAATTCTTTAGGGATTCTCTGTGTTTATCTAAAGCAACTTGAAATTCATGATCACGTTGCTTGATCTTTTCTTGCTCTTCTTGTAGCAATTTGGCTTGCTTTTCAATTGTTGTAAAATCCAGCTTCATTTTAATATCTCCTTTGGTTGTTTTAAAACTATATATGGCAATCTTTTATTAAGTTTTAAAGAAACATACAGTATTTGTTACAACGGAATAATTAAGATGAGCTTTTGTATAAACCATCACAATTGTAAAAAAATATTTTGAAAATATAAGAATTTAAAGAAATTGTTGAGGAATAATTTATATATTTGAAATGCTGCTACATATTAAGAATAGATTTTTAATGTAGCAGCATATTTCTTATTTTGTACAATGTTTTGCCATAAGTGGAGTGCTTTTAATTTTAAAAAAACCTCCGCTACTCATTACACCAAGCATCACTAAAACTGTTCCTACTAACTGCCAGATATTGAGGACTTGTCCAGTAAGTAGAGCAATTATCATACTGAACACTGGCACAAAGTTAAAAAAGACAGAAGCACGACCAGCACCTAACTTTTGTATACCATTAAACCAGAATAAATAAGCAATCATGGTAGAGCAGATAACAACATATCCCATGGCTAAATGTGCATTTAAAGGTGCAGATGCAATTGCTGTAAGAGGATCTTCAAATATCACACTCAACAAACCAAGTGTTATTGCCCCGAACAACATAGAAAAAGTTGTTGTTTCTAAGGGAGTAGCATTTTTTACATAACGGCGAGACAGTACATTTGCTAAGCAAAATCCAAATGCGCCCAATAATATAAATAGATCTCCAATGTCTATTTTGAGGTGCAGCAAAGTCGTTATATGTCCCTGACTAATCACCAGTAACACGCCACTTAAGCCAAATAAAACGCCTAAGAATTTATTCGTAGTAAGTTTTTCACCATCTAAAAGGATTGTCATTAATAGAGTCATTAATGGCGTGGTTGCCATAATCAAAGCACCGTTAACAGCTGATGTGGTTTGAAGTCCATAAAAACAGCCGATGTTGAAACCCGCAATTCCGATAATACCAATAATCAAATAGATTACTAGATTCTGTCTTAAGGTTGCCCATCTAAGCTGGCGTGTTATTGAAAAGATTAAGAGTAAGCCTAGACTTGCAATAAAAAAACGTTCAGACGCAGCAGATAACGGGGGCATATGTTGAATAATATAAGACATTGCATTAAATGCTGATCCCCAAAAAAACATCGTTAAGACAACACCAGCATAGGCATAAGCCACCGTTCTGTTCATGGACAGGCTCCCATTAAGAAAGGTTTTATTCTCGACAAATCTATAAAGGTGTACAATTCCATATTAATACACTTCTAATGTGAAAATTTGCACAATGATTGATTGGGAAAATTTGCATTACTTTTCAGTTTTTACCGAAGAAAAGTCTCTTTCCGCTGCTGCCAGAAAATTGGGAGTAGATCATGCAACTGTATCTAGAAGAATTGCCCAGCTAGAACAAAATTTAAAACTTAAATTAGTTGATCGTAGGCCACGGACATACATTCTGACTCCTGATGGGGAACGTCTTGCACAAGTAGTTGCTCGTATGATGGAAGAAACTTTTTCTATTGAACGTTTAACACAAGCAGGTCAGCAAGAAGTAATAGGAAGTGTTTCTATTAGTATGCCCCCTTTAACTGCTGCACATCTCATCATGCCCCATTTGTGTAAATTTTATCGCCATTATCCGCAATTAAAATTACGGGTGCTCGGTGATGTTCATTATGTTTCTTTACAGCATAGTGAGGCTGATATTGCGGTACGATTTGGACGTCCCAAAGATGAAAATTTAGTTGCTCGAAAAGTAGGTGAAATACCTTTTGGAATATATGCAGGTCCAAATTATTTAGCTTCAACAGATCCTGAAAATTATGATTGGATTAGTGTAGAAGTGGGGGGAGTGCATGGTCAAAAACAGCAAAAGTTAAAAGAAAGGTTAAATCATAAAGAACCTATAATGGTTACTAATAATCCCGAGTTACAGTGGAGAGCTGCATGTGGGGAAATTGGTTTAGCGGTCTTACCAGATTTTTTAGGAGCTATTAGCAATTTGGTCAGATTACAAGATGATTATCCGATGAGTGCTGAAATATGGTTAGTCACACACGAAGATTTACGGCATAGCCCTGCAATACGGGCAGTAATGGACTTTCTTATGTCTTGTTTTGAAGCTTTTAAGGTCTAATGTATTAATGCTATCCATTTATATAAAAGCTACTGGAGTCCGCAGCTTTTATATTGAGATAAATTTTAAGCCAGACTGACTTCTATTCCTCTACGTAAATTAGATTGGTCCTGATCGGAGTTTAAATCAATTTTGGCATACGATTTGGCAAGTATGCGTCGAGCAGCAAAATTAATTGGTTTTTCTATCAACTTAGGTAATTTGATACCTAAGGGGTTGCTTTCGGTTTGAGATACCTCGGTTTTGACCCTAGTTCCCATAATATAGTCAAACCATGGTTTGGTAACGCACCAATTAGCATTTTGATTGCTTGTCATATGATGATCATAGTGCCAAGGGATGCGTTTCTTAGCATATTCAGGGTCTAAATGGGCTTTTGAATGCACACGCCAATAATTCCATAAGCCATAATAAAGCCCTGCTGTAAAAAAGGGCGCTACTGGTAAGAATACTGTTGCAGCACCAGCTAAACTAATTAATGCTGTTTTTTCATTATAAATTTCTGCATTTTTGAACATTGATTCTGCATAACCTTCATCATAAAAATTATTTAAGCGAGCACGTTTATGATGAGCAATATGAGTAAAAAAAGGGCTATTACGATACTTAGTTGGATATTCGTGTAACCAAACTTTATGGAAGTACCATTCAAGGCCATTTGCAACAAAAATACCGACAGGAAACCCGAGCATACTAATTACTTCTCATGAATCATAATTTAAATGCATTGTAAAATAAGAAAGTTTTATCGCTTTGACTCCATAGGCAGTCCAAGAACTGCCTATAAAATCAATTTTATTGCTTTTGTTTGCGTTGGCGATATGCGCTTGGAGTTTCACCAGTCCAACGTTTAAAGGCTCGTGTAAATGCAGAGGGTTCAGAAAAGCCAGTTAAATAAACAATTTGATCAAGGGTTTCTTTGGTATTTGCAAGTAAACGTCTTGCAAGCTTCTCTCGATGCTGGTTTAAAATTTTTTCGTAATTAGTATTAATTGCTTGTAAATCAGCTCGAAGGGTACGTGGGTTACGATTTAATTGTTCAGCAATAAATTTTTGATCGAATTGACCAGATTCAAGTAAACCATTGCTGAGCAAGCGCTCAATCGCATAAACAAGTTGATGCTTTTCTAAGTTTGATAGTTGCTGTTCAGCAATTGTTTCATGAATTTTTAATAATTCAGGTTCAGCCGCTGGTGATGCTTTATTCAATAATGTACTAGGAAAAATTATAGCGCCTTGTTTTTGGTTTAAAATTACCGGGCATTTCCAGGCTTCTTGATAATTATTAGCTGAAGCGCCTTGTTGATAAGGTAATGTAATTTGGCTAGGCCTAAACTCGCTATTTGTAATATATTTAAAAAAATTAAGAAAAATACCGATACCACATTCAAGATAATGTCTTACAGGGTGTTCAAAACCTATTAATAACGCGATATCTTTTTCAACAATTAAAGAAAGATTAAATACATCGGTTAACAGGTACTGATATCTTAAAGCACGTTGTAAACCTTCACCGAAAGTAGAACTACTTAAAAATAAATATTCAATAACTAAACCTCTGAAAGCAGGCATTTGACTACCTACATGCAAACCAATATCAGGATCTTCACTTATTTCTTCTGCCGCTGTCCAAAATCGCTGTTGAGTAGAATTGTCTCTACGAATATTTTTATCGGGCGGTTGATTGGGTAAATTTACACTTGCAAAAATAGATGCTGCATCTAATCCCATTTGCTGCATAGTTTGATAAGTCATCCATAAAAAAATTCCGGCATCGGAAGAATTTTTTGACATGTTTTTTATAAATATCCAGAAAGTTGTACAATGCATTCAATCATGAATTTATTGTTAATACGATATTCTTACCTATAAATTTCATTGATCAGAAAAAAAGCCTGCATCTTCACGTGCCTGTTTTAAAGCTAAAATAAAAGATATTAGTAAAAGTAGCCCTATGAGGAAAAGAAAAAGATCAATTTTACTGATCGCGTAACCTATACTTGTAGCTCCTAGACCTAGTAAAACAATACATAATATTTTCCAAAAAATGAGCATGTTACGTTCTGATAAAAGCCTAAGAATATTGTTTGTAATTGAAGGGGATTTCTAAATTTATTTATGTTTTTTTTATTATAGATTATGTAATTCTTTATAATTTTATAAAATTCTTTTTTTATTAAGCTTTTGAAAAATAAATAAATTATTTTTAGGTCATATAAATCAATTTCTTTCATTTTTTCTTAAAATTAAGTTTTTATTAATTAATAGAATGATAATTCTTTAGAAACACTATAAAATAGGAATGTAAAAAATAAATTTAATTTTTTAATTAATATAAAACAATAGTTTACTGTGCTTATTTAAATTTTTGTTAAAAAAAAGACTTGATTTTTAAGCTAAATTTTGGAATTATAGTTATGCAAATTGTGATCTATTTCCCATAATTTGTATTTCAGGTTAAGTGGTTATCACTAATGCTCATTTGCTATTTTTGCTTATGAGCATTTTTTTATGTGACTTTTTAATATAACTACAAAATTTTTGAAGCTTTAAATTTTAAGATTATTTAGCTGAACTAAGCTTAATTATTTTTAATAAATTTTTAGAGATAAATTAATCATATTGAATAGTTACAGTTGCTGTTGCCGTAACCTCACCCGCGCTTACATTAGCCGCTGTTTGATAGTAACGAGCAGTTAAGGGGATATCGTACTCTATAGTCTGATTAGAGCTGACTGTGCCTATATTTTGTTTTATTGTTTTTTGAATTGGGGTAGTGGCACCATTCATATTCCATAATAGTTCTACACCCACACCATTGGCTTTGGTTGAGTTTGCTGCACTATTATTAATGACCTGATTATTTTCGGGATCAGAATTATAGTCAAAACTTAAGCTGATGGTGTTACTTGTTGCTATACCCGAGTTGTTTTCGCCGCCGTTACATAAAATCGATAGATTAAAACTCTGCTCGCCTTGTGTTGAACCAATCGCTTTAAAACCTGACTTTGTAACAGTCGGGAGTTGAATAGGTATATCTACACCATTTTGAATTTCACACGATGAAGATGCGATCAGAATAGGAGCATTACTTAATACTGTAGTAGTTAAAAATGGTCGGTTTTGTTGACCTGATACATAATAGGTGCTGTAACGTCCTGCTACTAATGCTCCTGAACCTGTGGTCATGGATGTTTTAATAACTTCCATAACAAAATATCCCGGTGAAAGGGTATATGCAGTATTTGGGGTTAAAGTACGTCTATATGGGTAATACCCAGAAAAATCTGAAGCATCTGCTGCTTCACGATAAAGACGAATACCAATACCGGGAATATTGGTTGCATATACATTATTACCTATTGGGCTAACTGGATAATTTAAGGGGAGAGCTGCAATAATTTGATCACTAGCACGACTACATGTTGCAGTGGAATTATTGGGAGAAATCGTAAAAGTATTCCTTTGTAAGATAGTCCCTATAGGGTCAGTCGGTTTTACGACGATTTTACCAATGTTCATCGGAATATCGACGGTGGTAAATCCCTTACTTAAATTACAATTTGCATTTGTATGGCTATAAGCAAATAGACTCATTGTCAAAAATCCAATTTTTTTTAAAATCTTATTCATTTACAGACTGCCTTTGTCATAATAATTGATTGATTGTTATGCTTTATTTGATCCGTGATATCGTATTCAAGTTCGCATTTTTCAGTACTCCTTTCTCCCCATTTCACATATAAAAGGTCATGGGTTAAGGGGGTTCGTAAATAAATACGGCTGCCTTGCGCAACAATACCTATCACTTCGTTATTTTGGTTATATACCTGTGCGGCAAAAGGTAAATGTGAGCCATCTAAAGTGGTTGGGCTGATAAAAAGTGCGTAACCTTTTTTTGTTGTGAATTGAATTTTAGTGATTGAGCCTGCATAGGGAGCAATACGTAAGCTACTTTCAGCTAGCTCAACCTGTGTAGACATGTTTTGCGGATCAAGACTAATGTCATTCATATGGTAAGGCGTAACATAGGGGATAACCGCATATCCATTTTTGTTTATGCTGAGGCCTGGTGTATTACCGACTTGTGCTCCTGTTGCATCTGGTGCATAAACTAAAACCATTGTTTGAGCTTGATCTGGACCAAACAGAATTCCTTGGGGGTGAGCAACGATACTGCCACTCAAGTTAAGCATTTCTTGTTGATATGAGTCAGCGTAACTAAATGAAGCACCTAATGTTGTGTAGTTTGTCTTATAGTTGCCATTGATATTGAGATTCGTTTGCCCATGTTTTTGACTGGAAATTGATGCGCCGTAATTCAACCGGTTTCCTGTAAAACCGCTAAAACTCAGAATTTGGCTATCTTCACTTATAAGACTATTAAAATTTAAAGAGCTTTTCTTAAAATCTAAGGGAAAGGATAGAGAAATGAGGTATTGAGTATCTTGGTTAGCTCGCCCGCCAGCTTCAATAGTTTCACTATTAATTGCAGAGAAACTATAAGTTAAATCTTTAAATTGGTTGCTATAACCTAATTGGAATTGCTTATTAGTAGTAGACTGGTTCCAATAGTTTGTCCACGAACCTACTAAATAGAAATTTCCCCATTGGTTTGGAAGAGCTTGATTTAAATTAATCTGGAATTCACTTTTTTGCTTACCTACCGAAAAACTATCAATGTTTTGCTCTTGTAAGTCCCGAATCAAAATTGCATCACGTAGTTTGAGATAGTTTTGTGTTGAATAACGATAAGTTGCTAGTGTTAAGTTAGTATGCGTTGGAGAAAATAACTTATTGTAACTTAGACGATAACTTTGCCCTGTCATTTTAGGTTGATGAGAAAAATTGGCATTTGAATGTGTTGCATCAAAAGAAATAGCGCCAATAGGCGTTGAAAAAGCTGTACCTAACAATACAGAGAAATACTGCTGAGTTCCTTGAGTTGTGCTATAAGTTGTAAGGTAATTATTGATTCCGCGTTGATATTTACCCTGTATTAGCCATGGAGTTAACTTAATGTTTGGGTCTCGAAATTGTCCTAAGGTGAATGAATATCGGCTCATTTGAGGGCGTAGCATTTCAATGACAGAAGTATATGGAATAGAATATCTTTGAACTTCTCCATTAGATTCAAGTACCGAAACTTGTAACTCACCTCCAAATCCTGTGGGATAGAGATCATTAATTTCAAAGTTTCCCGGTGGGACTGTGGTCTGGTAAATTAAATTACCTTGTTGTCTAATTTCGACTTTTGCATTGGTTTTGGCATAACCTCGAACTCTTGGAGCATAACCGAGCATACTATTTGGAAGCATTCGGTCATCACTTGAAATATTCATTCCACGATAGGGCAAAGAGTCAATAAAATCGCTATTAGTAAAATAATCTCCTAAAGTCACAACACCGTGGATATCTGGAAATGCCTTTTGTATATATGTATTTGTGGAGGTATAAGAAGAATTATTAGATTGGCTTTGCCATTTCCATTGTCCATTATGGCGAAACTGCCAACTTGCTAAATTTGCTCCAAGATTGGCTCCCATAAAAGCATAACTATTTTCATGTGGTTCATTGACTATTCGATATGCTGTGGCGTTATAGCTTAAAAAAGCTGCATTAATACCGCGATCCCACAAATGCGGATCGATATAACCTTGCGGATTTTTTTCTAAGACGACTTGCGGGATCGAAATATCAATTCTTAAACGGGAACTATCAAATACATAAAAAGCACTATCTATCCATGATGCGAGCGCTTTACATGAAAGAGATGAATTAGAGTCATGTTGACTTAGAACATTAGCTTTTACCCCATATTCAAGCAACATGGCCTCTGTAAAACATGTTTCAGCATTTATGTTAGGGGCTGAGGCAGTAAATCGCATACGCCGTTTACCCAGCCATTGACCATTAATATAAACATCTAAGCTATATTCACCAGGCAAGATCGGGTTTCCGTATTTGAAGCGAGCTATATCAATTTTTTGTGCATTACCTACTAAGAAATTGCTATCAAATTCAGCCTTTGTAAAATGTGGAACATCAGTAGTATTTTCAGCATATATAGCCATAGACATGAATAGCGTAATACTTGAGACGACATACCAAGTAAAGGGGCTTTTTAAACATATATAAGGTATAAACCATTTAGACATAGTTCTAGAGCCTACTCATGATAGGTTTTAAATTTTCTTAAGAAATACAATGAGGTTAGAATTTTATTGGGTGCTCAACTCGTCCACCGTAATCATTGATATACACAAAGCTCATATCTGCTAAGTTTTTATTTTTTAGTTTAATTTTATCCTCTGAATAAGGGGCAATCATTAAGCCTTGTTGCAATAAGTCTGTTTTATGGCCTTCACTTCCTTGAAAAATGGAGGTAATAGTAAGAAAAAAAGGTGTCGGATTTTTTATCATTAGATATTGATCATTTATTTTCCACTCGACTTTGTCACTTAGTTGATCAATATTTTCTTTTAGATCTATAGGGCGGTAAAAAAATTTAATTCGCGAACGAACAGCGAGTTGCAAAAAATTGTTAGAGGTTGTTGTGGTTTGATCTTGTTGAGTTCTCCCTTCAGGTTTAGGAGGGATATCTAAAACATTAAGCCAAAAAATAGATTCTTGTTGTTGGTTTAGTTGAGATGTAGTAGGCAACGCTGTAATTCTTAAGGTTTGCCCCTTAGTTGCTTCTACTCTTGAAATTGGTGGAGTAATAATGAAAGGTACATTTGTTTCATCTGGTGTTGACTTTGCATTTCCATCATCGATCCATGCTTGAACAAGAGACGGGGCCGTGCCGTTATTACTCAGTTGTAATGTGATCTCACGGGCATTTGAAGGATAAATGACACGAGTACCATGTAAAACAATCTCAGCATGACCTGTAGTAGTGAGCGCTACTTGCAGACAAACTAATCCCCAAAAAAATTTACGACCACGAAAAAGCATCAGTCATATTCTCAATAACAAATAATAGGAAGGAGATAGCTTCTATTCATGAATAGAAGCTTCAATTTTAAGTTTATTGATAAATGATCGTGTATTTTACTTGCGATGTTACCGTACCAGCAGTAGAAGCACCTGTAGCATAATATTCAGCATAATAGTTAAGATCAGCACTACCGCCTGCTGAAACATTTACCCATTGTGAATTCGTTTGAGTTTCATTTGTGCTTGTAGCAAGTACAGGAATTACAGCATTATTACTGCCAAGTAATTGAATATTTACATTTGTTGCTGCACCAGAAGTTGCTTGGTTTAATAAACGACCCGTATTAAAGTCAACGGTTGCGCCTGGTTCAAAATAAGTTGCGACTTTACCTGCAGCGGTACAGTTCGTTAAATTAATTTGAAAAGGTGTACGACCAGCTACATCACCAGCATTTTTTAAGGTTTGAGATGAAACAGTAGGCAAATTGATTGTTAAATTTTTATCTCCAGTATCAATAGTACAAGTATTATCCGTGACAAGACCATTAATAGTAATTGTGCCATCTGCTGCTTGTGCATTTGCTATATTTAAGAGAGTAACTGCCGCCACAAAAATAAATTTTTTCATAAAATCCCCAGAATAGCTTTTTAAAATAAAATCCATTACTTTTCAGTAAGTTTATTCTGATTAAGTAAGGCGAAGGAAATATATCACTTTTCAATCAAAAAACAAGAAAAACATTATATTTATATATATTTTGATCAATTGTTTTTATTAAGAAAAATTAAAAAATTTATTTTTTATCATTTGGTAAAATAATTAATTAGTTTTTATTTAAAATAGAATTTAAAAATTATTAATATCTAAGTGATTGTATTGTATTGAATTAATGAAATTTTAAAATATTTAAGATAATACATATTTAATATTTTTGATTAAGTGGTTGTTTTTAAATGATAAAATTGTTTTGTATGTATCTTATAAATATATTTAATTTTTTAAGAATTTTTTAAGGTTCAATTCCTACTGTTTTAGTTGTAATTCAATAAAAGATAATCTGGAGTTCAGTTCCATGAATACTATGAAGTATAGCTATAAACCTAATTACTTTTTCTTTGCTCATAAATTAGTTTTATTTTTAAAGGATTATCTCATCAAGCATCCGACGGAGCAGCAAACAACGTTTAACTTGCAAACGATTTATGACATCTTTAGCCATGATCTTGCTTCAAGTACGACAAACCTTGAAGGTATCTTAAATATTGCAGATGAATATGTCTTTGAAACAGAAGATGGCTTACTTCCATTAATTAGCAAGCATTCAGTCAATCTCAAAAATCATGTACTTTCTTTAGAATTTACACCTCAAGCCTTGTCAAGTCTATTATCAGGTCATTCGTTAGTAAATCCTAAAGCAGCTTAGATTTTCTTTTAAGGTAGAGTGAACTCATATAAAATTCATAAAATTTATTTTTAAGAGTTATTTATGAGTAAAGACTTCAAGGCCTTAACTTATATTGCGGATGAAAATGTAGCAGATACAGTGACTTGGCTTTTACACCATCAAGATGTTTTTGATTCTTTTAATTTTGATGTGTTGAACCAAGAATTCACAGTAACACATGCAGCAGGAAAAGATATTATTCGAGTCGGAACCTTTCTGAATGCTACTTACGGAATATTAGTAACTTCTATATAAATGAAAAAAGCCCTGAATAATCAGGGCTTTTAAATTTTCTAATTTGAGTTAAGCACTCATTGCATCTACTGATAAATCAGCAACTGTTGGCTTTGGTTTTTCAGCTGTTAAACCTAGTTTATTAAATAAAGCTTGGTCTTTACCTTCACCGGCATTTGGTGTGGTTAGTAGTTTATCACCAGAGAATAATGAGTTTGCACCCGCCATAAATGCTAATGCTTGGTCTGAATCACTTAATGATTCTCGGCCAGCAGAGAGACGGATATAACTATGCGGCATGATAATACGCGCCACAGCAATAGTACGAATCCACTCAATAACATCAAGCTTTTCAACATCAGCTAAAGGTGTTCCTTCAATAGGAACAAGCATATTGATTGGCACAGATTCAGGATGAATTGGTAGGGTAGCTAGTTCATGTAATAAACCAATTCGGTCTTCACGACTTTCGCCTAAACCCACAATACCGCCACTACAAACTTTCATACCAGCTTGACGAACATAATCAAGGGTATTTAAACGGTCATCAAAAGTACGAGTACTAATGATGTGAGAATAATACTCACGAGATGTATCTAAATTGTGGTTGTAGTAATCTAAACCAGCAACTTTTAGGCGTTCTGCTTGAGATTGGTTAAGCATCCCTAAAGTCATACAGGTTTCCATACCTAATGCTTTAACTTCACGTACCATTTCTAAAACATAAGGCATATCGCGCTCATGTGGGTTACGCCAAGCAGCACCCATACAAAAACGTGAAGAACCTGAATCTTTTGCAGCTTTCGCTTCACTAATCACTTTTTCAACAGCAATACGTTTTTCTGCTTCTAGTTTTGATTCGTAATGTGCCGATTGTGAGCAGTATTTGCAATCTTCAGGACATTTACCCGTTTTAATAGATAAAAGGGTACTGACCTGAATTGAATTGGCAGTGAAGTGCTCACGATGTACTTGCTGAGCCTTGAAAACTAAATCCAAAAAAGGTTGTTCATATAAAGCTTGGATTTCTTCACGATTCCAATCATTACGTAGAGTCATTGTCATATCCATGATGATGGCATTAATTCACTATACATAATCATACAGAATTCGTATTAAAGCTATAGGGCAAAAAACATCATTTTTTTAATTTGATAGCTGAAGTTGATTAAGTTGCTGTTCAATTGCCCAATCAATATGCACATTGACGATTTCGTCATGTAAATTTTTGCCATTTTGTAGTTGATCTACAATTTCTTTTGAATAAGGAGCATTTCCTAATCCGATTGCAATATTACGTTTAAATGATTGATAACCTGTCCGGCGGATAGGGCTACCTTCCGTATTGGCTAAAAAAGTGGCTTCATCCCACTGCCAGATATCAAGCAGACTAATATTATCTAACCCATGTCTAGGATTAAAATCAGAAATAGATGCTGTTTTGGCAAAGCTATTCCAAGGACAAATTAACTGGCAGTCATCACAACCAAATATTCGGTTTCCAATACCTGCACGTAATTCTTCAGCAATAATTCCTTTATATTCGATAGTTAAATAGGCAATACAACGTCTTGCATCTAACATATAAGGCTCGACAATTGCTTGCGTCGGGCAAATATCAATACAAGCGCTACAAGAACCACAATGTGCTATTGCAGGCTCGTCAAAAGGTAGCTCGAGTGATGTAAATAGCTCACCTAATACGAAAAAAGAACCTGACTTTTTATGAATGAGCAAAGTATGTTTACCTGTCCAACCCATTCCAGCACTTTCAGCTAATGATTTTTCAAAAATAGGCGCCGAATCTGCAAAAGGACGAGATTCAAAGTCACCAACTTTTTCACGAATTCGTGTTGCTAGCGTTTTCAATCTACCACGCATGACTTTATGGTAATCACGGCCACGTGCATAGCGGGCGATAATGGCAGAATTAGGCTCTAAAGGTACATATCGAGGCTTTGGAGATTCCACAAGATAATTCATGCGGACACAAATAATACTTTTTGTACCAGGCACTAATAGTGTTGGATCAGCTCGCTTTTCTAGATTTTCTTCTAAATAGGTCATGTCTGCATGATAACCACGTTCAAGATACTCTAAAAAACGTGGCATTTGCTCTTGAGCATCTGGTTTTGCGATGACACAATCAGCAAAACCCAAGTCTAATGCTTGAGCTTTGATCCATGCTTTTAATTCATGTGGATCAATTTGTTGCACTGCAATGCGTGATGTGTCGGAAGATGTCATAAACCAAAATGCAAGAGGATAATAATATGCAGGCGGTAGTTTACCATAGCGATGATATTCGAGCATGGGAGCGGCGCTGGTTTGCTGCGCAAAACTCCTCATTAGGTTTAATGCAGCAAGCGGCTTGGTCAATTGCCCAGCAACTTATTGAGCTTTTTAACGATCGGGCTATTAAGAATATTGCTATTTGGTGCGGACAAGGCAATAACGCAGGTGATGGTTACTTTATAGCAAGTTATCTGAAACAAGCTGGATTTCAGGTTGAAATCTTTGCAGCTCAATTGGGTGAGTCAGCCGATTTACATTGTGCAGCGCAATTTGCTAGAGAAATAAAAGTCCCAATTCATTCAAATTTTGAGATTAAAAGAACATTTGATTGTCATATTGATGCTTTATTTGGCATAGGCTTAAATCGTGAATTAAATACTAATTGGCAACAGGCTATTCAACAATTTAATGAACAATCTGGTCTAAAAATTTCAGTTGATATACCTAGCGGATTACAAGCAAATACAGGACAAGTCTTACCCTGTTCAGTAAGAACTGATCATACCTTTACTGTTTTAGGTCTTAAAGCAGGACTATTTACAGGGCAAGGTAAAGAGTACGCAGGACAAGTTCATTTAATTAATTTAATTCCTATAGACCACGAGTTGAAACCCTTAGCTTATTTGTCACCCACAAACATTAAACTTCCTCAGCGTATGGCATTTGGCCATAAGGGAAGTTATGGGCATGTTTTAGTGGTGGGTGGACATGAGCAAATGGGCGGTGCAGTTATTATGGCTGCTGAAGCTGCCTTTCATGCGGGTGCAGGCAAAGTGACAGTGGTTTGTCATCGCAACCACCATCAGGCCATTTTGTCGCGGGCACCTAATATTATGCTTCGTGATATTAATGCTTTAGATGAAAACAATATTAAAGAGATTCTATCTCAGGTTGATGCAGTCTGCTTTGGAATGGGATTAGGCCGTGACGATTGGGCAAAGCAGATTTACCAACAATGGTTTAATTTGTTAAATCAGAGTACACGCCTAGAAGTTGTTTTAGATGCAGATGCTTTATGGTTTCTGGCTAAACAGCCTGAAAAGTTAAATACACATATTTATGCCACACCTCATCCCGGTGAAGCCGCTACTTTACTTGGTTGCTCTACAGCGCAAATTGAAAATGACCGAATTGCTGCAATTTATGCCTTACAACAAAAATATGCTGGCCATTGGGTGCTTAAAGGAGCGGGTAGCTTAATTTTAGAAAATAATTTGTATATCTGTACGCAAGGTAATGCTGGTATGGGAACAGGTGGAATGGGAGATGTGTTAGCAGGAATGATTGCGAGCTTAAAAGCTCAGTTCCACAAAGGTATTGCATTACATGAGATAGTGACTCTGCATGCTCAAGCAGGTGATGAACTTGCAAAACAAGGTATGCGTGGTTTACAGGCTTACCAAATGAATCAAGCCATTAGTCAGGTTGTAAATCAATAAATTTTTAACGTCTACGACTGCTAGAACGACTTCGCCCACGTGCCATACCACCTAAGGCATTTAAAACAGAAAGTTTACTCATGCTTCCCGATGCATGAGCATGGCAAATGGCAGCAGCAAGGGCATCGGCTGCGTCGGATTGAGGTTTAATGGTCAAATTAAGTAAACGCATCACCATCATTTGGACTTGTTCTTTATCGGCAGCGCCATAACCAACCACAGACTGTTTAATTTGGCGGGCAGTGTATTCTGCAACTTGTAAATCTAAATTCACTAATGCGGCTATGGCAGCACCACGGGCTTGTCCTAATTTTAAGGCAGAGTCTGGGTTTTGAGCCATAAAGACTTGCTCAACTGCAGCTTCAGTTGGACCATGGAATTTCACAATTCGCTCAACGCCAGCAAAAATACGTTTTAAGCGTTCTGGCATTTCTTGAGTCTCTGTTCGGATTGTACCGGCATCAACAAAACGCAGTTTACTACCATCTTTTTCAATGATTCCATAACCTGTTAAGCGTGAACCCGGGTCAATACCAATAATCAATGCCATGTGAATACTTATATAAATAGTTTAGAGAGTATTGTTACATAGCCAAAAAGGTTCTGCATGCGTAATTTAAAGAATGCTGCGATGAATGGTTATTTTTCGGTTTTATCGAACCAATTTATATCTTTAAAATCATTTGATGTAATTCTATTTTAGTGGAATACTTATCTATAATTTTGGAATTAAAGTTTATCGGTCGATGGAAGATATTAATATCCGCATTGCGCAGCAAGTGCGTGAAATACGTCTAGCGCGTGGATATACCCTAGATATTCTTGCTAGTCGATGTCAGGTAAGCCGTTCTGCAATTTCACTCATTGAAAGAGGAGAAGCGAGCCCTACAGCTGTTGTTCTTGAAAAGCTAGCAAATGGTTTAGGGGTGCCTTTGACTCAGCTATTTGATTCCCCCCCGAATACTCAATCGCCTCAACCTATGGTACGGCGTACTCAACAAGCAGAATGGAAAGACCCTGAAACAGGATATATTCGCCGTCAAGTTTCGCCTCCAAATTGGAAATCTCCATTTCAAATCGTTGAAATTGAATTTCCAGCTCAGTCACGAGTTACTTATGAAACAAGTGCGAATTCCAAAGTTGTATTACAGCAAATTTGGGTGATAGAGGGGCAAATTGATATTCAACTGGGTGAAAACTTTTATGCTTTACAAAAGGGTGATTGTTTGGCGATGCAATTAGATCAACCGATCATATATAGCAATCCTTCTTCTAAAGCTGCTCGATATATTTTAGTTGTATGTAATGAGCTCGTCTCTATTCTTAAGGAATCTTCATGATTAAAAATCTTAATCCAAATTTACGTTTAATCGATTGTCATGAAGCTACACATGCAAAGGCTATATTAGATATTTTGAATGAAGCAATTATCAATTCTACCGCTTTGTATGACTATTTGCCGCGCTCTGAAGAGTCAATGAAAAACTGGTTCGCGGTTAAAAGAGAAAATGGTTTTCCTGTCATTGGTATTGTAGATGAGAAAAACAAGTTATTAGGTTTTGCAAGTTGGGGAACTTTTAGAGCTTTTCCTGCCTACAAATATACGGTCGAACATAGTATTTATATTCATCATGAACATCGTGGCGGCGGATTAAGCAAAATTTTAATGCAAGAATTGATTAAGCGTGCTCAAGAGGCAGACTTACATGTATTGATAGGCTGTATTGATGCAACCAACCAAGCAAGTATTGGTTTGCATGAAAAAATGGGCTTTATTCATGCAGGTACTTTTAAGCAAGTCGGTTTTAAGTTTGGCCAATGGTTAGATGCTGCTTTCTATCAGTTAAATTTAAATACACCGCATACCCCAGTTGATGGATAAACAATAAAGCTTTCAAATTTCAAGTTTTAAAATAACCCAGTTTATAAGGATGAATATAAGCTGGGCTATAAAGTTCAAATTATAAAATACCTAGCTGCTCTAATCCTTTATAAGTAATTTCTTTTCGAATAGAACTAGGTATGCCTTTTTTCATTTCTAAATTGAGTGAGAACGCTACAATTTCTCCTTGAGGTTGAACGACCCAGCCTGTTAACCAGCCCACTTGAGGCTCCACATCCCATCCCCAACCACTTTTGGCATAAATTTTCCGTCCATTTTTTTCTTCTATGAACAGCATAGATTGAACTTGTTCTTGCACATTCTTGCTAAAAGGAAGAGTTTTATGGGCTAGTTCATAAGCAAACTGGGCTTCTTGTTGAGGTGTAATTTTAAGTGGACCAACAAGCCAAAAATCATCTACTTTTGAACCAATATCAGCATTACCGAAACCAATGCGTTTTACCTCTTTAGACATAAGATCAAGGCCAATTCGTCGAGCTAGTTCCTGATAAACTGGAATAGCAGAAGCTTTCATCGCATCGCCTAGAGTCATGTCTTTTTCCCAATCGGGAAATAAACGCTTTTGCCCATCCCATTTAAACACTTCAGTTGGTGTTGCTTTATGATGCTCAAGTCCAATCAAAGCATTCAACATTTTAAAGGTAGAGGCGGGAACATATTTGGTTGATGCTCTTTTAAGATCATTGCCATAGACTTCCTCTATTTGCCCACGTTTTATAACTAAAACACCTGTAGTTTGTGCTTGATCAAACAACGATTTAATTTTCTCTGAGTTTTTATTGGTAGAAATTGACTGTATTTGATGTTGTTCTACCGTATTAAAAGAACATGCAGACAAAAATATCGTACCAATGGCAAAGAAAAGAGCTTTTTTAGTCATGAGTCTATGTGTGTTTAAAAGAGTTATTCTTTAATTTAACTTGAATAGAAGTCCTTTTAGATAGAGAAAATGTAAGTTATTTAGGAAATTCTATATCTATGCACTACTTCTTAAAATTTTATAAAACAACTATATAAATAAAGAAATATATCCAATTTTTCTAAGAACCTAAGTTTTCAACTAGACTAAAAAACTGCTTTTTTGAAGGACTTTCCGTTTAACTAGAGTAAAAAAATTAAAATCTAATTGAAGTCGCACTTGATAAACTTGATACAGCACTCATTAATAATAAAGCATGTTTGTTTTTATCGAGTTAAAATCAAATGTACTCCAGTATTGCAGACTCTTGTTGATCCGATAGCGTTGTTAATTTTTAGGAATTAGACAGAACTATCAAAGCTAAGAGGAACGCTTAAACCTTATTTATAACTTAGGTAGGGTTGGGTCAAATAAAACTGCAATGAATTTTCTTTTTGAGATAGATAAAGTTTTACATGAATTTACTTCTTATTGTAGTTCTGGGCGCGATTGTTGAAATTGCCGTATGGATTGGCGTAGCACAGTTCATCAGTGGATGGTATGTGTTCTTTTGGTTCATTCTTGCTTTCTTTATTGGTTTGGGGCTTATTCGCAGAAGTACTGCTGGTATTATGCCTCAATTACAGCAAATGCAGATGACTGGCCAACTCGGTAATGACCCAACAGTAACTAAAAAACTTGCTTATGCTTTTGCAGGTTTCTTATTAATGTTGCCAGGCCTTGTTTCTGATGTGTTAGCGGTTTTAATTTTGATCCCTGGTGTTCAAACTGCTTTCCGTAATATAGCCATGAGAACTCTTGCAAAACGCCAACAAGCTATGATGGATAAAATGATGGGTGGTATGGGCGGTAATATGGGTGGGCAAAATCCATTTGCTGATCTAATGCGCCAAATGCAAGATATGCAGAATCAACAAGGTGGGGGCAGTCAAGGTCAATACCGTGATTCAAGTATTATTGACGGAGAAGCGCGAGAAGTCACCCCAGATCACAAGAAAATTGAACATAAAAATAAGGATTAATAAATACCTTATCTACAGGCCTAAACCTCCAAAGTTTAGGCCTTTTTTATTTTAAGAAGATACAAATTATTTAGTTGGAGACTCAGTCACAATAGAATCTGTTTGAGCCAATTCAGTAGGGCTTTCTTGTGGTTTTGTTTGAGGTTGGTATTTGTTTGAAGCTAAGGCTGTTTGCTTATTTTCAGATTGTTGATAACCTCGGCTTCGGTTGGCTCGTTCGCGAAAGCCACCTTTATTAATGAGCTTTGTATGTGACATGCATTTGCCTAAAATGTGAGATTATTCGCTTATTTTAACAAATTTAGCAAAATATCAAAATAAGAAAAATAGTCCTATAAAAATAATATTTAACTTATATATATGTTTTTAATTAATATTTTTTAATTGACTCAATTGTTCATCCAGATTGAATTATCTATTCATTTCACATAGGATAAATATAAAGGATGTATAAATTAAAAAATGTAGCAAACCTATTAAAACAACAACGGTTGAAATGAGGGAAGGAGGGTTACCTATGCTATATCAATACCATTGTGCGTGTTGCGACAAAGTTGTGGCATCGACTGATAAATCATGTCCATATTGTGGTTCACAACATATTCGAAGCCCGTATGGCTTATGGATGTTTTGTGTGATGGCTTGTCTAGCTGTTGTCGTTGTATTTAAAGTTGTCCATATTTATATCCAGAACCATCAAGATACTCCAACGCAGTCAACTTTACTGGATGTATTAAATCAGGATGATAAAACGACAAGACAATAGATTTTGATTACAGCTACAAATGATATGGCGTCAAGGATGATTGCTAGAAGATTAAACCCTACATACCATAAAATTTGAACTATAAATAAAAAAGCCCGCTCAATGGCGGGCTTTTTTACGATTTTATTTTAGAGGCCAGCAGCATCTTTAAGGGCATCAACTTTATCAGTTTTTTCCCAAGTAAATGCAGAGTCAGAACCTTCGCGACCAAAATGACCATAAGCCGCAGTTTGTTTGTACATTGGTTGAAGAAGATCCAACATACGAGTAATACCAAACGGTCTTAAATCGAAATGATCACGTACAAGTTGAATAATCAACTCATCAGAAACTTTTGCTGTACCAAAGGTATTAATTGAAATCGAAGTAGGTTCTGCTACACCAATTGCGTAACTCACTTCCGATCTTTTGCAACATAACGACCAGCATAAGCAGCAGAACGGTCAACTTTAGATGGATCTTTACCAGAGAAAGCACCACCGCCGTGACGAGCCATACCGCCGTATGTATCAACAATAATTTTACGACCCGTTAAACCACAGTCACCTACAGGGCCGCCAATAACGAACATACCTGTTGGGTTAATGTGGAACTTAGTAGCTGCATGGAACATTTCAGCAGGGATGATCGGTTTGATAATTTCTTCAATAACTGCTTCTTTAAGCTGGCTTTGAGAAATTTCAGGATCGTGCTGAGTAGATAAAACAACAGCATCTAGACGTACAGGCTTGCCATTTTCATAGGCAAAAGTAACTTGGCTTTTTGCATCTGGGCGTAACCATGGAAGAGTACCTGAACGACGAAGTTCAGCTTGACGCTCCATTAAGCGGTGAGCATAAGAAATCGGCGCAGGCATAAGCACGTCTGTTTCACGGCTTGCATAACCGAACATTAGGCCTTGGTCACCAGCACCTTGATCTTCTGGTTTTTGACGGTCTACACCTTGAGCAATTTCAGGAGATTGTTTACCAATCATATTGATTACAGCACACGTTGATCCATCAAAGCCAAGATCAGAGTGGTGATAACCAATACCGTTAACAGTATTACGAACAACAGCTTCAACATCAATATTAGCAGTCGTTGTTACTTCACCAG
>Ga0308166_1001262_pt1 | contig 27735 bp, 24 predicted proteins | sample PhyCR2_2_FD_202137 | JGI IMG/M metagenome (GOLD analysis project Ga0308166, IMG submission 202137) | Phyllosphere microbial communities from UC Gill Tract Community Farm, Albany, California, United States - DLSLCC.R2 | ecosystem: Host-associated > Plants > Phyllosphere > Unclassified | place... | reverse complement strand
GCCGGCGCTGACCACGCGCTCGCCATTCTGCACGCCACCGGCCAGCACCACGCTGTTGTCGCCACGGCTGACCACGCTGACGTCGCGCGGGTTGACGGTTTTGTTCTGCGTGTCGATCACCCAGATGCGGGTTTTACCGTCGGCTTCCTGCAACGCCGTCAGCGGCAGTTCGATGCGCGGTTTGATCGCCGAGCTGAGGGTCACGCTGATCGCGGTGCCGAGGCGGAAACCGTCCGGCGTATCCGACAGGGTCAGGCGCGCGCGACGGGTGCGTGTGGCGCTTTGTGCCTGGGGTTCGATTTCGCGAATGATCGCCGTGGTGTTGATGCTCGGGTCGAGTTGCGCAGCCACCGAGAACACCACGTCGCTGGGCAACTGATCGACCAGCGTATCAGGCAGGTCGATCACCGCTTCCTTGATGTCCGGTTGTGCCAGCGTCACCACTTGTTGCCCAGCGGTCACCACTTGCCCGGCTTCGGCGTTCCACGCGGTGACCACAGCTTTGTGATCGGAGCGCAGCTCGGTGTAGCTCAGTTGATCCTTGCTCTGGCTGACCGCCGCGCGTGCCTGATCAAGCGAGGCCTGAGTGGTTTTCAGATCGGTGTTGGCGACGTCCAGTTGCGCCTGGGCACCGACGCCGCGATCAAACAGCGCTTGCTGACGACGTGCATTGGCCTGGGCGTTGATCAGTTGCGCCTGGATTCTCGCCAGATCGCCCTGCGCCGAACGTAACTGGTTCTGCTGGTCGGACGGATCGAGGGTGGCAAGCAACGTGCCCTTCTGCACCTCGGCGCCGACATCGACGTTGCGACTGGCGATGCGTCCACCGACGCGGAAACCGGTGTTGCTCTCGTAACGCGCCTGAATGCTGCCGGCAAAGCGCCCGAGGCTTTCTTCGTTCAGCGCTTTGACCGTGACCGACAGCACCGGACGTACCGGTTCCGGCGGCGTTTCCTTTTCCGAGCAGGCGCCCAGCAGCAGCGCCATGCACAACAGGCCGAGGCGCTTCATGGCTGCGCTCCCGGTTGCAGATCCTTGTAGGTGTTTTCGGCAATCTCGACTTTCATGCCGGGGTGCAGCAACTGACCGCCGGCGACGATGACTTTCTCGCCGCCCTTGAGGCCTTCGCTGATGATCACCTTGCCGGTCAGGTAACGACCGACCGTGACGGTATGCAACTGCGCCTCACCCTTGTCATCGACCAGCCACACCGCCGGATCGCTGATGTTTTTCGTCAGCGCCGACCAGGGCAGTTCCACCGCCGATTTGCCGGTGCCTTTGGCGGTGGCGCTGACCACCGAACCGAGCTGCATGCCCGGCGGCAGTTTGTCGAGGCTGACCTTGACCTGCACGGTGCCCGATTGCGCCGACACCGATGGCGTGATTTCGCGCACGGTGCCGGTGGTTTTGATGTTGGGGTTGTCGAGCAGGCTGACCACGATCGAACGATCGGACGGACGCTCGGCCAGCAGCGATTCGTAGACATTGAACACCGCGTCGCGGTCGCCATCACGGGCGAGGCTGAAAATCGGCGCGGTGGCCTGCACCACCTGGCCGACTTCGGCCTGGCGTTCGGTGATCACGCCCGGCGCATCGGCGATCAGCGAGGTGTAGCTGAGCTGGTCCCTGGCGTTGGCCAATTGCGCCTGCGCCGCGCTCAATGCGCTCTGGCTGCTGCGTAGCGCCGCTTGCGCCGAATCGTATTCGCTCTGGCTGGTGTAGCCCTTGGGCAAGAGTTTTTGCTGACGCACGAAAGCGGCCGCCGCTTGTTTTACGCGGGCCTGTTCAGCGACGACCTGGGCTTGAGCGGAATCGACGTTGGTTTGCAGATCTTTAGGATCGAGTTTGGCCAGCACCTGTTTGGCGGTGACGCGGTCGCCGACGTCGACCATGCGCTGGATGATCTTGCCGCCGACGCGGAACGACAACTGCGTCTGCACTCGCGCCTGCACATCACCGGTGAGGGTCACCGCGGCGGCGTAGTTGGCCGGCTCGACCTCTTGGACAAAAACCCGCGGCAGGTATTCCTGAGCAGGTTTCTTGTCGCCGCAAGCGGTGAGCAAAGTGAACAGACTCAGCATGACCGCTGTTTTCATTCCGGGACTTGCCATGCAGACTCCTTCCTGTGTACGAACGTGCAAGTGACGATACGACTGTGAGCTTAGAACAGGGTTCAACGTTCGCCTGAGCGATCACAACATTTCCGTGTGGAAGCTGCCGAAGAGAGGGAATTCCATGCTTCATACCTTGGCCGTGGCCAATTACCGCTCGATCAACAAACTGGTGATTCCGCTCGGGCGCCTGAACCTGATTACCGGGCCCAACGGCAGCGGCAAGTCCAACCTCTACCGCGCCTTGCGCCTGCTGGCCGAAACCGCGCAGGGCGGCGTGGTCAACGCGTTAGCGCGTGAAGGCGGGCTGGACTCCACGTTCTGGGCCGGACCGGAAACCATCAGTCGACGCATGCGCAACGGTGAGGTGGCGATCGAGCCGACCGTGCGCCATGGCGTGAAAAGGTTGCGCCTGGGATTCGCCGGCGAGGACTTCAGTTATGCCATCGGCCTGGGTCTGCCGGAGCCGAGCACTTCATGCTTTGCCCTCGACCCGGAAATCAAGCGTGAGTGCATCTGGGCCGGCCCGGTGTTTCGCCCGGCGAGCCTGCTGGTCGACCGCAACGGCCCGATGATCCGCGCCCGCGAAGGTCGCGCGTGGGATGTGCTGGCGCAACACACGCCGAACTTCGACAGCCTGTTCGATCAGGTCGGCAATCTGCGCAGCTCGCCGGAAGTGTTCCAGATGCGCGAATTCATCCGGCGCTGGCGCTTTTATGATCACTTTCGCAGCGATGCCGACGCGCCGGTGCGTCAGCCGCAACTGGGCACACGCACGCCCGTGCTGCACCACGACGGCCGCGATCTGGCGGCAGCCTTGCAAACGATTATCGAGATTGGCGATCCGCAAGCACTCACCGCAGCGGTCAGCGATGCCTTTCCCGGCGCGCGCCTGAACATTGCGCCGTTGGCCGGCGGCCGTTTCGCTATCGAGTTTTATCAGGAAGGCTTGTTGCGACCGCTGTCAGCGGCAGAACTGTCAGACGGCACCTTGCGTTATCTGCTGCTGATCGCCGCCCTGCTGACCCCGCGTCCGCCATCGCTGATGGTGCTCAACGAACCGGAAACCAGCCTGCACCCGGACCTGCTGCCGGCGCTGGCACGGCTGATCATCCGCGCTTCGGAGCAGTGTCAGGTGTGGGTGGTGTCGCACGCGCGGCGATTGATCTCGGCGTTGCAGGAAGACCCGGAATGCAACTGCATCGTGCTGGAGAAGACGCTGGGGCAGACCGGGATTGTCGGGCAGCGGGTGCTGGATGAGCCGGCGTGGCATTGGCCAGACTAGCCCATTCGATCGTTCCCACGCGCAGCAAAGGAATGCAGCCCGTGACGCTCTGCGTCACTGGACGCGGAGCGTCCCTGGAGGCATTCCCACGCAGAGCGTGGGAACGATCAACAGGCAATCACCCCTGCCACTTGCCCCCTTCAACAATCACACTCTCAGGCCTGGTGTCATCGCTCAGCTCTTTGCGCACATATTGCTCATACAGCTTGAGCAGGTATTTCTCCTCGCCCAATTTGGCCAGCTCGCTGTTGACCCAGTCACGCAACTCGAGATTGCCCTTTTTCACGGCCGGCGCAATCGGCGCCTCGGCTCCAAGCTTTTCTTCAAGCACGCGATACCCCGGGTTCTGCTTGGCCCAGCTGAACAGCACCAGATTGTCCTGCGCATAGGCATCGCCACGACCATTGGCCAAGGCTTGCAGCGACTCGGAGTTCTTTTCGAACTTGAGCAGTTTCCAGTCCGGATGGTTTTTGGTCAGCCAGATATCTGCGGTGGTGCCGGTGGTGACAATCGTGGTGCGCGTCGCCAGATCATCCAGTTTTTTCACTGAACTGCCCTGCGGCACCAGTGCCTGCACGGCGACCTTGAGGTTCGGGTTGGTGAATTCCACCGCTTCCTTGCGCTCCGGGGTGACGGTCATGTTGGCGAGGATCAGGTCGACCTTGTCGCTCTGCAACAACGGAATGCGACTGGCCGGCTCGACGGCAACAAACTCGACCTTGTTTTCATCGCCGAGCAGATCTTTGGCGAAGCGCCGGCCAATGTCGGTGTCGAAGCCAACGTAGCGCCCGGCCTCATCGACGAAACCGAACGGGGGCTTGTCGGTAAATACACCAACGATCAATTTGTCGCGGGCCTTGATCTTGTCCAGATAACCGGCGGGTGCGGCGCTTTCGCTGGCGACCTTCGGCTTTGGTGGCTCTTCGGTTTTACCGCAACCGGCAAGCAAGGCGAGGCTAAGCAGGGGCAATAACAAAGCGGCAGTTTTCATAGCAGTTCCAGTTCCTTTTTCGGATTCGTTTCTGGCGATGTGGCAACGAAGGAGAACTTCTCCAGAAACTGCTGCGCGCGTGCGGTTTGCGGGTTCGTAAAGAAAATCTCGGGTGGGGACTGTTCGAGGATGCGTCCGGCGTCCATGAACACGATGCGGTCGGCCACCGCGCGGGCGAAGGCCATTTCGTGGGTGACGATCAATAAGGTCATGCCTTCGCGGGCCAGATCCTGAATGACTTGCAGTACTTCCTTGACCATTTCCGGGTCGAGGGCGGCGGTGACTTCGTCGAAGAGCATGACGCGGGGGTTCATGCACAGCGACCGAACAATGGCGATGCGTTGCTGCTGGCCGCCGGAGAGCTGACGCGGAAAGGCATCGCGCTTGTCCAGCAGGCCGACACGCTCAAGCAAGGCTTCGGCCTGCTGTTGTGCTTCGCGGCGCTGGCGCTTCTGCACCTTGAGCGGGCCGAGCAGCAGATTGTCCAGGACGCTCATGTGCGGGAACAGGTGATAGCTCTGGAAGACCATGCCGATCTGCTGACGGATTTCGCGCCAGTCGATGGCAGTGTCCAACAGCTCGCGCCCGATGAACTTCAAGCTGCCGCTGTGGGCCTCTTCCAGGCCATTGAGGCAACGCAGCAAGGTGCTTTTGCCGCAACCGCTGGGTCCGAGAATGACCACCACTTCGCCGCTCTGTACTTGCAGATCGACGCCATTGAGCACCTGCTGGGCGCCATAGAATTTGTTGAAACCGTGAAACTCGATCAGTGCACTCATGCTTGCGTCCAGCGTCGCTCCAGCACGCGCGAAGCGGCCGAGAGCGGGTAGCAGATGAAAAAGAAAAACAGGAACAGCGCGCCGTAAATCAGTACTGATTCGTAGGTGCGCTCGATGATCTGTTGGCCGACCTTGATCACATCGACCACGCCGATCAGCACCGCCAGCGAACTGGTCTTGATGATCCGCGTATAGACGTTGATGGTCGGCGGCGTCATGCGCTTGAGTGCTTGCGGCAGCAGCACGTAGCCATACAGTTGCGCTGCATTGAGGCCGATCGACAGCCCCGCTTCACGCTGTCCGCGCGGCAACGAATGCAGCGCACCACGCGCTACCTCGCCAACCTCGCTGGCGCCCCACAGCGACAGCACCAGTACCGCGCACCAGAAGCTCGGCAGGCTGAGGCCGAAGAAAATCGGCAGACCGAAGAACAGCAGGTACAACCAGACCAGTACCGGTATCGCCCGGAACAGCTCCAGATAGATGCGCAAAATCGCGTTCAGCCACGTTACGTTCAACGTGCGCAGGACACCGTAGAGCACACCGCCGACGGTGCTGATGGCGATGCTCAGAAACGAGATCGACAAGGTTTGCCCGGCGCCTTTTGCCAGCTGCGGCAACGACACCCAGAGCAACTCAAGACCCGAACTGGCCATGCTGGAGCCTCCTTTCAAGACGGCTGAGCAACAGCGACAGCGGCAAGAACAGCAGCACGCAGATCAGCGTCAGCACGGCGAGCATTTCGTAGGTTTTGTAGTAAAGCGCGATATAGCTCTTGGTGGTGTAGAGGATTTCCGGCACCGCTACCGCCGAGACCACGGTGGTTTCCTTGAGCAGGAAAATGAAATTGGCGCACAGCGACGGCAAGCTGAGGATCCCCGCCTGCGGCAGGATCACGTAGCGCAGCAACTGGCCGTGAGACAGGCCAATCGACCGTCCGGATTCCAGTTGCGCCTGGGGCACCGCATCGACGCCGGCGCGCAGCACTTCGGTGAGATAGGCGCCGCCAAGGAAAGTCATGGTGATGATTGCGGCAGTGAAACCGGAAACCTGGATCCCCACTGCCGGCAGAGCGAAGTAGACGAAGAACAGCTGAATCAGCAACGGCGTGTTGCGCGCCAGCTCTACATAAAGGCCGACCATTTTCTGCAGGTATGGCGTGCGAAACACCAGAATCGTCGCGTTGAGCAGCGCGACCAGCAGCGAAGTGCCGATGGCGATCAGTCCGACCTGCAGCGTCACGCCGACGGCTTTGAGAAAGGCCGGCAGGGTACTGAGGATAAAGGCGTAGTCGAAAGTCATGAAGCGTCCTGACGCCGCAGGGTAAGCGGCGGTGATGCAATCCATGGACAGCGGGTACCTGTCCGGCAGGCACTGACTTTATAGGTATAAAAACAAGAATTTAAATACCGTTAAAGCATATTGATATCACCCAAAAAACTATCCTGTGGGTTTGCCGGGAAGGAATAAGACGGCTATTTTTCTTTGCGCTGTAGGACGGATCTTTTTTTCACGAAAGACCTCCAAGGAACCGCAGCTTTTGGCCAGACTCTCCGGCCCATTCACCACAAGGAAGAAAGACATGGACGTAAAAGTGCCGCAGCGGCTGGATCCGCAGGACATCGTGAAATTGCTCAGGGCGTTGCGCCGGGCGTTGAAAGCGCAGGTGGCCTGAGGTAACGGCAAGATTGATGGTTCCCACGCTCCGCGTGGGAATGCAGCCCGGGACGCTCCGCGTCCCATTAAGGGCCGAACGCGGAGCGTCCGATGAGGCATTCCCACGCAGAGCGTGGGAACGATCTTTTCAACGGCTTGAAACGCACGCACAAAAACGCCGATGCCCATCACTGGCCATCGGCGTTTTTACCTTTGAAGCAGGTTCACTCAAGTCAGATCAGAATGCCGGCAGCACCGCGCCGCTGTACTTCTTCTCGATGAACGCTTTGACTTCCGGGCTGGTCAGGGCCTTGGCCAGTTTCTGGATCGCGTCGCTGTTCTTGTTGTCCTCACGGGCCACCAGGAAGTTCACGTACGGCGAGTCGGCGCCTTCGATCACCAGCGCATCCTTGGTCGGGTTCAGCTTGGCTTCCAGCGCGTAGTTGGTGTTGATCATGTCCAGATCAACTTCTTTCAGCACGCGCGGCAGCAGCGCCGATTCCAGTTCCTTGAACTTGAAGTTGTGCGGGTTCTTGGCGATGTCTTTCGGCGTTGCCAAAGCGTTTTTTGGATCTTTCAGTTCGATCAGACCGGCCTTTTGCAGCAGGATCAGGGCGCGGCCGCTGTTGCTGCCTTCGTTGGGGATGGCGATGGTCGCGCCGTCCGGCAGCTCAGCCAGAGTCTTGTACTTGCTCGAGTAGCCACCGAACGGTTCAACGTGAACGCCCTGCACGGTCACCAGATACTTCGCCTTGTCGTCCTTGTATTTGCCCTGGTTGAAGCTGTCCAGATACGGCTTGGTCTGGAAGTAGTTGGCGTCCAGACGCTTCTCGCCAACCTGTACGTTCGGCTGCACGTAGTCGGTGAAGACTTTGATTTCCAGATCCACGCCTTCTTTGGCCAGGGTCGGCTTGATCAGCTCGAGGATTTCAGCGTGAGGCACCGGCGTTGCGGCAACCACCAGTTTCTCGCCAGCGTTGGCGAAAGAAGCCGTCAGCGCAGCCGCCAATGCGGTAAACAACAGAACCTTTTTCATGCAGTGTCCTTATCGAAAATCACGGTCGTCATCGACGACGGCATTAATACGTGTGCCAGTGAAGTGATATCGCTGGCGTGAGGCGGACAATACCCGGATTTTTTATTCCCGGACAATAACGTTTATTCAGCTTCATATTCCATTTTGTTCATGTTGAGGAAAACGGCTCACACCGCCTCGCTCAACTGAATCAGCCATTCTTTCAATGCCTTACGCTCTGCACCGCTGCCGCCGATGTGGGTCTGCCTTACCAGACGTTCGATCTGAACCTGCGGCGCAGACGCGTCGGGCAGGTTCAGGTGTTCCGGCAGAATCTCGTCACCGGTGCTGACCAGCAGGGCGAAGTGAATGACGTTTTCCAGCTCGCGGGTGTTGCCAGGCCAGCTGTGCTGTTCGAGTACATGCTGCGCGGCTTCGCTGATCAGCGGCACGGGCAGGTCGAGACGCTGGCTGTAGATGCCAAGGAAATACTCGGCCAGCGAGAGGATGTCGCCGGTGCGCGCGCGCAACGCCGGCAACTCCAGATGACCCTCGCTGAGGTAGTGATAGAGCCGTTCGTGGAATTTTCCGGCATCCACGGCCTGGGCCAGATCAATACTGGTTGCGGCGACCAGGCGCACATCCACCGGGCTTGGCTGATGCGCACCGACACGGGTGACTTCGTGGTTTTCCAGCGCGGCGAGCAATTTGATCTGGATCGGCAGCGGCAGGTCGCCGATCTCATCCAGGTACAAGGTGCCGCCGTTGGCCGAACCGAACCAGCCGGCGCGGCTGCTGGCCGAACCGCTGTAACTGCCGGCGGCGTAGCCGAACAGTTCGGCATCAGCGTAAGTCGGGCTGATCGCGCCGCAGTTCACCGAAACGAACAGACCGCTGCGGTCACTGGCGCGATGGATATGCCGCGCGAGCAGCTCTTTACCGGTGCCCGTCTCACCGCGAATCAACACTGAAATCGAACGCGGTGCCAGTTGCTCGAGTTCTTCGCGCAATTGCCGTGAACGCGGATCGACAAATACCAGCGCCTTGGCGCGAATGCTCAGGGGGCTTTTTTCCGCATCGGGAAAGGTCAGCAAGGGCTGACCGAAAGTTTCGAAACTCATGGCAGGCTCCCGCCCAAAACCGCCAGCCGACGGGGGCGTTGAATAAAAAGGTCAGGCGCGACGGCGGGCGTGGTGTTCCAAGCGGTTTTGCAGGCGATAGAGGTAGGCAAACCCCTGCTCCCAGCGCTGATGCCCGGACTTGACGTTGATGTGCCCGGCCCCGGCAAGAATCCCCGCCTCCGCGCCCCAGTTGCGCGCCAGTTCCAATGCGCGCGGCGCGCTGACGGCGGCGTCGTTGTCGGAACTGACCACTTGACTGGGGAATGGCAACAGATCCGTCGGAATCGGTGCGAAGTTGCGCAGTGCCGGCGCGCAGGCAGGACGCTCGACGTCGGCCGGCGCGACCAGCAACGCCCCGCGCACCTGACGCAGGTATTGCAGCGGCGCAGTTGCCGCCCAGTGAGCAACGGTGATGCAGCCCAGGCTGTGAGCGATGAGGATCACCGGTGTGCTGTCGGCGCCAATCGCTTCGGCGAGCGCGGCGACCCAGTCCTCACGGCGCGGCGTCAGCCAATCGGCCTGCTCGACCCGCGCGCTGTTTGGCAGGCTGTTTTGCCAATGGCTCTGCCAATGATCTTCTGGCGATCCCTGCCAGCCCGGCACAATCAGGTAACGGATTGATTCATTGCGCATGGGGAGCTCTCCTGCGTCGTGTCTGTTCCGGGTCGAGTATAGGGAGAGGAGTTATATTCGTTAAGGAATAAGAAGCTATTTATTAAGACCCATAACGAATATGAGGCGCGAATCCTGTGGGAGCGAGCCTGCTCGCGAATACGGTGCATCAGTCGACGCTGATGTTGTGGAGAATGCCGCCTCCGCGAGCAGGCTCGCTCCCACATTGGAGAGTGTCGTGGGCAAAAAAAGAATAAAAAAAGGGCCGCACCCTGCCAAGGAGACGGCCCCGGAAAAACGAAAATCTGTCACCGCGCGGTGATCACCGACAATTTGGTAATCCCTGCCCGTTCGATCGACGCCATGGCTCGCGCCACTTCGCCGTAATTCACCCCGTCATCGGCCTGCAATTGCACGCGCACTTCCGGGTCCTTGGCCTTGACCGACTTGAGGTTGAATTCCAGCGAGTCCGGCTGAATCTCGTCCTTGTTGATAAACAGCTTGCCGGCGCCGTCGATGCTCACCACCAGTGGGTCCTTCTGCTCGACCGGTGCCACCGCTTCAGTCTTCGGCAGGTTGATCGGTATCGCGTTGGTCAGCAGCGGCGCGGTGACGATAAACACCACCAACAGCACCAGCATCACATCCACCAGCGGCGTCACGTTGATCTCGCTGAGCACCTCATCCGTGTCTTGCGTGGAGAAGGCCATGTCAGGACGCCTCCTTCACTTTTGCTGCGTTGCCGGGCGCTGCCACCTTGTGCGCGGTCGGGTGGATCAGCACGCGGAACGCGCTCTTCTGCGCCAGGCTGTAGAAGTCGTGGGCAAAATCATCGAGATCCGCCGCCGTCAGTTTCAGACGGCGCAAAAAGTAGTTGTAAACCAGCACCGCCGGCACCGCGACGGCGATCCCCACGCCGGTCGCGACGAGTGCCGCACCGATCGGGCCGGCCACTGTCTCCAGGCTTGCCGAACCGGCAGCGCTGATGCCTTTCAAGGCCTCCATGATTCCCCACACCGTGCCGAACAGACCAATGAACGGCGAGGTGCTGCCGATACTCGCGACAACCGCCAGACCGGTTTCCAGCGAACGCCGTTCGCGGACGATCTGCTGGCGCAAGGCACGCTCGAGGCGATCCTGATGATTGATCGCCTGGCTCAGATCATTCGCCGGCGGCGCCTCGCCCACCTGGATCGCCGCGTAACCGGCCTGCGCCACCCGCGCTGCGGCGCCGGGCTGGGTTTCGCTCAACTCGGCGGCGGCATCCAGGCTCGACGCCGCCCAGAAGCGTTTATGAAAGCGCCGATCCTGCGCCTTCAAACGACCGAACTGCACAGCCTTGAGCAACGCCAGGCCCCAGGTGGCGACGGAAAAAACCACCAGCAGCCAGATCACCGCGCTTTCGATGGATTCCAGTGGAGATGCCAGTAACGTCATGATGTGTTCCCTCGTGTAAACATTTCGCGCGAATTTGGTTTCGGTTTAATGAATCTTGAACTCGATAGGCACGCTGACCCAGCCGTCCTGGGCGACATCACCCTGCTTGGCCGGGACGAAGCTCCAGCGCTTCACAGCGTTGAGCGCGGCGTCGTCGAGCTGCTGGCGGCCACTGCTTCTGGCAATCTGAATCTCGCCCGGTTTGCCGCTGGCCAACACATGCACGCGCAACAACACCGTGCCTTCCCAACCGCGACGCTGAGCCAGCGACGGATATTCCGGAGCCGGGTTTTTCAGATACGCAGCGTTAGCTGAAGCCGGCGTAACGGGCGCCGGTGCTGGTGGCGCAGGAGGCGCTGGCGCGGCGACCGGGGCTGCCGGTTTCGCTGGCGCAGGCGGTTGCTCTACTGCCTTCGGCGCCGGTTTGGGCGGCGGTTTCACCACTGGTTTGGGTTTGGCGATCGGCTTGGGCGGCGGCGGTTTTACCGCCAATTCCTCTTCCACCGGCGCTGGCGGTTCGACCACCGGTGCCGGTGGTGGCGGCGCAACAACCGGCGGCGCTGGCGGAGCCGGACGCGAAAACTCGATGGTCATCGGCGGAATTTCCGGCGGCACTACCGGCAGCACCGGCGTCGGTTTCTGGCTGACCCAGTAAATCACCGCGCCATGCACCAACAGCGCGAGCACACCGAGCAGAAGGGTTTCGCGCCGACTCAAAATACCCTCGGGCGCTCGCTGCAAACGCAACTGCCCCAACGGCACCCGGTGCGGCCGGCCAAGATCGACCAGTTCGCCACTCGGCGTATGCCGCCACAGCAAATCCCCTGCGCTGGCGGCGGTCTGGACATTGCCCATTGTTCAACTCCCTGCGGTCTCTTTCGTTCTACAAGCCAAAGCGATCAACCCGCCCTTCGTGAAGGCCCCACGGCGTAGTCGATGGGGTAATCATTGGGCTTGCACGCTTATCACCGAAAGTAATCTTTAACGTTATGTATAGACCTTCAAGGAATATACAAATTGCCGGTTTTTACCGAGGCCGCGCGCCACAAGGGCTGCAGCGATCGACGAAAAATCGCATGCTTTTACGGCATGAAAAGTATTCGTTCACGGCATTCATCCGCGCTCGGTTAACGACTGGCATTGGTTTGCTGGACGCCTACGGCAGGCGCGATCACTGCAGTTTCCGAGCGCGGCGTACCGGCCGGCACCCAGTCGTAGCTCACCGGCAGCGCTCGGTACACCCAATTGCTGATCGCGTCCCCACCCGGCGCTTTGCCCAGATACGGACTGACGTATTCCCAAACGTTTTCACCGCTGGCGGTTACCTGGAAAAACCGCCCGTTCATGCCTTCGTCGATCAAGGTGTTGCCGTTGGGCAAACGCCGCGCGCTGCTGATGAACGAGCTGTAGAACGCCCAGCCTGGCTGCTTCGAATTGGCCGCGCTGTACTGCCAGACGATCTGGTTTTTCTGCGGGTCGATTTCCAGCACCCGTGAACCGGATATCAAGCCAAGGGTGACGTTCGGATAGCCCGCCGAACCCTGGTTATCGAACACCAGCAGATTGCCGGCGCCAGGCAGTCCGGCGGGGATGATGTGTGCGTCGTGCTGACCGACGAACTGATCGACCGGGCGCGGCAGTTTCTGCGCGGTTTTCGGATTGATCAGCGGCAGGTTCGGCCCCAGCCGCCAGACCACTTTGCCGCTGGTTTTATCGATGATGGCGATGAAGTTGGCGTTGCGTGAATCGATCAACAGATTGTCCGGGCTGAAGCGCTTGTCACCGGCGTCGAACCACTTGTTCGGCCCAACCAGACTGAGATTGTTGATGTGCAGGTAATCCGGGTTGTCACTGGCGCGCACCAGTTTCAACTGCTCGGCGCTGAAGCCGAATTCGCCCAGATGTTCCGAGGCCAGCCACTGCCATTTCACTGCGCCGTCGGGGCTGACTTCGTAGATCACATCGTCGATGACTTCGGGCGCCTTGAAGCCGTTGACCTTGTGCACCTTGTTCGCCAGCACCACGGTGTTGCCATTGCTCAAGCGACGCTGATCGTGATGCTGCTGCGCCGCGCCATCGGGCGCTTTGTCGCCCCACTGCCAGACGACTTTGCCGTCCCAGTCGAGTTCGCCGACGCTCTGATTGCCCAGGCCATTGCCTGCCGAGCCGAGCTTGCCGGGATCCTTGTCACTCAATTGCAGCAGTACGTGGCCGCGTTTACCGCCGACCAATTGCGGGTCGATGATGGCTGAAGGGAAACCGGCCTGCGCCCAGGCTTTCACTTCGTTGCCGTTCATGTCGATCAGGTGCGTCCGCTTGTCGGCGCCGCTGAAGATCACGTACTGGTTGAACGCCCTGTCCGGGTCATAACGGGTGACGCCGGTCGGGTACACGCTGGGCGCGGCGAAGGCGCTGCTGCTCAGGACTGCGCCGGATAACAGCAGAGGTAAAGCGCTTTTGATGGGCAACATGGTGCAGCTCCTTGAAAGCTCAATCAGAAGTCGTAGCGACCGGTAACGCCGAGGGTCCGTGGCGTGCCGAGCAGGCCTTCATAGCCGCCGTTGCCGCCGGTCCACAAGGTCGTGTAGTAGGTCTTGTCGAAGGCGTTCTTCAGCCACAGCGAGACATCCCACTGGCCCTGATTGAAATCGCCGCGCAGGCCAGTGGAGAGGTTGACCACCGCGTAACTGGGGATCTGCCCATAATCGGAATCCTCCACCGTGCCCACCGCTTTGGAGCGGAACGCATAGCTGCCGGTGACGTAGGGTTCGAAGCCGTTAGCCAGATTCCATTTGTATTCGCCGTTGGCGTTGCCGATCCATTTCGACGCGCCGACGACTTGATGGCCGCTGAGGTCGCACGAGGCCGGTGCACCCGGGGCCTGGCTGACTTCCGGCGGGCACGGTGCATCTTTGTAAGAGAGGTAGCTGACGTCGTTGTACGAACCGTTGAAGTTCAGCGTCAAGCCACGCAACGGCACCACGGTGCTTTCGAACTCGATGCCGCGCGAGCGCACCGAACCGGCGTTGGTCAGGTATTGCACGCGGTTGGCGGCGTCATAGGCGTTGGTCTGGTAGGCGTTGACCTGGGTCCAGAACACGTTGGCGTTGAGTTGCAGGCGGCGATCCCACAGGGTGCTTTTGAAACCGAGTTCGGCGTTGTTGGCGCGCTCGGTGCCGATCAATAACGAATCGGCGCCAGCGGTAGGTGCGGAGCCGACCGCAAGGTTGACCCCGCCGGATTTCTCGCCGTGGGACAGCGTCGCATAACCGAGCACGTCATCGGTGATGCGATAGCTCAGGTTGAGCAATCCCGAGGGGCTGGAGCTGTACTGATTCAAGTCCCCGGAATCGTAGACGCCAGCACGGCCGCGGCGCGCATTGGCTGCCGCGCCAGCCACCGCTACACCGCCGAGCGGCGCGTTGCGGCTGACCGAGGCGTTTTTCTCTTCGTAGGTGCCACGCACCCCGGCAGTGAAATCGAGGCGCTCGCTGAGGTGCCAGGTGCCCTGGGCAAACAGGGCGAAACTGTCGGTCTTGATATGCCCCTTGCCGACGCTGGTGACGTTAGCCAGGCTACCGGCCGGCGTGCCGTTCCAGATGTCGGCCTGCGGGCCGTAATAGGCGAAGGATTTGTTGTCCAGATCCGAGCCGAAATAGTAGGCGCCGACGACGTAATCGAAGAAATCACCCTTGGGCGAGGCCAGACGAAATTCCTGCGAATACTGTTTGTCTTCCACTGACACGCCAGCGTTGTAACTGGCCGGCACGTTGAGGCCGTCGTCGTTGCGCGGGGTGAAATTCCAGAAGCGATAAGAGCTGACCGACGTCAGGGTGAAGTCGCTCGGCAACGTCCAGTTGGCTTCCACCGACGTGCCGCCCTGATGCACGGTGACGTGCTGGTCGTTGTCGAGATTGACCTTGCGGTGCCGGCCGTTGACCAGCGTCGCTCCGGCCGCGCTGGCCCGCGATTCATACAGATTGACGCCGTTGATGGTCGGCCCGGTGTTGTAGAGCACGCGGGTGCCGGCGCTGGAATCTTCTTCGTTGTAATCGCCGATCCAGCGCAGATTGAAATCTTCATTGGGCTTGAACAACAGCTGCGCACGAAAGCCCTCGCGCGAACCACCGTTGAGGTCGTGGCCGTCGTATTCGTTCTTGATGTCGCCGTCGCTGCGCGTGCGATAAGCGGAAAAGCGCCCGGCCAGTTGGTCATTGAGCGGCCCGGAAATCGTGCCCTTGGTCTGGAAGTAACCGTCCTCGCCGACCGAGGTTTCGATACTGCGCTCCGGCGTGAATGACGGTGCGCGGGTACTGATGTTGATGACCCCGGCGGTGGTGTTCTTGCCGAACAGCGTGCCCTGCGGCCCACGCAGAACTTCGAGCTGCTCGATGTCCATCAGATCGAACACCGCCATCCCCGGACGGCCCAGATAAACGTTGTCGATGTACAGGCCAACGCTGCCTTCCAGGCCATCACTGGCCGGGTTGTTGCCCAGGCCACGGATGGACACGCTGGACTGGCGCGCATGCATATAGGCGACGTTGACGCTGGGCACCAGTTGCTGCAAATCCTGAATCCGATAGACCCGCTGCGTCTCCAGATTCTGCCCGCTGACCACGCTCATTGGCGTCGGCACATCTTGCGAGCTTTCTTCGCGGCGGCGGGTGGTGACGGTCACGGTTTCCAGCTGCGAACCATTGGCCGCCGCTGTGCCTGCGGGGACAGGCGGAGGGGTTTCGGCTTCGGCGGCATAGCCGTGAGTCCAGCTGGCGCTGCCTGCCAGCAACAGCGCCAAAGGCAGGCGTTTGAGCCGTCGGGGGGTTGGGGGTAACGCGAGATTCAACGGACTCATGGCGCGGCTCCTGGTTAAAAAACACACAGACATCTTCACTGCTGCATATTCTTTTCAGTTATTTATTTATGGATTTACAAATATTTACTGCATAAGAGATTGCCTTTATAAGGAGTCGACCTAATGCATATCCAATGCATTTCCCGGATATTTTTTATGTGAAAAATGCATATCGACTTGCGCCAATTGCGTCACTTCATCGCTCTGGTTGAGCAACGCAGCTTCGTCGCCGGCGCGCAGGCGGTGAACCTGTCGCAGTCGGCGTTCAGCCGCAGCATCCAAGCACTGGAACACAGCGTCGGCTGCCAGTTGGTCGATCGTGGACGCAAGGAATTGCCGCCGACCAAACAGGGCCAGGTGCTGCTCGAACATGCGCGGCGACTGGTCAGCGGTGCGCAGCAGATGGCCAATGAGATCAGCCAGTTCAATGGCCTCGAAGCCGGGGAATTACGCTTTGGTTGCGGGCCGGCGCCAGCCGCCGGGTTGATCCCGCGCGCGATCGGCGCCTTCATTGGTCGCTACCCGAAAGCGCGGGTGCAGTTTCAGGTCGATGACTGGCAGAGCCTGAGCAAACGCCTGCTCAGCGAAGAGTTCGAATTCTTCGTCGCCGATACCAGGCAATTCGAGGCGGATCCGGATTACCAGACCCACCGCCTGCGAGCGCGCAAATGGCATTTCTGCTGCCGCGCCGGGCATCCGTTGACGGCGTTCGCACGCATCACCGCTGAGCAGTTGCTGAGTTATCCACTGGCGGTCAGCATCCGTCCGCCGAACTTGCGCAAGGTCATCGTCGACCTCAGCGGTCGTCCGGATTTCACCCCGAATGTGGAATGCGAAAACGGCTCGAGTCTGTTGAGTGTGGTGTTGCGCTCGGAGGCGATCGGGATTGTCGGCGCGTATTCCGATGCGCTGCATCTGGCCAAGGGTGAGCTGGTCTGTTTGAAGATCGAAGGCCTGGCCGATGATCTGGAGGAGCTGTACACCCGCTATGGCATTGTCAGCCGCGCCGGGTATCGGCTGTCGCCGCTGGCCGAAGCGATGATCGAGCAGATCAAGGCGATCGATGCGCTGGATGAAGAGGTGTGTTCACTGGAGAATTTTGCGGTCTGAGCTGGCCGCTTCGCGAGCAGGCTCGCTCCCACAGGAATACGCATTTCAAATGTGGGAGCGAGCCTGCTCGCGAAGAGGCTGATGCAATCCCTGCATGATCTTCATTCCCCAAATGCACTTGCCGAACACCCTCACCGACAGCGAAAACCCTCACCTGTCCCACTGACCGGTGAACCCCATGCCTACCCCATCCAACCCCGTGCGCAACGTGTTGTACATCATGTGCGATCAACTGCGCCGCGATTACCTGTCCTGCTACGGACACCCACATCTGCACACGCCAAACATCGATCGCCTCGCAGCTCAAGGGGTGCGTTTCAGCCGCGCCTACACCCAAGGCACGATCTGCGGCCCGTCGCGGATGTCGGCCTACACCGGGCGCTATGTCAGCAGCCATCAAGTGGCCTGGAACGCGGTGCCATTGCCGCTGGATGAATTGACGATCGGCGATTACCTGCGACCTCACGGCATCCGCACAGCGCTGGTCGGCAAGACCCATGCGACGGCCAATGTCGACGCCTTGCAGCGCCTGGCGATCAACCCGGAAAGCGCGCAAGCCGAGTTGCTCAATGAGGTCGGCTTCGAACCGTACCTGCGCCACGACGGTATCTTCCCCGACGATCCGCTGTTCGACGACAAGCGCGAATCCGCCCCCTATACCCAATACCTGCGCGCGCAGGGCTTCGATGGCAAGAATCCCTGGCACGACTGGGCGAATTCCGCCGAAGGCGTGAACGGCGAAATCCTCAGCGGCTGGAAAATGCGTCATGCGAATTTGCCAGCACGAATTCCCGAGCAACACTCAGAGACTGTCTACACTACAAATCGCGCCATCGACTTTATCGCTGAGCAAGGCGAGAAATCCTGGTGTTTACACCTCTCGTACATCAAACCGCATTGGCCCTACATCGTACCGGCACCGTACCACGCCTTGTACAGTACGAAATCGATCTTGCAACCGCTCCGCGCGACGTCCTCTGAAGCCAGCAAACACCCCGTATACACTGCTTTTCGTCAACATGAGGAAAGCCTCAACTTCTCCCGCGATTCAGTACGATTGACTGTAATTCCTACCTACATGGGCCTGATCAAGCAGGTAGATGATCAGCTAGGAAGACTGTTTGATTTCCTGCAGAGCAATGGCCGCTGGGACGACACGTTGATTGTGTTCACCAGCGATCACGGCGATTTTCTTGGTGATCACTGGCTGGGCGAGAAGGAATTTCTGCTGGAGCAGGCGGTGGGCGTGCCGTTGATCGTGCGCGATCCTCGAGCGGCGGCGGATGTCACTCGCGGCACTGTCGATGAGCGGCTGGCGGAAACCATTGATGCATTGCCGACGTTTCTTCAAGCGCTTGGATTACCGAGTGCGGAACATCGACTGGAAGGACGCTCATTGATCCCGTTGCTGCACGGGGAAACTCCCGATTGGCGCCGCTATGCAATCAGCGAATACGACTACGCCTTTCAGGCCCCGGCGCGTGAACGACTGGGCCAGCCGATCGACCGTTGCCGCATGACCATGGTGCGGAGCGAGCGCTGGAAATACTTGGCGTACGACGACTTTCGACCGCAGCTGTTTGATCTGTTGAATGATCCGCAGGAGCTGAATGACTTGGGTGACGACCCGACGTACGCAGCGGTGCGCGAGGAGCATGCGGGGTATCTGTTTGAATGGGTACGCGGACTGAAGCGGCGGACGACGATCAGCCATCCGGAGATCGATTTGCGCGGGCAGCGGTTTCGTTATGGTGAGCCGGAAACCGAGAAGGTCGTTCAGATCGGAGTGTGGTAGCTGTGATCAAATGATCGTTCCCAAGCTCCGCGTGGGAATGCAGCCCGGGACGCTCCGCGTCCCAAAACCGGACGCAGAGCGTCCGCTGAGGCATTCCCACGCAGAGCGTGGGAACGATCAATGTGGGAGCGAGCCTGCTCGCGAAGAGGCCCGGTCAGACGCCGACGATATCCGGACCTTTGATGGTCTGGCTGCGCTGCCCATTCACCCCCAACGGCACCTCGCCCTTGAGCGTCACCCGGCGCACCACCCGATCCTGGGTGCCGTAATCATCAATCGCGTAATGCTGCGTCGAGCGGTTGTCCCAGATCGCCACATCACCGGCCTGCCAGCGCCAGCGCACGGTGTTTTCCTGGCGGATCACATGGCTCTGCAGCAAGCCGAACAGGTGCGCCGAATCCGCCTGCGAATAACCCTTGATGCGTTTGACGAAATGCCCCAGCAGCAAGCTTTTCTCGCCGCTGATCGGGTGCACGCGCACCACCGGATGCTCGGTCTCGTAAACGGTCGAGGTGAAGACTTTGCGGTAGCGCTCCAGCTTCTCTGCCGAGACGTCCGGCTTCGCACCGGCGTAGTCGTACTCGTTGCTGTGCACCGCGGTGAGTTTGTCGGCGAGTTCACGCAGCTCGCTCGGCAAGCCGCTGTATGCCGTTGCGGTATTGGCCCAGAGCGTATCGCCGCCGAAGGCCGGGGCGACCACCGAGCGCAGGATCGAGGCTTTTGGGTACGCGTCGACGAAAGTCACGTCGGTGTGCCAGGAGTTGGCGCGCTGACCTTCGGCTCCGTCCAGCTCGAGCAGGTAACGGGTGCCTTCGCGCGATGGCACGGTCGGGTGCGCCACCGGCTCGCCGAGCAGATGGGCGAAGGCTTCCTGACGCTGATCGTCGAGCTGCGTCTGCTCGCGGAAGAACAGCACTTTGTATTCGACCAAGGCTTGCTGGATCGCTTCGACCGTGGCGGCGTCCAGCTCACCGGACAGATGCACGCCGCGGATTTCGGCGCCGATACGACCGGCTACCGGGTGAATTTCCAGCGCGTGAGAAACAGGTTTTACGGCGAGTGCGGCATTGCTCATGGGAAGACCCTCATCGACGGTTTGCGGTTTTGGCGGCAGCGAAACAACGCTCTATATATATTCCATTTACATCTAATAGATATTCACATGCTTCGTTGACGGAATAAGAGCTTGCATTTAAAACCTCAAACAACCCTCGTCGCAAATGCCTTCGAGCTATTTTTAGGATGCCGGAAAAGCATATGGATCTTCGCCAGTTGCGCTACTTCATCGCCCTCAACGAACACCGAAGTTTTGTCCGTGCGGCCGACGCCATGGGCATCACTCAACCGGCGTTCAGCCGCAGTATTCAGGGGCTGGAGCAGGAGTTCGGTTGCGTGTTGGTTGATCGCGGCAACAAGGATCTGCGCCCGACGCCCGAGGGCCAAGTGGTGCTGCAACATGCCTTGAGCCTGGTGCAGGGCGCAGCGTTGCTCAGCGCTGAAGTGACGCAAATGACCAAGCTCGACGCCGGCGAAGTGCACTTCGGCTGCGGGCCGGCGCCGGCGGTGAAACTGGTGCCGGACGCGGTGGCGCAATTCATCAATGCGCACCCGAAAGTGCGCACCTGTTTCCAGGTGGATAACTGGGAAAAACTCAGCCGCGCGCTGAGCCGCGAAGAGATCGAATTCTTCATCGCCGACATCCGCCATTTCGAGTCCGATCCGAATTTCCAGACGCAACCGCTGACGCCCAAGCGCGGGGTATTTTTCTGCCGGCCGGGGCATCCGTTGCTGGCCAAGGAAAGCCTGTCGACCAACGACATGTTCGACTACCCGCTGGCCGCCACACTGATCCCGCCGGGCATTCGCAAGCTGCTGGCGAACCTCAGCGGGCGCATCGATTTTTCGCCGACCATCGAGACCGAGCACTTTCCGGCGCTGGTCAAAGTGGTGCTGCAATCCAACGCGATCGGCGTCGGCACGGAGGAAGCGTTTGTCGAGGATGTCGCCAAGGGTTCGCTCGCGCTGCTGCACTGGCGCAACCTGCCGCAGAACCTTGAAAGCATGAACGCCCGCTGCGGCATCGTCAGCCGTACCGGGTTTCGGCTGTCGCCGGCGGCGAGGGCCATGATCGAGACGTTGGTCACGGTGGATCGGCAGGACGTCAGCGTCGCTATCTGAAACCCAAAAAGATCGCAGCCTTCGGCAGCTCCTACACGGGAATGCGTCTTCCTGGAGGAGCTGCCGAAGGCTGCGATCTTGTGCTTCTAGAGCCTGGCCGCTGAGAGTTCTGGCGCCACCCAATCACTGACCTTGAACGGCTTGCGAATCAGCTTCTGCTGCGCCGCCAGGTCGACCTTGTCCTGCAGGCCGCTCAAGAACACCGGATCCAGCGTCGACGGGAAAATCTCGCTCAAATTTTGATCCTTCAGGTCCTGAGCAAGAATCACCGGCGGATAACTGGCCAGCCCCGACACCAACTGCACATAGGCTTCTTTGTTGCTGTCCTGAGTCAGCCACTCGACTGCTTGCTGCTGTGCCTTGAGCAGTTTCGCAATGACCTCAGGATGGGCGTCGACAAATTTGCCATTACCCAGCAAAACCGCCTGCACGCTGCCAGCGCCGCCGAGGTCCTTGGTGTTGAGCGGCAACTCCGCCAGGCCTTTGGCTTGCAAGGCACTCAGCGCGGAGCTGCCCCACGAGGCATCGATCTGCTTGGCCGCGAGTGCCGAGACTGCTGCGTTGAAGTCCAGGTTGATGACCTTCACGTCCTTCTCGCTGAGGCCCTGACTGGCCAGCGCCGCATCGAAAGACAGTTGCGTTGCCGTGCCGCGAAAGATCGCCACGCGTTTGCCCTTGAGATCCTGCAGGGTCTTGATCCCCGATCCCGGCACCACGCCGAGGTATTGCTTGACCCCACGCGCCGTTGCGCTGAGCAGGCGCGTGTCCAGACCATTGGACTTGCCGATGATCGCAGCGAGGTCGCCGAGATAGGCCAGATCAACCTGGCCATTGGCAAACGCCTCGTTGATCACCGGCCCGGCGCCCTTGAAGAAACTCCACTGGATCTTGATGCCCTGCTCGGCGAAGGCCTTTTCAAAGATCTGCTGATCGCGCAGTACATCGACGATGCCGCCGCCGCTGTGTTGAGTGCCGGCGCTGAGGTCGGGCACGGCGATGCGGATTTCCTTGAGCTCCTCGGCTTGGGCGCTGAGCGTGAGAAAGCCTGCAAGCGCCGGGGCGGCCAGCAGGCTGATGATTCGTTTGAAGGGAAGGTTCATGGACACGGCTCCTTGATCGCTGAGGAGCCGAAAGTAGGCTGAATGCGCACCTTCACTTAAATACTATAAATGCACATTTTTATATCCATATGAGCTAAGCGAGCGCGTGTGCGGCTTACAGCGCTATATGCATTAACAGCATCGAAAATATTCTTCGAATGCATTGGATGCGCGTAAGCAGGCAAGCCTTAAATGGATTCGCTTATCTCCCGATAGCCACTAACCCAGTCTTGTTAGATCAGTTTCATATATGACGAAACCCAATGTGGGAGCGAGCCTGCTCGCGAAGAGGCCATGCCAGCCGCCATCAATGCTGACTGAAACAGCCACTTCGCGAGCAGGCTCGCTCCCACATGAAAAGCGGTTCGCCATGCAACCCGACAACGGAGGTCACCCATGGCCCGTCAATCTCTGCTCAGCCTGCCGCTGGCCGCGCCGCCGCTGAAAAGCCGCCGCTCCTGGCCCAGTCTGAACCAACGTCTGCTGCCCTGGTTATTGCCCGCCAGCCTGTTCGTCCTGTGGTGGCTGGCCGCGCGCAATCAGTGGATGAGCGAGCAGATCCTGCCGGCGCCATCACTGGTGTGGAGCAGCGCTGTGGAACTGGCGCAAGGCGAGTTGTGGAGTCATTTGTGGATCAGCCTGCAACGGTTGTTCTGGGGCTTGTTGGCAGGCGTTTCGACCGGTGCGGTGCTTGGCGCCGCGCTGGGTTTCAGCCGACGTCTGGAGCGCCTGGTTTTTCCGACATTCGCCGGGTTGGCGCAGGTGCCGACGCTGGCGTGGATTCCGCTGTTCATGGTGTTCTTCGGCATCGGTGAAGTGCTGAAACTGGTGGTACTGATCAAGGCCATTGTGGTGCCGGTGACTTTGCACACACTGGTCGGCGTGCGCGATGCGCAACCGAAACTGCGCGAAGCCGCCGCCGTGTTGCGCCTGCCGCCGCGTCTGCTGATTCGGCGCCTGGTGCTTCCCGCTGCGCTGCCGGCGTTCATGGCCGGTGTGCGGCTGGCCTTGGCCGCTGGCTGGACCTCGTTGCTGGCGGTCGAGCTGCTGGCCTCCAGTGAAGGCATCGGCTACCTGATGGTCTGGGCGCGACAGCTGTTCATGCTCGACATCGTGTTCGTGTGCATCGTGGCCATCGGTCTGATCGGCGTGGCGATGGATCGCGGCATTGGTCTGCTCGACCGCAAACTGGTGCACTGGCCGCACCCAGCCACCGCACACATTACTCGCGGCCCGCGCTATCAGGGCTGGCAACGCCTGCAACCGTGGCTGTTGCCGCTGGGCTTGTTGGCGCTTTGGCAACTCGCCAATGATCAGCAGTGGGTCGACGCAAATATTCTGGTCAGCCCGGCGGCTGTACTGAGCACGGCATGGGATGGACTGCTCGACGGCACGCTGGTCCACGGCATGGCGCTCAGCCTGAGCCGCACCCTCGGCGGCTTGCTGATCGGTGGCGGCCTCGGCTTCGGCTTGGGCCTGCTGCTAGGCCTGTCGCGTTTCAGCGAACGCTTGCTCGGCCCGACACTCGCCGCACTACGGCAGATTGCGATTTTCGCCTGGGTGCCGCTGCTCACCGCGTGGTTCGGCCTAGGCGAACTGGCCAAGTGGGTGTTCGTCGCCCTCGCCGCGTTCTTCCCGCTGTTCATTGCCACCCAGCGCAGCGTCGCCAACCTGTCGCCGCAACTCAACGAAGCCGCGCAAGTGCTGCGCCTGGGCCTCGGCCAGCGCCTGCGTCGACTGGTGCTGCCGGGCGCTGCGCCGGGGATTTTCGCCGGGCTGCGATTGAGTCTGATCTATGCGTGGCTCGGCACCATCGGCGCCGAATACTTCATGCCGTCCAATGGCGGTATCGGCAGCCAGATGATCGGCGCGCAACAGCTGCTGCGCATGGATCTGATCATGGCCGGCATGCTGCTGGTCGGCCTCACCGGCGCCCTGCTCAACCTGATCGGCCAACGCCTGGAAATTCGCGCGACCCGCTGGAGACACGCATGAACGCACCGATTGTCAGCTTCAACCACGTAGGCAAATCCTTCGCCGTCAACGGTTTCGAACTGGAGGCGATTCGCGAATTCAATCTCGACATTGCCGAGGGCGAATTCGTCGCCATCGTCGGATCCAGCGGCTGCGGCAAATCCACTTTGCTGCGTTTGCTGGTCGGCCTCGACACCGAGTTTCGCGGGCACATCAGTGTCGATGGCAAGGCCGTCAGCGGCATCGGCGGCGAGCGCGGCATCGTCTTTCAGGAACATCGTCTGTTTCCGTGGCTGACGGTCGCCGACAACATCGGCCTGGGTCTGGTCAATGAGCCGTTGAGCGGAGCGAAGAAACAACAACGCATCAAAGACTTTATCGAGCTGGTCGGCCTCAGCGATTTCACCGCGGCCTATCCGCATCAACTCTCCGGCGGCATGGCGCAACGAGTGGCGATCGCGCGCGGCCTCGTCGCCAGCCCACGCATCTTGCTGCTCGACGAACCTTTCGGTGCCCTCGACGCACTGACCCGCCAGCAGATGCAGGACGAGTTGCTGGCGATCCGCGAGCGAGCAAAGATCACCACGATCCTGGTCACCCATGATGTAGAGGAAGCGATCTTTCTCGCCGACCGCGTGGTGGTGATGGAGCCGCGTCCGGGGCGGATCAAGCAAGTGGTCGACATCGCCCTGCCGCACCCGCGCCAGCGCAGCAGTTTCGACTTCCATCAGTTGCGTGAAGAACTGCTGCACGAGTTGACCAGTGATGACCATTACCAACCGAGCGCACCGGTGCAGATCCGCGATCTGCCGCTGACGTTCATTGCCTGCTGAACAGGAGTTTCGCGATGCCGCAACGTCCCAACTTTCTGGTGATACTGGCCGACGACCTAGGCTTTTCCGACATCGGTGCGTTCGGCGGCGAAATCGCCACGCCTAACCTCGATGCGCTGGCCAACAACGGCCTGCGCCTGACCGATTTCCACACCGCACCGACCTGCTCGCCGACGCGTTCGATGCTGCTGACCGGCACCGATCACCACATCGCCGGCATCGGCACCATGGCTGAAGCATTGACCCCGGAACTGATCGGCAAACCCGGATACGAGGGCTACCTCAACGACCGAGTCGTCGCTCTGCCCGAGCTGCTGCGCGAGGCCGGTTACCAAACCTTGATGAGCGGCAAATGGCACTTGGGGCTGAAGGCCGAACTGGCGCCCCATGCGCGCGGTTTCGAGCGCTCGTTTTCACTGTTGCCGGGCGCTGCCAACCACTATGGTTTCGAGCCGACCTACGATGAGCAAACACCGGGCCTGCTGAAATCCACCCCGGCGCTGTACATCGAGGACGATCAGTTTGTTGACGAGTTGCCGAAGGATTTCTATTCCTCCGATGCCTTCGGCGACAAGCTGCTGCAGTACCTCAAGGAGCGCGATCAGACCCGGCCGTTCTTCGCTTACCTGCCCTTCTCCGCGCCCCACTGGCCGTTGCAGGCACCGGCCGAGATCGTCGAGAGGTACCGTGGCCGCTATGACGCCGGGCCCGAGGTGCTGCGCCTCGAACGCCTGGAAAAACTCAAGGCGCTGGGCCTGATCGAAGCAGACGTCGAGCCGCATCCACTGATACAACTCAGCACACAATGGGACGCGTTGAGCGATGAACAAAAGCAGATTTCCGCATGCGCCATGGAGGTCTACGCGGCGATGGTCGAGCGCATGGACTGGAACATCGGCCGGGTCGTCGATTACCTGCGCCAGCAAGGCCAACTCGACAACACGTTCATCCTGTTCATGTCCGACAACGGTGCCGAAGGCGCGCTGCTGGAAGCGTTCCCCAAGTTCGGCCCGGAGCTGATGACCTACCTCAACCAGCATTACGACAACAGTCTCGACAACATCGGCCGGGCCAACTCCTACGTCTGGTACGGGCCGAACTGGGCGCAGGTGGCAACCGCGCCGTCACGCTTGTTCAAGGCATTCACCACCGAGGGCGGGATTCGCGTGCCGGCGCTGCTGCACTATCCGCAACTGCCGCTGAAAGGGCAGATCAGCCATGGCTTCGGCACGGTGATGGACATCACCCCGACCATTCTCGATCTGGCTGGCGTGCGGCATCCGGGCAAACAGTGGAAAGGCAAAGCCGTGGCGCCACTGCGCGGTAAATCATGGCTGGGCTTTTTGTCCGGCGAGACCGCGCAGGTGCATGACGAGCATACGGTCACCGGTTGGGAATTGTTCGGACGTCGGGCGATTCGTCAGGGCTCGTGGAAAGCGGTGTGGATCCCCGGGCCGGTCGGGCCAGCGACCTGGCAACTTTATGATCTGGCGAATGATCCGGGGGAGATTCATGATCTGGCGTTGAGTCAGCCGCAAAAACTCACTGACTTGATCGGGCATTGGCAACGGTATGTCGAGGAGACCGGAGTGATCCTCAGTGCTTCGCCGTTTCAGCCGGATTGATAGGATCTGATAGATCGTATTCGCGAGCAGGCTCGCTCCCACAGGAAACCGGATTCCAACTGTGGGAGCAAGCCTGCTCGCGAAGGTGCCCCTGAGCGCAACCCATTAAGCCTGGGCTGTACTCACCTCTTCATTGACCATCTCAGCCGGACGAACAAACCGGTTCGCCCGGGCAAACGTGCCGAAATCATTGAACCGCACACCCATTTCGCGCATCACCTTGTGCGCCACCGGCACGGTCATCTGGCGAATGTAAAACGGCTCCTTGACCACGAAATGATGAATTCCGTGACTGCTGCCGAAGTTGAAGCAGAACGCTTGCAACGGCCACAGCCACCAAGGGTTCAGCACCTGGCATTGCTGCAGCACATTGCCCGGTTCGACGTCGCCGTAGTAATGCATGTTCGAGCTGATGAAGTGCAGGCAAAAAGTGCGCAACACATTCGGGCCGATGATCACCACGGCGGCGATATCGATCACCTGCATCACCGAGAGCGTGGTGGCGGACCACCCGATGGGCGAGCCGAGCAAATGCGCAATGCCATTGGCCGCGTGAAAGCCGAGAAACACATACCACGCGCCCCAATGCAGCAGCGCCAGCGGTGCGTAGACCTTAAGCACGCGTTTGCCGATGCTCCACTTGTGTGTCCAGGTCTTGGCGCGGAGCAGGCGGATAAACGCCGACATGACGTTATCGCCAACCATCAGCAGACGGGCAAACCCCCACGGCTCGCCGTTGGTGATTGCGCGCTCTTCCATGTCGGCTTCAGTGCCGGACACCTTGTGATGGTTGAGGTGCAGATGACGACGGATCCACGGATTGATCGTGCTCGGCCGCGCCAGCCAGACCAGGCCCATCATCAGGTTGTGCGGCACGCGCTGCTTGCGGAAGTACATGCTGTGGATCAGGTCATGCTCCAGCTCGTGGGTCAGCGAGGCGAAAAAAGCATTGAGCAGCAGACACACCCACCAGGCCATATGGCCAGTGATGTAAAGCGCCGCCGTACCGATCATCCCGGCCAGCGCAAACGCCAGAATCCCCGCACCGAGGGCATCCTGGTGCCGAAGAATCGGGTAGCGATCACGCAATTCCACTCCTTTTGCCAGCACCACCTGGCGAATATATGCCGAACGCTGCGCCGCATTCAGTCGTTCAGGGCTTGCAGAAGTACCGTCCATGCTTCCATCCTCGGGTCTAAGATGAATGCATCGTGCCTTGCCGGGGTTCGATCCGCGCTAGCCAAGAACGCCAACCTGT
>Ga0308166_1001261_pt1 | contig 27744 bp, 31 predicted proteins | sample PhyCR2_2_FD_202137 | JGI IMG/M metagenome (GOLD analysis project Ga0308166, IMG submission 202137) | Phyllosphere microbial communities from UC Gill Tract Community Farm, Albany, California, United States - DLSLCC.R2 | ecosystem: Host-associated > Plants > Phyllosphere > Unclassified | place... | reverse complement strand
AAGCAATCGCCAGCCCTTATGCTACTTATGAAGAAATCTATCGCCGTGATCAAATGATCGCGGCGCTGTTACGTGCGCAGGAAATACTTGAAAAACAGCCGACGCTGATTAAATACGACGTTAAGCGCCGGATGGCTGAATTAGAACAACAGCAAGGCATTGCCCGTGCTAATGCGTACTTAACTAAAACGTTTGTTGAGCGCACATTGCCACGTGTTAAGCAGGTAAATGATAAATATCAACTCACTCAAATAGAGGCTAAAACCTCACATCTGTTAACTCATAACGCAGAAATAGACCAAGGCTCGGCACGAGTAAACGGCACGTTATGGGAGCTGGTTAAACGTTTTAATCGCCTTCCGGATATGGCGCGAGCTGATGTTGATTTACTGGCGGGTGATATTGCAAGTTTTATCATGGCTGAGTTAGTCCAAGCCCATAAGCAAGTTAACGTAGAATCTGACTATCAATATACTCACCGGATATATATTACCGCCGCATCCATCACTCAGGCGTTTAATCAAGTGCCGCCTTTGTGGGAGAAAGTCACCTCGCGTTTATTCGATCCCGAAGAGGTTACCCCCGCAATCCTTCGAATGAAAACGGACAGATGGTGGAAAACCAAATTACGCCGCATCGCGAGTGAGTGGCGCGAGCATTTACATATTGCTCTCGCGAATGTCAGCAAAAAGCATTCACCCTATGCCAGTAAAACAGCCATATCTGAATGGAGAGAACAAAAGCGCCGCACGCGTGAATTTCTTAAAGCGATGGAGCTACAAGATGATGAGGGTAATCGCATTAATCTACTCGATAAATACGACGGATCAGTGGCTAACCCGGCAATACGTCGTTGTGAATTAATGGCGCGTATTCGTGGTTTTGAAGATGTCTGTAATCAACTCAGCTTTATCGGTGAATTTTATACCCTCACTGCCCCGGCCAAGTACCACGCCACTGTAAAAACTGGTCACCGTAACCGTAAATGGAACGGTTCGAGTCCTTCTGAAACTCAGAGTTATCTTTGTAATGTGTGGCAGCGTATCCGAGCCAAACTACATCGCGAAGAATTACGAGTTTTCGGTATTCGAGTCGCCGAACCGCACCACGATGGCACCCCGCACTGGCATATGTTGATGTTTATGCGTCCAGAGAATGTGGAAAGAGTACGTAAAATAATACGTGATTACGCGTATCAAGAAGATAGCCTCGAGTTGAAATCAGATAAGGCTCGTAAAGCGCGCTTTCATGCAGAGGCCATCGACCCAAATAAAGGTAGTGCGACCGGGTATGTGGCGAAATATATCTCAAAGAATATCGATGGTTACGCACTAGATGGTGAGCTGGATGACGAAAGCGGCAAGGAGTTAAAAGAAACCGCGCCCGCCGTATCAGCCTGGGCGGCGCGTTGGCATATAAGACAGTTTCAGTTTATCGGCGGAGCACCCGTCACGGTTTATCGTGAGTTGCGACGTATGGCCGACAAAGAACTCGCGCGCGGATTAAGCGTAGAGTTTGCCGCGGTACATGATGCTGCGGATGATGGGCAATGGGCGGATTACGTTAATGCTCAGGGTGGGCCTTTTGTTAAGCGCGACGAGCTGGCAGTGAGAACATGGTACGAAGCTAACGAAGAGCTGAACCAATATGGTGAGGAAACGGTAAGAGTTAAAGGCGTTTATGCCACCGATGTTGGGGCAGATACCCCGATTATCACCCGGTTGATTAATTGGAAAATTGTGCCAAAACGTGCCTTTGATTTGGACGTTGACGTTAAGGGCGCTCCTGCGTCCTCTCGGAGTTCTGTCAATAACTGTACGGAAAGCGAAAGCGAACCACCGATACTGGATTTAAAAAAACCACTGAGTCGGCGCGAAAAACGAGAATTATTGAGCAGGATTAGAAAAAGAAAGCCAGCCAGGAAGCGATTAATTATAGGAACTCCTCTACAAAATTCTGCAATTGAGAAGACAATCGACGAAATATTTTTACTCACCGAGGTTCGTATTAGCCGCAGCGAAGCACTACATCTAATGGCCGGTGGTAAAAGCTTTTATAACGGAAAGTGGTTGCGTGGATCAGGCAAGGGCGAAATATTTTCTGCAGCGCCATCACGTGAGGCTAAAGCAAAAAAAATACTAAGTCGTATTTCAGCATTAGCCAGGCTTGCAACTAAAAGATAACAATTAATATTGATCCATATCATGTAGTTACAGTGTGTTTTAGTATGTTTTTTCTTCACAGCTTTTACAACCGTGTGTTACTGTTTATTTATACAGTTATTCGCAAGGGAGGTTGTGTGGATAGAGAGTTAAGTGAGCACGTTATGATAGAGCGCGTCGAAATGATTGCGCGCCTGACGACAGAAGGTACCTGCCAGGAAAGAGACCGTGAAATTGCGTTAAATTTGATTGCGGAGATAGCAAGAGGCAATCTAATGAAAAATAACAATTTTTCTATTGTTTTCGCCGCACCGCCAATTGATGAACCCTTTGCAAGGGAGGGAGTTAACATCACGTTAGATAAAGACCAGCAAATAGGGCAGTCGATTATTGAAGCCTTTCAACGTGAGTTATCGAGGCGGATACAGTCTGTTTTTCCGTCAACATCCGTAACTGTCAAAAAGGGGTCTATGACCGGTGTCGAGCTCATGGGGTTCGATAAAGACTCTGACCGAGAATCGCTGGACAGCATCCTTCAGGAAGTATGGGAAGACGAGAGCTGGCGATAGCTGCATAATTTCACACGCTTTGCGATGAGCTACGTTCAAGGAACTCACTAATGATTGCATGTAGCAGAGAGTATGGGTGCTCTCTGTTGATGTGCCACACCACTTAACTCATGTTAGTATGGATAATCGATAAAAAACGTGGTAAAGCGAAAAAAAATACATAGAATGTTGCTAAATGCATGTAGAACATGGTGTACAACATGACCTTAAAAGCTTTAGATCCATATAAAACACAAATGATTTCCCCTGATGAGCTGATTTTGGATGCTAAAAATCCACGGCTGTATAACGGGAAAAGCTTCAATGATAATGCTGATCCACATGAGCTTGTTAAAGCGCTTTCTGATACGGCAGATTTAGAAGAGCTGATTAAATCTATTACAGAAAATGGATATATGTCTATTGAGCCCTTAATAGTAATGAAAAAGGGTGATAAATACGTTGTTTTAGAAGGTAATCGCCGTTTAGCTGCGATTAAACTTCTTACAGAGTCAGGCTTGGCTCAAAAATGTCGAGTTGTTGTCCCTAAGGTACTAGAACCTCAAGTTATTGAAAGTTTGAAAGAGGTTGCAGTATACCTAGTTAAAAAAGAATCTGAAGCTCGTTCATTTATTGGATTTAAGCATGTTAATGGTCCACATAAGTGGGATTCTTTCGCGAAAGCACAATTTGCTTATAAATGGTTTGTTAATGAAAGAGCAACCGGACTAACAATTGATGATATAACTAAGAAGCTTGGTGATAGTAATAATACCGTACGCTCAATTGTTAGTGCAATGTTTGTCCTCGAACAGGCCAAAAACCAAGAGATTTATGATATTCATACCGATCGTATGTCTCCTAAATTTTCTTTCTCACATTTGTACACCGCATTAAATCGATCAGAGTATAAAGATTTTCTTGGGCTTGAAAGAGATTGGAATGTCACTCTTAAAGACAATCCTGTACCGGTTCAAAATTTTGATAAACTTAAAGATGTTTTGACCGGGCTTTATGGGTACAAAAAAGATAAGCGAGCGTCATTAATATCATCTCAAAACCCAGATCTTAAATATTTTGGTGAGGTGTTAGCTAATGAAACCTCATATGAAGCTTTTAAGTCTGGCGTTGAGAGTTTATCTGAACTCTACAAACAAGCAGGAGATCCCCTTCAGCATATAAAAGATGCATTTCTTGAGATAAATAAGCAACTAGATACTATATCTTCAGTTTTGGATCGAACTGATTCTTTAGATGATACTACAAAAAATTATATTGAGCAGTTCAAGAAAAAAGTATCCAAGGTTCAATTTCAATTGCAAAGTATTGAGGGATAATCGATGCAGTTGTTACCTTACCCAGAAAGCCACCAAATACAAGTGAAATTGGATTGGCTGGAGTTGTCATGCTTGTCTAATGCATATTTTACAATGCGTACTTCTGAATTAAGGAATATACTGGAGAATTTAGATTCGTTCACATCATCTGATATCGGTGAAGAAGATGCTGATGTTGAAAATGAAATTCAACGATTGTTAGAGCAATATCAGCAAAGAAAATATATTTTGGCAGAAAGTTATCCTTTTGTTTTTAATGAGGAAACTCTTTGCTTAGAATTGGTTGAAGATAGCTTGGAGCAATTGACATTAGATCAGCATATTTATCTTTATTGTTTGTATTTTTCACATATGTCAGCTTCTAGATTGTTTAGCGGCTTAGAAAGCCCTACTAACCAGCAGAGAGACCTGCTTCAAATCGCAGCTACTATTGCTTTAGCCGGTTACTGTCGAGGGCATAGTATCTCATTTGGTTGGCCAAGGCCTAATCATTCTGAGTTTTATACAGCCCTAACAGAAGCTGTTGATTTGATTGGTGAGGGAAGTATCAAGCCTTTTGCCGATGTAAACCGTTATTTGCAAACACGGCCTTTAAAAGATGCGGGTATCGATGTTATCGCTTGGAAAAACACTAATCCACGTGATAACTACCCCGGTAATAAACAGATTTATTTTGCTCAAGTTGCCAGTGGTAATAATTGGCGTTCTAAAGCGGTTAAGGAAGACATTGAGGTTATCCAGCGTCATTGGTTATCCCAAAGAATTTATCGTGTAATTGATGCAATCATCATCCCGTTTGATTTTGAAAGCGATGATGAGTCGATAAAAAAAGACCATATTTCGCTAGTTGCCGAAGAGTTCGGTACAGTTTTGCACCGATTAAGACTACCAACTTGTTTCAAAATGGGGTTGGAGCTTTTAGCCTCAGATCCTGAGTTGCTTATTGAGAGAGGGAATGAAGTTAACAGTATCTCTCAATATGTAATTGCAACTACAGAAATTTTACAAGCTGAAGCGGCCTAAAAGTTAGGCCGTTTTAATGCTTTTTATTGTTGATTTAACAATGTCAACTTTATCAAGAATATCAACTGTGAACAGTGATTCAGGCATTCTTAGCCGGGAGTCAGCTATCATCAATTCTTTGCCAACTTTTGCTTGATTCATTACATAACTTATTTCTACAGCTCTTGTACCATGTTTTGAATAAAGATCATGCACCAAAGGGTGGTCATCATATGAGATTAACCAGCGATTAGAGTACCCTGCAATGTAATCTTTTAGTTCGCGATGCTGAGCGTCACTGAAACAAAAGTTTTTAGAATATATATTGCGACCTTCTTTGACGTAAGGAGGGTCGAGATAAACAAAATCATTATTAAAATGGGCTTTGTCGTCGAATCTCTTTAAAAAATCAATGCAGTGCTCATTATATACAAATATTGAATCACGCATGCTTGCTATTCTTTCAAGCTTTTTAATTAGAGTACTGACCGTATATCGGCAGTCTATTTTATATTTCCCTGATTGATCCAAACCACCAATAGGACCTGCGCTGAGAACGCCTGACCTATTAGCTCTGTTTAGATAAAATACGCTAAAGCCAAATTCAAGCTTAGAATACTTATCGGGGCTGCTAATGCTTGTCTGATAAATTTCCTTTTGCTTATGCCAATCTTCAATGCATGGGACATTCTGATAAACCATATCTAATAGATTATCAGTATTGTTAAGCAACTGCTCCCAAAAACAATATAGGGCATAATTCTTATCATTTAGGTGTATTTCTTTAACATAGCCACCTAATAATAGAGAAAGAGATGCTCCGGCCCCACCGCAGAAAGGCTCAATAAATCGTGCGCCATTTAGCTTGTTATACGTGAGGAATATGGCCAAAAATGAGGTAAGCTTGTCCTTACCTCCCGGATAGCGAAATGGTGAGGCAGCTCTTGGAATGTCATGAACCCCAAACAACTTGCGCACCGATTTTTTGCTAAGCTGTTTAATTGCCTCATGTTCGAGGATTCTCTGGTCCATTGGTCACCGTTACACTTGTGAAAAATATTTCTATTGTTGCATGTGGTCTCAGTTCCTGCAATCTGTATGGCTCATTAAGTACCATTTTGGTAGGCGCAAGGTACGCATTCAAGGGGTGCATGGAATTGCATGTGTTTTGATAGGCATCTAGTTTATAGATACTTCAGGCCACATAAGGCATAGGCTACCTAATGCAACTGCATTAAAACCGCCCCATAAAGCGGGCAGGCGTGGCGGGGAAAGCATTGCGCGCCAATAGTTATATTTCATATAAAAACTATCACTTGAGCGCCTCCTAACGGCGCGTTCGCACTTTTGTTGAGTTATTGATCATATCAATTGCCAGAGCGTACAGTGAGCGTCTGAGGGCCGATGGTGATGGGTGATAAAAAAGCCGCCATGATGGCGGCCTGATGGGTCATTATTCCGGGTTGCCGAGGGTGTACTCTTTGAATCTGATCACCTCCATGCCAAGCCAGTCATTTACCTCTCTGAACCTGTCTTGTAGCGGTGACAGCTCGTTACGTACAAATACCTTTGCCACCTTCTCAATATCTCCCATTGATCCGATATTTTCGGGCTTGCCGCCCATTAATTGAAACGGTACGCGGTGAGCGTCCATCAGGTCGGCGGCGCTGGCTTTCTTAATGTTGAAAAAATCATCCTTTGTGGCGACCTCGCTCAGCGGCACGATTTTGATGCCGTCCGGTTTTCCGCCGGGGGCGTAGAAAAACAAGTTCTTAAAGTTGCCGAGCCCTTTCGAGTTGCGCATCGCCTCGCGGAGTGATTCGACGTCGGTCGCACTTTGCGCAGGATCGGTCACATACATGATGTAGCCTGCGTGCGCACCATTCTGATAATACTTGCGGCGAAATAGCGTCGCGGCTTCGTTCAGCCAGGCGGAATTAAGCGCGCTGAGATATTCGGGCAGGCCGTAAATCTCCTGATTAATATCGGGCTCCAGCAGGTGAAAAACGGTATCAGGTGCGAACTCATGCGGTAGAGTGAAGTTTTCTACAAACCAGAAAATCGAATCATCGACCCCGCGTCGAGTGTATTTAGCCGGTGAGGCCAGCAACTTGATTAACTGGCCGGTGACGCTGTGGCGCTGTTCAAGGAAGGCGTTGCCGAATACCAGATAGTCGAGCGCAAAGCGGCTGAAATCCTGACGTGACAGCAGTGGGTGCGGAATGTAGGTGCTCGCGAGCACGTTGCGCTTAACGTAAATCGGTGAGCTGTGATGTACAGCAGAACGCAGGCTCTTTGCCAGCCCGGAGAAGCTGACCGGCGGCTCGTACCATTTACCGTTACTGATGCATTCGACGTAATCCAGAATGTCGCGTTTATCGAGTACCGGTACCGGCTCACCGAAGGTGAACGCTGTCGTTTTGGGCGGTGCGCTGGCGGTCAGTTGTTGGGGCTTGCTGGCCTTCTGCGCAGCGGCGTTACGGGATTTTTGCTTACCCATTTTAGTTGAACTCCAGAATAGATTTAGGCTGCATGCCGCTACCGGCAGAAAGCGGTTCGTTTAACAGAGCGTGCATGGTCGCCCATGCGATATCGGCGTGACTGGCTTCCTCGGTGCGGCTGGCCTCGTAGGTGGCGCTGCGCCCGCTGCTGGTCATGGTTTTACGGATGGACATAAACGACTGCGTGACCTCGGTCGCCCCGGCATCATACTCCAGACAGCCCCGCCGAATGGTGTCTTTCGCCTTGAGCACCATCGCGGTTTTCATTTCAGGCGTGTAGCGGATGCCGCGTGCCGCCGGATAGAATGAGCGAACCAACTGGAACACGCCGAGACCGAGGCCGGTTGCGTCAATACCGATGTATTCGACGTTGTATTTTTCGGTTAGCTTGCGGATGCCCTCTGCCTGTGCGGCAAAGTCCATGCCCTTCCACTGGTGTCGCTCCAGCATACGGAACTTACCACCCGAGACCACCGGCGGCGCGAGCACGACGCACCCGGCGCTGTCGCCGGTGTGTGACGGGTCATAGCCAATCCAGACCGGGCGCGAGCCGAACGGATGGTCGGCGAACTGGGCAAAGTCCTCCCATTCTTCAATCACGTCGACCATGCAGCGCTGCAGCTCCTCGAACGGGAATACCGACGCTTTATCGTCGACAAACTCACACATAAACAGATTTTTAAAGTCCTCATCACTGTTTTCTCGCCTGAGCTGGTCGAGGTCGAACAGAGTGCAGCCACCGGCAAGCGCATCTTCAATGGTGACAATCTGCCGCCACTGGCCATCGTCGCAGAGCTGACCACTGGCGAGTGTGCTGTGACTGATGTCGATTTCGATGCGATCGGCAATACGGCTGCGTCCCTTGTTGAACAGCTCGCCAGACCAGAAGGGGTAAGCGCCGTGCGCTAGCGTGGAGGGTGTCGAAAAGTAGGTCGAGCGCAGGTGTTTCTGCGAGGCCATGCCCGACGCGACTTTACGCAGCCGCTGAAAATTCGGGATCCAGAATATTTCATCGACATACAGGTCGCCATTATGGCTCTGCGCGGTGTTGGAATTGGTGCCGAGAAAAATCAGCTTTGCGCCGTTGTTACCAATGACAATCGGGTCGCCGGATAGGTCAACGTCGACCAGTCGCGCAAACTGGATGATGTACTCGCGGAACACGTAAGCCTGCGTTTTACTGGCCGACAGAAAGATTTGGTTATGGCCGGTCTTGAGCGCGCGCAGCAGCGCCTCGCGGGAAAAATAGAATGTCGCGCCGATCTGGCGGGATTTGAGAATGTCGCGAATACGGTGTGCCAGTCCTGCGCGGTACCACTGCAACTGGTATTCGAAAGACTGGTCGAAAAATAATTCCTCCAGTTTCTCAATAGCCTCGTCGCTGAAAAAATTCTTTTTCGGTTTCTTTCGCTCTCCCTTGTTGCGGTTAGCGACGTTGGGATTCAGGTCAACCTCGTTACCGGTCTGACTGTAGCGGTTAACGCGCGCCAGTCGCTCAATCTGCCGCCCGAGAAGGTCAATCTCTTTAAAGTCCCCACCTGATTTTTGCGGCTTGACGATAAGCTGAATCAGGCGTGCCTCAAGGCTGCTTTCGACGCGGGAAATCGGTGCGATGCCGTCCCAGCCGTCGCGCTGCTTCCAGCTTTGCACAGTCGGGCGCTTGACTTGCAGCATTTCGGCAATCTGTGGCACGGAAAAGCCCTGCCAGTAAAGCAGCGAGGCTTGTCGTCGCGGGTCATGCAACAAAGTTGTATCGATGGAAATGGTCATTGATGCCTCGCCGTAGTGGATTCAGGGCAAGGCTACTGAATGGCCGTCAGTGATTCGCTAATGTGCTGTTGTGTGGGCGGTTGTCCAGTCGTCATTGGTGGTCTGGCGTGCCTTGAGTCTGGAAACTGGCGGTGACCAGTAACCCCAACCTCAGGACTCCTGACAATGGCAAAAAAAGTCTCAAAATCCTTTCGTATCGGCGTCGAGGGTGATACCTGCGACGGCCGCATTATCAGCGGTAACGATATTCAGGAAATGGCCGAGTCATTCGACCCTCGCGTCTACGGTTGTCGCATTAACCTTGAGCATATTCGCGGCCTCTTTCCTGATGGCGACTTCAAACGCTTAGGTGATGTGGTTGAACTGAAAGCCGAGAAGATTGCCGACGATTCTGCGCTTAACGGTAAATGGGCATTATTCGCCAAGATCACCCCAACCGACGACCTGATTGCGATGAATAAAAAATTGCAGAAGGTCTACACCTCAATGGAGATTCAGCCGAATTTTGCCAATACCGGCAAATGCTACCTCGTCGGCCTAGCAGTCACTGATGATCCGGCAAGCCTCGGTACGGAATACCTCGAATTCTGCCGCAACGCGAAGCATAACCCTCTGCAGCGCTTTAAGGCCAACCCTGAAAACGTCTTTTCCGCTGCCACGCTGGCCGAGCTGGAATTTGAAGATATTCCCGACACGGTGCTCAACAGCTTGGCCGATAAAGTGAAAGCCATTTTTAGCCGTAAGCAGGTCAGCGACGATGCGCGCCTGAATGATGTGCATGAAGCGGTGACTACCGTCAGCGAGCATGTGCAAACCAATCTGACCGCGCAGGATAAGCGCATTTCCGATATGGAAACCGCGTTTACCTCCTTCAAGCAGGAACTGACCGGCAAGGTTGAAGAAACCAGCCAGGCATTTTCCACCCTGAAAACCACTCTCGACAAAACCGAAAGTTTCAGCCAGCCACGACGCACAAAAGCCAGTGGCGGTGGCGGCGATGAGCTTCTGACCGACTGCTGATAAACCGCAGAGCGAAATCGGGCGGCGACCTCGCCCGATGCCGTGACTAACCGATTATTTTAAATAGGAAATATTATGCGTCAGGAAACCCGATTTAAGTTTAATGCCTATCTCACCCGCGTTGCCGAACTGAACGGCATCAGTGCTGATGACGTCGACAAAAAATTCACTGTTGAGCCGAGCGTTACGCAAACCCTGATGAACACCGTACAAGCGTCATCTGCATTTCTAAAGACGATTAACATTCTGCCAGTCGCAGAAATGAAGGGTGAGAAAATCGGTGTCGGTGTGACCGGCACTATCGCCAGCACGACCGATACCTCCGGAGACAAGGAGCGCCAGACCGCAGATTTCACGGCGCTTGAATCTAACAAATACGAGTGCAACCAGATTAACTTTGACTTCCACCTGACCTATAAACGGCTCGACCTGTGGGCGCGTTTTCAGGACTTCCAGCGTCGCATCCGCGATGCCATCGTCCAGCGTCAAGCACTGGATTTCATCATGGCCGGGTTCAACGGTACCACACGCGCTGAAACCTCAGACCGCAGCAAAAACCCGATGCTGCAGGATGTGGCCGTCGGCTGGCTGCAGAAGTATCGCAACGAAGCCCCAGCACGCGTGATGAGCAAAGTCACCGCAGAGGATGGCAGCGTTATTTCTGACGTGATTCGTGTCGGTAAAAATGGCGACTATGAGAACCTCGACGCACTGGTGATGGACGGTACCAATACCCTGATTGACGAGATTTATCAGGATGACCCGAAACTCGTTGCTATCGTTGGCCGTAAGCTACTGGCCGACAAATATTTCCCGCTGGTCAACAAACAGCAGGAAAACAGCGAATCACTCGCGGCAGATATTATCATCAGCCAGAAGCGCATCGGTAACCTGCCAGCCGTGCGCGTGCCCTACTTTCCGGCGAATGCAGTATTCGTGACCACGCTGGAGAACCTCTCTATCTACTTCATGGATGAGAGCCATCGACGCAGCATTGATGAGAACCCGAAAAAAGACCGTGTGGAAAACTACGAATCGATGAACATCGATTATGTGGTCGAGGCGTATGCTGCCGGATGCTTGTTGGAAAATATCACCCTGGGCGATTTCACCTCACCTGCAGCACCGGAAAGCGGAGAGTAAGCCCATGACGAGCCCCGCACAACGTCACATGATGCGGGTCTCGGCCTCTCAAGCCGCGCAGTGGAGACAAGCCCCGCTGCGCCATGCAACCGCCTATGAGCAGATGCTGGTAAAACTGGCCGAAGACCGCCGCACGTTAAAAAACATCCGTTCAAACGAACTTAAAGCTGTGAAAAAGCGCGAGCTGCTGCCGTTCTATGCACCGTGGATCGCCGGTGTGCTGGCTGATGGCCGTGGTACGCAGGATGACATTGTTATGACGGTCATGCTGTGGCGTCTTGATGCCGGTGATATTGCTGGCGCGCTGGAAATTGCACCCTACGCGCTGAAATACGGCCTCACCTCAGACCATCGTCGCACCACGCCTTACATGCTGGTTGAGGAAGTGGCGCTTGCCGCACTGCGCCTGCGCGATGTCGGTGACCCCGTCGACCTCGAATTACTGCTAACCACCCTCAATCTGACCGACGGTGCTGACGTTCCCGATATGGTGCGCGCCCGTCTGCATAAGGTCACCGGCCTGACCCTGCGTGATACCGGTCAGAACGCCGACGCGCTGGCACAGTTTCAGCGTGCGATGCAGCTTGACCGCAATGCCGGTGTGCGTAAAGAAATTGAGCGACTGGAGCGGGCATTGAAGCCTAAGCCCGAGGCCGCGCCCCGTAAAACGACTAAACCGCGCACGCGCAAACCTGCCACCAAACCGGCGGAAGAGCGCGGGCGTCCACCAAAGGCGGTAAAAACCACTGGTTAACTGAACGCTCCCCGAGCCGGGCGGCACGCCGATCAAAGCGGATTTTGACCCTGACGGCGACCGGCGTCCACCGCCCAACCTAATGAGGTTGTCATGACGACAGTAATACTGAATCTGCCCGACGAACCGCAGGACGTACCGGGCATGGTGATTCCCGCCCCGGAGACAGGCGACACAGTGATTAAAAATACGTTCTTTTTTCCTGATGTGGATCCGAAGCGGGTGCGCGAGCTAATGCGCCTTGAGCAGACGGTTTCCGATGCTCGCCTGCGTAACGCCATCAAAACCGGCATGGCGGAAACCAATGCTGAGCTTTACGACTACCGGCTGCGCCAGATTGCCGCAGGGTTCAAGCAACTAGCCGACGTGCCTGACGCTGAGAAAATCGACGGCGAGAATGTACGCATTTTCCACTACCTCAGCGCCGTGACAGCAATGGCGACCGCTACCCTGTATGAGCGTTATCGCGGCGTTGAGGCTACCGGTAAGGGTGACAAAAAAGCCGACAGCGTCGAAACCACTATTGATGACCTGTGGCGGGACATGCGCTGGTCGGTCTCGCGCCTGCAGGATAAGCCGCGCTGCATCGTAGGTCAGCTCTGATGAAAGTTTTTGCGATGCAGGGCGACACCCTCGACGCGCTTTGCGCCCGGTATTACGGGCGCACTGAGGGTGTGGTCGAGACGGTGCTGCAGGCTAATCCCGGTCTGTCTGAGCTGGGGGTCATTCTGCCTCATGGCACGGCGATTGACCTGCCCGATGTTGAAACATCACCCACAGCGGAGACCCTGAACCTATGGGACTGAGTATGGAAAAAATCACCACGTTTATCGCCTACTGGCTGGCCGTGGGTCTTGCGTATTTCGGAGCAATGTCGCCGGAAAAGCTGGCGCTGTATGTGGGCAGTCTGTGCGCCATTTTTACGGCGGCGGTGAATTTCTGGTACCGGCGTAAAACCTTTCGTTACCTGACCGAAATGGGAATCAACAAAGGGGTGACCCGTGAGCTCAATCGTTAAACGTTGCAGTGTGGCCGCAGTGCTGGCGCTGGCGGTACTGATGCCGGATTTTCGTCTACTGAATACCTCGCCTGAGGGTCTGGCGCTGATTGCCGACCTCGAAGGGTGTCGCCTGACACCTTACCAGTGTAGCGCGGGCGTGTGGACGTCAGGCATCGGCCACACTGCCGAGGTAGTGCCGAAAGGCGATATCACCGAGCACCGAGCGGCGGTAAATCTGGTCGCCGACGTGCTGAACACCGAGCGCCGTCTCGCGGTCTGCGTGCCAGTCACCATGCCGCAGCCGGTTTACGACGCGCTGGTCAGTTTCTCTTTTAACGTCGGCACCGGCGCGGCCTGTCGCTCGACGTTGGTCTCTTACATCAAGCGTCATCAGTGGTGGCAGGCATGCGACCAGCTTACCCGCTGGGTGTACGTCAACGGGGAGCGCAGTCCCGGCCTCGAAAATCGCCGTCAGCGTGAACGTGCTTACTGCCTGCAGGGGGTGAAATGAAAGTATTAGCTGTGCTGTTAGGACTGGCCGTGATCGGCCTGCTGTGGCTGCGCCACGAAAATGGCAATTTATCCCGCTCCTTTGAGACGGCAAACCGTGTCGCGAGCGAACAAAAGACGACTATCGGCATGCTGAAAAATCAGCTCAGTGTTGCCGATACGCTCGCAAGACGTAATGAATCCGCGCAGGTGGCACTGCGCGAACAGCTCGCAAAGGCAAGTGAAGAAGCCAGCCGCCGCGAGCAGACGATAACGAGGTTACTTAATGAAAATGAAGCCTTTCGCCGCTGGTATAGCGCTACTTTGCCTGATGTTGTGCGTCGGCTGCACACCCGCGCCGCCTGCGCCAGCGCCGGTGATTGTGGTCAGCGGATGCCCGAGAGTGAGCCTTTGCCCGATGCCGGGAAGTGATCCGAAAACCAATGGTGACCTGAGCGCAGATATTCGCCGCCTTGAGGGCGCGCTGACCGACTGCGCTCTACAGGTCGAAACTATCAAACACTGTCAGGATAAACTTGATGCAGAAACACAAAAGCCTACGCAAAGCGCTGATTAACGCGGTGCCACAGCTCAGAAACAACCCCGATATGCTGCGCCTGTTTGCCGACAACGGGCACATCGATTCGCGACTCGCGAGCTCATTGTCGTTTGAAAAGGGGTACGTGCTTAACGTGGTAGTGACCGACTTCACTGGCGACCTCGATTTGATTTTCGTACCGGTGCAGGCGTGGCTACGTGAACATCAACCGGACATTATGACCACCGACGACGGACGGGAAAAAGGATTCACCTGGATTATTGATATCAATAACGATGATTCGCTTGATATCAGTATCAGCCTAAAGCTCACCGAGCGCACGCTGGTCAAAGAGATCGGTGGCGTACTGCATGTCAGTTATGCCCCTGAGCCGTCGCTGCCTGAACTGGTGACGCGCCCGGTTGCTATGTATGCAAACGGCGAATTAGTGAGCCAATGGGATGAGTGAATTAACCGCGCTACAGGAGCGCCTCGCCGGTCTAATTGCCAGCCTGTCACCGGCGGCACGTCGTCAAATGGCGTCTGATATTGCGAAAAAGCTGCGTATCAGTCAGCAACAACGCATCAAGCGTCAGCAGGCACCCGACGGTACCCCGTATGCGACGCGAAAGCGCCAGCCGGTGCGGAGCAAGAAAGGTCGCATTAAACGCGAGATGTTCGCCAAGCTGCGCACCAATCGCTTTATGAAAGCCAAAGGCAGCGACATTGCGGCGGTGGTGGAGTTTACCGGCAAGGTACAACGTATGGCGCGGGTGCATCACTACGGACTCAAAGACCGGCCAAGCCGCAACAGTCGAGATGTGCAGTACGAGGCGCGCCAGTTGTTCGGTTTCACCCACAACGATGAGCAGATGATTGAAGACGTCATTATCAGGCACCTCGGAAAATAATTTTTATTAACGTGATTATGATGGGTCTTTTCTTGATGTTTTATAGTCAAAAAAAGCGTTGTTAAACTTATAAAATCGTGGATATGCAAAGAATATACAGATGATAATTAGATACATTATGGCGCAGATATACCCCACAATGCGGAAGTTTTTATTGTTAGTTTTTATAGCATCTTGTAGTTCTTTTTTCATTTGTGGATCGCTAGTCAGCATGTAATCACATGCAGTTCTGATTATTTCCTTGCTTGTTGAGGGCAATGCAATGCAGCGATTTTTATTGTAATAATGTTTTGTAGTTGGGTTGTATACATAAATATCTGACACCAAAATGTGTTCATTGTTTGAATTGCTAAATTCTGCATAGTTATATTTCTGACCTTTAGTGACCGATGCTGTAAATACGATCATAAATACAGCGAGAGCTATCGCAACCAAACATGTAAAAACTGATTCTGATTTTTTTAATCTTCTCTGGCCTGCCGCTTGGTATGATGGGAGTAACCATCCTTTTGGTGCTTGGATTGCTCCTGATCTTATTGCCTCAGAATAAAGCTCAATGTCAGATACGGTTTCAAGAGTAATTCCGTGACAGAGCCTTATTAATTGCAAGTCGAATAGTTGCTCATCAATCTTACTGAGCTTTGAATTTGAAAACTTAATTCTGAGTATTTTGAATAACAGCCTAAATATAAAACCGAAACCGACATATGTAAGGGATAAAAAGAAAAGTGCTAAAGCCGCTGCCTTTATAGTGAAGTCAAAATTAGACGTGAGTGATGTAAACATGATGTCTCCTTTTCCGTATTTTATGGAAATTAACATTTTACAAAGGTGTTGTGTAGTTGGTGGGCTAATGGATGTGAATTGCCGACCACATTTTAAAACGTCATTCTTTTACTCATGAACACATTAAACAGTATTCAAGAACTAGCACGAGCTATCCGCAACCTCATCCGCTCAGGTGTGGTGACTGAGGTCGATATCGTGCAGGGGCTGTGCCGCGTACAAAGCGGCGGGATCAAGACGACATGGCTTAACTGGCTGACCACTCGTGCTGGTCGTTCGCGGACGTGGTGGGCTCCCTCGGTCGGTGAGCAGGTTCTGCTGCTGGCAATTGGTGGCGAGCTTGATACCGCTTTCGTGCTGCCGGGTATTTTCTCCGATGACAACCCCGCCCCATCTGCCTCGGCGGATGCGTGGCATGTGGCTTTCCCTGATGGTGCGGTCATTGAGTACGAGCCCGAGACCAGTGCGCTGACGGTCAGCGGTATTAAAACCGCCGACGTGACGGCATCGGAGTCCATCACGGCTACCGTGCCGCTGGTATTGGTGAAAGCCTCGACCAGTATCACACTCGACACCCCGGAGGTAATTTGCACCAATAAGCTAACGACGGCGATGCTTGAGGTACAAAAAGGCGGCACGATGAAAGGCAATATTGAGCATACCGGCGGGGAACTGTCCTCTAATGGCAAGGTGCTCCATACCCATAAACACCCCGGCGACAGCGGCGGAACAACAGGTGCGCCGATATGACAGTGCGCTATCAAGGTATGAACCGCAATACCGGCCTCGGTATCAACGATCATGAGCACATTAGCCAGAGCATGCGCGATATTTTACTAACGCCGGTTGGCTCGCGAGTGATGCGCCGTGAATATGGCTCGCTCCTGTCGGCGCTGATTGATATGCCGCAAAACCCGACGCTCAGGTTACAAATCATGGTGGCGTGCTATTCGGCGATCCAGAAGTGGGAGCCTCGCATCAGACTTACCGCCATCAGCTTTGAGGCTGGCAACGCTGGCGAAATGTATGTCGATATTACCGGGATGCGTACCGACACGGGTGCGCCAGTTCTAACCACTGTTTCACTGAGTTAAATCACTATGGCAACCGTTGACCTGAGTCAGTTACCCGTTCCCGACGTGGTTGAGGAACTGGACTATGAAACCATCCTTGCAGAACGCATTGCGATGCTGATATCGCTCTATCCCGAAGACCAGCAGGAGGCCATTGCCCAGACGCTGGCACTTGAGTCAGAGCCGATTGTTAAGCTGCTGCAGGAAAACGCCTACCGTGAAGTTATCTGGCGTCAGCGGGTGAACGAAGCTGCGCAGGCGATGATGCTGGCCTACTCCGCCGGTAACGACCTCGACGTCGTGGCTGGGAACAACAATACCGAACGCCTGACCATCATCCCGGCGGATGACACCACCATCCCACCGACGCCTGCCACTATGGAATCCGATACCGACCTGCGTCTGCGCACGCAACAGGCGTTTGAGGGCTTGAGCGTGGCGGGGCCGGTCGGCGCATATGAGTATCACGGTCGCAGTGCCGACGGGCGGGTCGCTGACGTTTCGGTCGCCAGCCCGTCGCCAGCCTGCGTGACAATTACCGTGCTATCGCGCGAAGGCGACGGCACCGCCAGCCCTGAGTTATTGGCGATTGTTGATAAAGCGTTGAATGCTGAAGATGTGCGCCCGGTGGCCGACAGGGTGACCGTCCAGTCAGCCGAAATTGTATCGTATCAGATTGACGCGACGCTCTATGTTTACCCCGGCCCCGAATCCGAACCCATCCGACAGGCATCAGAGCAGAAGCTGCAGAGTTACATTAGCGCGCAGCACCGCCTCGGGCGTGATATCCGTTTGTCAGCCATTTATGCGGCGCTACACGTTGAGGGGGTACAGCGTGTCGAGCTGGCATCACCGCAGGCCGACATAGTGCTGAGTAAGTCGCAGGCGTCGAGCTGTACCGAGTACCTGATAACTATCGGGGGCTCGGATGAGTGACAGGATGTTACCCGTTGGCTCGTCGCCGCTGGAAGTTGCTGCCGCTACCGCACTCTCTGAGATTCGGCGCGTGCCGGTACCGCTGCGCACCCTGTGGAACTGGCGCACCTGCCCGGTAAACCTGCTGCCGTATCTGGCGTGGGCGCTGTCGGTCGACAGGTGGGATGAGAGGTGGCCTGAGGCGACAAAACGCAGCGTCTGTGCTTCCTCGTTTTTCGTCCATCAGCACAAAGGCACCATCAGCGCACTGCGTCGGGTGGTTGAGCCGCTCGGCTTTCTGATTGAGGTGCGCGAATGGTGGCAGCTCGACGAGGAGCCCGGAACATTCCGCCTTGTTGTTGGCGTGCTCGATAGCGGTATCACTGACGAAATGTATCAGGAGCTTGAGCGCCTGATTGAAGACGCTAAACCGGCAAGCCGCCACCTGACCGGGCTGGCTATCAATCTGAGTACAACTGGCGAGCTGTATGTCGGCGCGGGATGCTACGACGGTGACGCGCTGACCATTTACCCCTACACCCCCGAGGAAATTGTCGTCGGCGGTGAATATTACCCGGCCTCGGCCATCCATTTGATTGATAACCTGAGAGTGAACGCATGACCGCAAAATATTTTGCAATTCTGACCAATCAGGGCGCGGCGCGGCTGGCGAACGCGGCGGCACTCGGTACCAAGCTCAACCTGACGCAGATGGCCGTCGGTGATGCGAATGGTACGTTGCCGACCCCTGACCCGTTGCAGACGAAGCTCATTAACCAGAAGCGCATCGCACCGCTGAACCTGCTGACCGTTGACCCGGCCAATACCAGCCAGATTATCGCGGAACAAATTATTCCCGAGAATGAGGGTGGTTTCTGGATCCGCGAGATTGGTCTCTACGATGACGACGGCATTCTGATTGCCGTGGCGAACTGCCCGGAGACCTACAAACCGCAACTGCAGGAGGGAAGCGGCCGCACGCAGACCATTCGCATGATTCTGATTGTGTCGAGCACGTCGGCTATCACCCTGAAAATCGATCCGTCAGTCGTGCTGGCAACGCGCCAGTATGTTGACGATAAGGTTATCGAGGTGAAAGCTTATGTCGATGACCTGCTGGCTGTGCATATCGCTGCTGCCGACCCGCATGCGCAATACCTGAAAATGGCGGATATTGATAAATATATTCCGGTCGGCGTGCCGCTACCTTTTCCGTCAGAGACGCCGCCGACAGGTTGGTTGAAATGTAATGGTGCGGTATTTGATAGGGCGAAATATCCAGGGCTCGCCGCAGTATTTCCGTCGGGGAGTCTGCCAGATTTGCGCGGTGAGTTTATCCGTGGATGGGATGATGGTCGTAACGCCGATGCTGGCCGAATTATTTTGTCATATCAGGAAGCAACAGGTATCGCGGTAACTTTAGGTGGTTTTGAGGGTTATAACGGGATCGATATTGAAGATTTTGAATCAGGGAAAGTTCACCCAAGTTATGCCGTTTATAGGGCACAAACGACTTCATCTGGTACAGGAACAACATACAGAAAAGTAAGGCCAAGAAACATCGCATTTAACTACATCGTGAGGGCGGCTTAATGGCTAAAGCGACACTGAACAAAAACGGCATTGCTATAAAAGCCGGTAATGTCACAGTCTATAACTACGATGGTGAAACGCGAGAGTTTCTGTCGACTTCCACCGAATTTCTAGCGGTAGGTATAGGAATTCCTGCAAACTCCTGTACCGATGTGCCAGTCGAGGAAAAGACGGGATTTGCCATTTGCCGCACAACCTGCTTTGACGGGTGGGACTATGTTGCAGACCACCGGGGTGAGACGGTTTATGACACGGAAACCGGTCAGCCTGTCGAGATAACCGGGCTCGGTGATTATCTTGATAATGTAACTACCATTGAACCGCTGACGCCTTATGACCGCTGGAACGGTAGGAAATGGGTCACCGATAGCGACGCTCAAAAAAGCGGTCAGGTTGCGGCGGCTGAGCAGAAAAAAGCCTCATTGCTGGCCGAGGCGAAAGGCACTATCAGCATGTGGCAGACTGAGCTGCAGCTCGGCATCATCAACGACGATGACAAGGTCAGCCTGATTACGTGGATGAAATATATTCAGGCACTGAACGCAATAGACACGCCAACCGCGCCGGATCTTGAGTGGCCGGTTAAACCGGAGTAACGCAGGGCGGGCTGATGCCCGTCTTTTTTTAATTTTTTTTATGTGCCATCCCCTACCCATCGCCGACAAATAGCCCCTCACCAGACCAATCAGGACAATAACACTCGCCCACTAACCACGGAGTTAACCGGATGAGTGATTTTCACCACGGCACGCAGGTCATCGAAATCAATGACGGCACGCGTGTTATTTCTACGGTCGCGACAGCAATCGTCGGCATGGTCTGCACGGCCAGTGATGCAGATGGTGCGACATTTCCCCTTAACGAGCCGGTACTGATTACCAATGTGCAGAGCGCCATTGCGAAGGCCGGTAAAAAAGGCACGTTGTCTGCTTCCCTGCAGGCCATCGCCGATCAGTCAAAACCCGTCACCGTTGTCGTGCGCGTTGCCGAAGGTACCGGAGAAGACGCCGAAGCGCAGACCATTTCTAATATCATCGGCGGCACGGATGAGAACGGTAAATACACCGGTATCAAGGCGCTATTAACTGCCGAAGCGGTCACCGGCGTTAAGCCGCGCATTCTCGGTGTGCCGGGTCTCGATACGCAGGAAGTTGCGACCGCACTCGCTTCGGTCTGTATCAGTCTGCGTGCGTTTGGTTATGTCAGCGCATGGGGCTGTAAAACTATATCTGACGCTATCAAGTACCGCGAGAATTTCAGTCAGCGCGAGCTGATGCTTATCTGGCCTGACTTCCTTGCATGGGATACCACCACGAATGCCACCGCAACAGCCTACGCCACCGCTCGCGCGCTCGGCCTGCGCGCCTACATCGACCAGACTGTCGGTTGGCACAAAACCCTGTCTAACGTCGGTGTACAGGGCGTGACCGGTATCAGCGCCTCAGTCTTTTGGGATTTGCAGGCATCCGGCACCGATGCTGACCTGCTCAACGAGGCCGGAGTCACGACGCTGGTGCGTAAGGATGGTTTTCGCTTTTGGGGTAATCGCACCTGCGTTGATGACCCGCTGTTTCTATTTGAGAATTACACCCGAACCGCACAGGTGCTGGCCGACACGATGGCCGAGGCGCACATGTGGGCGGTCGACAAGCCCATCACCGCATCGCTCATCCGTGACATTGTCGACGGCATCAACGCCAAATTCCGCGAGCTAAAATCTAACGGCTATATCGTAGACGGTGAATGCTGGTTCGATGAAGAGTCGAACGATAAAGAAACCCTCAAGGCCGGAAAACTGTATGTCGATTACGACTATACGCCGGTTCCACCACTGGAAAGCCTGACCCTGCGCCAACGCATCACTGATAAGTATTTGGTGAATCTGGCCGAATCGGTCAACAGCTAAGGAGCCTGAAACAACATGGCACTACCCCGAAAACTCAAATATCTAAATATGTTCAATGACGGCCTCAGCTACATGGGCATTGTTGAATCCGTGACGCTGCCGAAACTGACCCGTAAGCTTGAAAACTATCGCGGCGGCGGCATGAATGGTGCAGCTCCGATTGATCTCGGTCTTGACGACGATGCGTTAACCGTCGAGTGGTCTGTCGGTGGCCTCCCTGATGTGGCGCTGTGGACGCAGTATGCTGCGCCGGGGGCTGATGCGGTGCCGCTACGTTTCTCTGGCTCCTACCAGCGTGACGATACTGGCGAAATCGTGGCGGTCGATGTGGTCATGCGGGGACGCCACAAAGAAATCGACGGCGGCGAAAATAAGCAAGGTGAAAATACCTCAACCAAACTGTCGACCGTCTGCACCTATTACCGCCTCACGATTGATAGTAGCGATATCATCGAAATCGACACCGTCAATATGGTCGAGAAGGTGAACGGCGTCGACCGTCTGGAACAACACCGTCGCGCAATCGGGCTGTAATTCCCTGACCGGTCAGCACTGCTGGCCGGTTATTAATCCCCTTTCAGAGCAGAGAAAAAAATTATGGCAAAAGCTCCACGTAAAACTCCTGAAATCGTTGATACGACTGGTAACGAAATCGACACCGAAAACCCGAACGTCGTGACCCTCGATAAACCGATTAAGCGCGCCGGTCAGACAATTGATAAAGTCACCCTGATTGAGCCGAACGCCGGTACCCTGCGCGGCGTCAGTCTGGCAGCGGTGGCGCAGTCCGAAGTCGATGCGCTAATTAAAGTTCTGCCCCGCATGACCTATCCCCCACTTACCGCGCAAGAGCTAACCGCGATGAACCTGCCCGATATGCTGTCGCTGGCCGCTAAGGTGATTAGTTTTTTGTCGCCGGCTTCGGCGGAGTAGACTTCCCGCCTGACCTGTCGACCGAAGACCTGATGGCGGATATCGCAGTGATATTTCACTGGTCACCATCAGAGCTCTATTCCCTGAGCCTGACCGAGCTCATCATATGGCGCGAAAAGGCGCTGCAGCGTAGCGGAAACCAAAATGAGTAATAACCTGAGACTTGAGGTATTGCTGAAAGCGGTCGACCAAGCGACCCGACCGCTTAAATCCATTCAGACTGCGAGTAAAAGCCTGTCGGGCGAGATTCGCACCTCACAAAAAGGACTGCGTGACCTGAATGGTCAGGCGTCAAAAATCGACGGCTTTCGTACGGCAAGCGCGCAACTGGCCGTGACCAGCCAGTCGCTTGATAAGGCGAAAAGAGAAGCCGGTGAGCTGGCCGTGCAGTTTAAAAACACTACCAGTCCGACCCGCGCGCAGGCGCAGGCACTTGAAGCGGCAAAGCGAGCCGCCTCTGAATTGCAGACGAAATACAACAGTCTGAGAACCTCGGTACAGCGCCAGCGCTCCGAACTGATGCAGGCCGGTATTAACACCCGCACCCTGTCTGCCGATGAGCGTCGGCTCAAAACCTCCATCAGCGAAACGACGGCGCAGCTTAACCGCCAGCGTGAGGCACTGGCGCGCGTCAGTGCGCAGCAGGCGAAATTAGGCCGGGTGAAAGAGCGATATAAATCAGGCAAGGAGCTTGCCGGTAAAATGGCCGCTGCAGGTGCTGCCGGGGTAGGTATCGCGACAGCGGGAACGATGGCCGGAGCTAAATTACTGATGCCCGGTTATGACTTTGCGCAAAAAAATTCCGAGCTGCAGGCCGTGCTCGGGGTCGATAAGCAGTCGCCAGAAATGGAGGCGCTACGCAAACAGGCGCGCCAGCTCGGCGACAATACTGCCGCCTCTGCAGATGACGCAGCGAGCGCGCAAATCATCATTGCGAAAAGCGGCGGTGACGCTGCTGCCATTCAGGCGGCGACGCCGGTTACGCTGAATATGGCGCTGTCGAATAGGCGCTCTATGGAGGAAAACGCTGCGCTGCTGACCGGAATGAAATCAGCGTTTCAACTTTCAAACGAAAAGATTGCTCATATTGGCGACGTTCTCTCGATGACGATGAACAAAACCGCCGCCGATTTTGACGGACTGAGCGACGCGCTGACCTATGCCGCGCCAGTGGCGAAAAATGCTGGGGTGAACATTGAGCAAACCGCCGCAATGGTCGGTGCGCTGCACGACGCCAAAATCACCGGGTCAATGGCGGGTACGGGTAGCCGTGCCATTCTCAGCCGCCTGCAGGCTCCCACCGGAAAAGCGTTTGAAGCCATTAAAGAACTCGGCGTCAAAACGTCCGACAGCAAGGGGAACATGCGCCCGATATTCTCCATCCTGAAAGAAATGCAGCGCAGCTTTGAAAAAAACAACCTCGGGACAAGCCAGCGCGGCGAGTATATGAAAACTATTTTCGGCGAGGAGGCCAGCTCGGCGGCGGCGGTACTGATGGAAGCAGCCTCAAGCGGAAAACTTGACCGGCTCACTGACGCGTTTAAAGCCTCGGACGGTAAAACCGAGGAGCTGGTTAAGGTTATGCAGGATAACCTCGGCGGCGACTTTAAAGAGTTCCAGTCGGCTTATGAGGCAGTCGGTACCGACCTTTTTGACCAGCAAGAGGGTTCGCTGCGTAAACTCACCCAAACCGCCACACAATACGTGTTAAAGCTCGACGGCTGGATCCAGAAAAATAAAGGTCTCGCGACAACTATTGGCATTATTGCCGGTGGCGCACTTGCTCTGATTGGTGTCATCGGCGGTATTGGTCTCGTTGCGTGGCCGGTTGTCATGGGGATTAACGCCATTATCGCCGCTGCTGGCGTGCTGGGTACGGTCTTTACTATTGCTGGTAGTGCCATTGTGACAGCGCTCGGTGCGATTACCTGGCCGATTGTGGCCGTGGGGGCGGCGGTTGTGGCTGGGGCCTTACTTATCCGCAAATGTTGGGAGCCCATCAGCGCATTTTTCTCGGGGGTGATTGAGGGCATCATGAGCGCCTTTGCACCGGTCGGGGAAATGTTCGCTCCACTGCCACCCATTTTTGACGGCATCGGTGAGAAGCTGCGAGGCGTCTGGCAATGGTTTAAAGACCTGATTGCGCCGGTCAAGGCCACGCAGGAGACGCTCGATAGCTGCAAAAATGTCGGCATCATATTTGGTCAGGCACTGGCCTCTGCCTTGATGGCCCCGCTCAATGTTTTTAACAAGCTGCGCAGCGGTGTCGACTGGCTTCTCGAGAAGCTCGGCATCATCAATAAAGAGTCGGACAGCCTCGACCAGACCGCAGCCAAAACCAACGCCGCCACTCAGGGTAATTCCTACATCCCGGCAACCAGCACATATGGCGGCTATCAGGCTTATCAGCCGGTTACCGCACCGGCGGGCCGCTCTTATATTGATCAGAGCAAAAGCGAATACAACATCACTCTGCCGGGAGGTGTTGCGCCGGAACATCAGCTTGACAGACAGCTACGCGACATGCTCGAACAGATTGAGCGCGAAAAGCGTGCACGTCAGCGTGCCAGTATGGGCCATGACTAAGAGGAATAAACGATGATGCTTGCGCTTGGAATGTTTGTGTTTGAACGCCGTACCCTACCCTATCAGTCGATGCAACACTCGAAAGATTATCGCTGGGCGTCTATTGATCGGGTCGGTAAACCTCCTGCATATCAGTTTCTCGGCGAGGGGGAGAACTCGATCCAGCTTGCCGGTACGCTTTACCCTGCTATTACCGGCGGTCGCATATCCCTGCTGGCTGTTGAATTGATGGCCGATGAGGGCAGAGCATGGCCGCTTATTGAGGGAACCGGCAATATCTTCGGGATGTATATCGTCGATAAGGTGTCGACAACGCATACCGATTTTTTCAGCGACGGCGCGGCCAGAAAGATTGATTTCACCCTTTCGCTGAAACGGGTCGACGAAACACTGACGGCAATGTTTGGCGACCTGAATAAGCAGGCCAGCGTGCTTCTCGGCTCTACCGGTAATCTCACTGATAAGCTACAGGGTGCGCTTGGGGGGCTGACAGCATGATTACGGGTATGACTATTGATGCCGGTGCCAGCCTTGCACCGGCATTTATGCTGACGCTGAACAGTCAGGACATTACCAGCAATTTTAGTGACCGGCTGATTTCTCTCACCATGACCGACAACAGGGGCTTTGAGGCTGACCAGCTCGACATTGAGCTCGACGACACCGACGGCAAAGTCGAGCTACCCCTGCGCGGGGCTGTGCTGACGCTGTGGCTTGGCTGGCAGGGTTCGGCTCTTCTGAATAAGGGCGATTTCACTATCGATGAGATTGAGCATCGGGGGGCGCCTGATACCCTGACCATTCGGGCGCGTAGTGCAGATTTTCGCGGAACGCTCAATTCACGGCGTGAGGAGTCATGGCACGACACCACCCTCGGTGAGCTGGTCAGCACCATTGCAAAGCGCAATAAACTGGCGGCCAGTGTCGCGGAATCGCTGAAAAAAATACCGGTACCGCATATCGATCAGTCGCAGGAATCCGACTCTGTATTTCTGACACGGCTGGCTGACCGCAATGGGGCGGCGGTATCAGTGAAAGCGGGTAAACTCCTGTTTCTGAAAGCCGGTAGTGCGATGACGGCCAGTGGCAAGCCCGTCCCGCAAATGACTCTGACCCGCAGCGATGGCGACCGTCATCAGTTTGCCATTGCTGACCGTGGGGCTTACACCGGCGTAACAGCAAAATGGTTACACACCAAAGACCCGAAGCCGCAAAAGCAAAAAGTGACTCTGAAACGTAAGCCAAAAGAGAAGCACCTGCGCGCACTGGAGCACCCGAAAGCAAAGCCGACCAGCAAAAAGACAAAGGCCAAAAAAGAGCCGGAAGCGCGTGAAGGTGAGTATATGGCCGGTGAGGCTGATAACGTGCTGGCGCTGACGACTGTCTACGCATCAAAGGCGCAGGCGATGCGCGCAGCCCAGGCTAAATGGGATAAGCTGCAACGAGGCGTTGCGGAGTTTTCAATTACGCTGGCGCTAGGTAGGGCTGATTTATTCCCTGAGACACCGGTGCGTGTGTCGGGCTTTAAGCGCGTCATAGACGGGCAGGAATGGCTAATCAGTAAAGTGACTCACAGTCTGAATAATAGTGGCTTCACGACGGGCTTAGAGCTTGAGGTTAAGCTCTCTAATGTGGAATACAGCGCGGAACCGGATGAGAAATAAAATGAATTCACAAAAAGTGAATTTATGATTATTATAGTTTCACGAATTGAGAATGAGGGGTGGGTTATGTTTCATTGTCCAAAGTGCCATCATGCTGCACATGCGCGAACAAGCCGCTATCTAACCGAAAATACGAAAGAGCGCTACCACCAGTGCCAGAACATCAACTGTAGTTGTACGTTTATGACAATGGAAACGATAGAGCGCTTCATAGTTACTCCGGGATCTATCGACCCAGCACCGCTTCACCCGACTGTCGGTGGTCAGAGGTCATTGTGGCTCTGAAATGGACCCGCTTTTGCGGGTTTTTATCGTAAAAGACCTACAGTCAGTTCTTTACCAGTACAGTATTTATAAAGAGCTTTGAGTTCCCGTTCAATCCATATCATCTCTTTGAGGGCATAGCCTGAAAAACCATACATAATGTTGTCGATTCTAATTAGCTGCGCTGTATCTTCGTTATCCATCAACGATTCATAAAAATGTTTCAGCTCAATCACGGCGGTAAACGCTAGGTTAACCTTTTCATAAAATTTAGAATCAAGTTTAGACACATCGTATAAATACTTTGCGAAAGTTGCGATTGATGGTTCGCTTAGGGGGCCACCATAGCTTAAAGCATCATTTTCTGTAACGGTATAGCGAGTTTTGCCAGCTGCCGTTTTTGTAATGCTTAAGTGAAGAGGGCATTCGTGCATAGGCTTCGCTTCGTAAGGTACAAATTTTTCACATAGTGTTTTAATTTGCACATTTATGTTCCAGGCTAACTGGCACTCGCGCGCAAAGATCTTCTTTAATGCGCTAACCTCATTTTTCTTGGTTTTGGATTTACGATACCAATCTAACCCCTCTCTTAGGATAAAAAGGCAAATAGCAATAAGGGCAGATGCTGGTAAGAGCTTTCCGCTCGTAAAAAGGACAAGCCAGTCACATTGCGCTACCGTCTGCACCGCCATTTTATCGCCACTCCTAAATCGGTAAACAAAAAAGCCACTCGACTGAGTGGCTTAAATCCCTGATTTAACAGGGAAAATTTGGTGGCCCCTCCCAGACTTGAACTGGGGACCAAACGATTATGAGTCGTCTGCTCTAACCGACTGAGCTAAGGGGCCT
>Ga0308166_1001260_pt1 | contig 27799 bp, 38 predicted proteins | sample PhyCR2_2_FD_202137 | JGI IMG/M metagenome (GOLD analysis project Ga0308166, IMG submission 202137) | Phyllosphere microbial communities from UC Gill Tract Community Farm, Albany, California, United States - DLSLCC.R2 | ecosystem: Host-associated > Plants > Phyllosphere > Unclassified | place... | reverse complement strand
ACGTATCGGCATACCGTACTACTTGCATTACTTCATCAGCACCTGCAGCGATCGGGTCTACAGCTGTAGACTTTCCAATTAATAGGTAGTCGCCAGCCTTAGCCCCCGTGAACTCAGTCCAGACGGTATTTTTTACCGTCATCTCAGAACCGATATTGCTAAGCTTCTTCGATAACCCACCTTCGTAATCGCACATGATGATTTCAGGCATTGCCCATCCAAGTGGATCGCCCGCTTCACTGTTGCCAAGGTTACGCCAGAAAGTGGCCTCAGCCGTATACGACCAATCAGCTACTGAAGACATATCATTCCCTCCAGCTAACCACTGCTGGCTGTTCTGCTGCGATTTTTGGGCAGTTAATTGCCCATTCACCATGGCTATTCACGAACCCCGTGGTTTGCTTATTGGTATCGGTTTTTATCCAGACTCGCTCAAACGGCTTGGGTAGTCGCTCAGCTACCGGAACCCACATCATCACTTGCCCCCACACATACAGCCGCCCTTACCAATCCAGAGTCCAGCGAAGGCTTTATTTGTTGGGTCGGGAGGGGTTATCGATGCGGCGCAACCGTATTTATCGAGCCCGCGCAGTAGGTTCAGCGCTCCCTTCCAGCGGTCGGAGAATGATTGATAACGGAATGAACGTGATGCGCCACTGGGCGCTGTTTGCGAGCTGATGTATTTATCACCCTGGCCTAGCCCCATCAGCGCTAATAGGTAGAGTTGGATGAGTAACGCTGTTGATGCTTGATAATTCGCATCCAGACACTCCTGAATGCTGTTCACCTGCTCCACAAGGGCATCCAAGACGAAATCAGGCAAAGTGATACCTTGCGACTCCAGATATTCTTTGGCCTTTTCTTTAGTCACCATGGCTGATTCCTGTAAGAAGATACCCCGCCGGAACGGGGCATAAAAAAACCGCCTTGGCGGCGGCTGTTATTCAGCAGGGAACAATTTTTCAAGTTCACCATCAGGCAGCAACTCGGCAAGCCGATCCGCACCAAGGTTACCCTTGAATTCGATACCCAACTCAGTCAGCCGGGTCGCAATAGTCTCTTTCCGAGACTTGGTTTCGTTACCTGCATCAGGGGTTGCCGGTGTCAATTCACCACCAGCCTCACCAAGCATCGGACGAACGTTGGATTTCAATGCTGGGTGCAGTTTTTCCAGCTCCAACACATCACCGACTTTCACACCATTCCAGGGGCGAATTACTTCGTACTTAGCCATGCTCACCTCTTACGCCAGTTCGGCACCGTAGACAACACCGGACAAGCCCTGATCATCTGCGGTGATTTGCAGACCTTCAGCGGACATGATCTGGAAGTTGTAGTTAACGTTCGGCAGTGGACGCGGTAACGGAACAACACCGACGGCCATACCAACCAGCGGAGTAATTACGTCACGGCGACGAACATACGCAATGAACTCATTATCCTTTAGCGCAAAGGTCATGCGGATTTCTTTCACCGGTGCAAACGGCAGTACCGCTTGAAGTACATTACCGCTTACAACGCCATTAACGACATATGGCTGAGCCAGGTTAGCCCAGATTTCCGGCGACACCCACATGACATCGTATTGGGATACTTTGTTGTCGCGTGCCAGTGTGCCGAACGCCCCCTTGCCGAAGAAGGTGAATAAGGCCGTCATGTTTGCCGTGGTCAGATCAATGTTCGCACCACCAGCGCCAGCACCGAGATTGACCTTCTTGGTGTTGCGGTGGTTCTTAATGCCTTGTGCTGGGAAGTTCTGAACCTGAATTTTCTGGTCGCCGTTCAGGTAGTAATTCACCCGCTTTTGGTTGAACTTGCGCATTTTAGCTACCTGCGAGTCCAACACCAGATCGATACCAACTGTATTCAGGCCAGCAGCATGCCGCCAGTTAACGCCATAGCCAGCAGTAAACACTGGAATCGGATCGCCATCGCTTTCATATTCAGTGTGGTCAAAGGAGAACGGCGCTTGACCATCAATGCTAATCGAAACGTCATCAGCAATGTCACCGACTAGATTGTAAAGCTTCGCTGTTTTGCCTACTGGTAGCACTGTCTGCACGCCGACCAGATCGTTGATAATTTCCATTCCAACTTCTTGGTCACGCAGTTGCAACACCTGACGGTCGATCTCAGCCCAAAAATCACGGGTAAAGCCACCGACGGCGTTAACTGCGAGCCACTCTTGCGTCATGTGAGCGCGGTTTGCGGTGATCATGGCGTTATGGTTGGCATTCCACATATTGCGGTTCGCCCACAACTCATTCCAGTGACCACCGAGGCGGCTGTTTGCAGCCAATGTTTCTTTGGAGAAATACATATTTTTTCCTTTTACGGTGCAGGCGCTGCTGCGACGGTGCCAACGCGCATACGTACGCGAATGAAATCGGTAGTGCTGGCCGCAATGGTTACTTCATCCTGGCTATAGCCGATTACTGAGTCAGTATCTGCGGTTGCCAGCGTGAATTGACCATTTGCGCCGAGCTTGATCGGGCTGTCCTTTTTATACGCACCAGGTACACACAGCAGAGCCAGTTCACGGCCTTCTTCCACGTAGTTACCTACTGCAGAGTCACCGGCAGGGACAGCGTCAGTGATTTTCAGTCCCTGATGGTAAGCAACGTCGATGATGTAGATACGGCCTTTAAGCGCAGTTGCCTGAGCAAACTCATCGCTGGCGTTGATGACAGCAGCAGTACCTGGCAGAAGTGCCGCGGCAGTGGTGCGGGTTTCGGTCTTGTACAGAGACTGACCGTCGATATTTACGCGACGATAACGTGGCATTGGCTGGCCCCCTTATTTGAAATATGCATCGGCAACAGGCGCGCCGGTTTCTTGCTGATGCTGGCCGGAGTTACCTGCCAGAGGAGCGGCTTCGCCCAGAGACTTGAACATTACGTCCAGAGCGTCACCTTTGAGCGCGTTGGCTACGACGTCGCCATGAACCTTCGCAACAGCCTCACGCTTGGTTTGTTCTTCAGCGCGAGAGTTGGCGGTAAGTGTTTCGGCCAGTTCAGTATGGTTGGCCTGCAATGCATCAACTTTTTCAGTGATCGGTTTGAGTGCATCGGCGAAGTTGGCAGCCAGGCCTTTGCCGATTTCGGTGATCAGCTCTTGTTTCTCTTCAGTGGTTAAAGGCATGTCGCCCTCCGTTTGGTGGTTTGGTGCAGGTTGTCCCTGCGGAGTGAATAAGGATTTAACTTTGTTGGCGACTACCGTCACCCAGGACTCTTGTCGCGCTACCGGTGTGCCGGTATCGTCAAAGGTGATCTTCCCGCCGTCAGAGGAATAACCGTAAACCTGTGCGGATCCGCCATTACGCATGATTACGACTTGCGAATCGGTAAAGTCAGCAACCCAGGCATACTCATTTTCACCGGGCGCAAATTTTGCTTTCGCTGCCCTATCAAGCCGTAATTCGCGATCACGATAAGACTCACCCACCAGCGCACCAGAATTGGCCTTGAGCGGCATCGCAAGGTCGGCGTTAACCATTAGGCCAACGCCCTGCTCAGGCGTCGCTGCACCTACCTCATGCAGCAAAATGGCATCGTGATCCATAACGTGAATCTTCGCTACCCACTTGGCACCGGTAGACTTCTGCTGCTCGTTTGGCTCTAACTGATCAAGGAATACCGCTACGCTTGTATGGATCGGCGGAACGTCTTCACCTCGCTCAATTGCGGCGACACGTTCGATCAGTTCCCTGCCCCCTTCGCTTTGATTGGCGGTCTGGGTATCAACCCATTTTTCCAGGTAAATTCGGTTGCCTGACTTTTTAACGTTCCGGTTCCAAGCCCCGATATGGCCCTGATTGATACCTTCAGGAGAAAAGGCGGAGATGAATGCACCGTTGAGTTGAGGATGTCCCAATGGTGCCAGGGTGCCTTCCAGTCCTGCGTAATGAGCATCGATTTCGCTGGCCGTATAGAGCCCATCATTCATGACGACGTTTGCCGGTAGCGTGTAGCTTGGCAAAATAAGATGTTCGCGCCCGTTGTACGTCTCACGGCGAATAGCCTGACTATTTACCTTCGTGGTTACGTTAACTTGAACTTTCATTGATTAGCCCTCTGCCCATTTGTAGCCTCTCTCCTTCATGTCACTTAGCGTCTGCTTAGCTTTATCGATGATCGAAGGGGTGAGAGGGTTTCCTTTGTCATCCACCAGCACGGAAAGCTGAGAGCACTTGCAGTTGATGGCGTTGCCGTTTTTGGTGTACCACTCCCTAACCTCATCTTGTGTGTACAGATGCGCATGCCTGGCGGCGTGTGTGGCGCGGGTTGTGGGGCTTAGTGCAGAGATATGCAGCAGCTTTGTTTTGATGCCGTAGCGGTATTGTGCGTCTTGTGCTTCGTCCCAGCGAGCGCGCCGGAGAGCGGTGGTGATTTCGGTTCTGGCTATGCGATTAGCACGCCGGGTTTCAATGCCGGTTTGCTCGTTCAAGTTTTTAGCCACGTCCCGAGGGTTGAGCCCCCTAGCAATACCGTCTGTCAGAATGCGCGCCATGTCGCTTTTTACTTGCGCACTGAGCCCTTTCATCATTTCGAATTCACGGGCTCTAACCAAAATCATGCGAAGCTGATACGGCTCGCTTAACAGGATGCTGGGTACATCCTGCTGACCGGCAGCATAAGCAGAGGATTGCTGGGAAAGGTTGTAATATTCCTGAGCGGTGCCGCGCTGGTATGCCACGGAGACGTAGCGCCCAAAGAACCAGAGGTTAAACTCTCCGCCTTCCAACAGAATGTCATCCACCAGCGCCTCTCCGTTCTGCAGCAACATTGAGAGAAGGCCCTGATCAAGTCGGAAGGTATAACGTTCGTTGACTACAGGTTCTGAGGGGATCCGGTTAAGAATATCGATGTAGCCTTTCGTTATCAGCTTCATGCGCTTTGCAAACTCACGCATGGCACCTCGCTCAAGCTTATCGACTCCGGTGGGGTCTTTAATGTTACTCGGCAATATTGGAGGCTTAGGTTTCCTCGTCATCCCCTGTTTCTCCAAGCGGACCACCGCTTTCGGTCTCGAATCCTGCAGCAGTTCGAACTTCGTCACCACTGAATGGGGCCACATCTCCACTTTCCACTATGGCCTTGTTCACCTCAGCCATAGTTTTGGAGTCAGCCAAGCGTTCAGCGCGCGTCTGCTGATTGAGGTCATCCCAAATAACTGTTTTTTGGCCGACAGAATCGATAATCCTCAGATCAATCAACTTGTCGCAAAAGTCCTCAATCTCGAAAGACAAGTCGCCGCGACGACTCTGGCAACGCCCGTTCATGTACTTCTGGTCTTCGGTGCTCGAACGTTCGGCCTGTTGGTTGCCAACCAGTATCCGCGTTGGGATATCAACACCGGCAGAAGCCGTCTGCAGGTTTACGTTATAGGTCGGGCTGGGATCTGATACTGGCGAAACCAGCGAGGTTACATTGGCCCCCTGGAGGCTCATCAGCACGTCGTTACCGCGGTTCATCTCGCGGGCAGCCTCGTTGAACTTGTCCTGTAACTCATCAACACTCACGCCATACATTGACGCGAGACTGCCAAAGTCGATCTCTTTGTCGAAGCTAAGTGCAAGCTGGCGCGCTGCGTTCTTCAGGAATGACTCGCCAGATCCACCTTCTACTTTCTCCAGGCTGACGAAAGCGTTATACGCAGGCTCCAGGAAGCCAATAGCGTCGTCGGTGTAGTCGCCGAGGATGAAAATTCGGTCGGGGTGAATATCAACACGACGGGTCGAACCATTCGACAGGCGCTCGGTGTACTGCCACATCTTCGGCTTGCCGTAGGTTTTCGAGTTGAGCCCACCATCCCATTCGCTAACATTCAGTGAGCCCGCCCAGGCCACCGTGACTTTTTCCAGCCCACGGCCTTTCGTTGCTTCGAGGTTCCATGCCTTATCGTCGCGGATGTGCAACAAAATACCTGAGTAACGACCTACGAGACGCCTCCGGTCTGCGTCCGAAAAGGCTCGCCATAACCGATTAGTGAACACCTGTTTGAGCTTTTTCTCCCAGGGCGTTTCCTTGCGCTTCTCGTCTGACTTATCGCCCTCAATAATTTCCGGGTTGGTTTGCCAGCATTTCCCCACCAGCTTTTCTATTGCGCCATGAGCTATGCCGCCACGGCGATAAAGCGAATAGAGGTTTTCGTAAGTGATCTGGTCAGGAAAACCGTATTCGCACCATGCTGAGCCGCGCTTATTGTCCAGGCCCATCGATGGCCCCAGCATCCCCATACGGGCACGCTCAATCCTGGCGTCGTTCAACGCGTGGTTGACGGCCAGTTGGAGATTTTTATTCATGTCGATTCCGTCTGATATTTTTCAGGTAATAAAAAAGGCCGCCGTAGCGACCTATTTCATTTTTTTTATGATGCGGGCAATTTCTGGATTGAATATCACAAAATTATGTTCATCATACTGAACAGCATCAAGTTCGCTAACGATGTGTATTTCCGCAAGTTTTGGGTCGAACTGATCGGCTGTCGCATCATAAATTGTTTTTTCATGCCTAACCCAATAATGATCTCTTGGATGCCCATCTAAATCTTTGAATGTTCCTATGCAGAGACTGGTTCTTATCCCCGCCTCAGAAGCTTTATAGCAAATCGCCAAGCTTACTTCTTTGCAGTAAAACTGCTCTTCCAGTAATTCAGTCTCATCTCGTAAACGCCTCGCTTCCAGACATATAGCTTTAAGTGGTTCGCCACCCATAATTTATCCTCTATCAACCGAAGTGAGTAGCTTGCCATTTTAAAAGTTATTCATCTAGCACTTACCTTCGTTGTAGCCGTTTAGGGAGCATTACTCCCATGGATTGAGGTTTGCGTTTGATATACGCGTCCAAACTGTATCGAATTCCATCCCAGCAGTGCTCATAGCCATCTGCAAGCTTTGGCAATACTTCGCCAGTAATGCGATCTGTTTTGTAAGACCACAGACGCGCTTCAAGCGCCACGTTCTTACAGCGGGGGTGAATAATTATTTCATCGAAACCGCGCAGGTAGGCTATGCCATCTTCCACACTACCCTGCCATTTTTCGGCGGAGGAAATGTTAAATCCTTGCCGTTTTAGGTAGCTGATTGTTTCTGGTCGCGCTGAGTCAGCTTTAATGGGCCAATCCCGTACGCCGGGTATGGTGTCGTAGAGCTCCGGCATATGATCCAGTTCGGTATGAACACCATATGCCTCATATTCGATATAGAGACGATTGTGCAGAATGAACGAGCGGATCAGAGTGTTTGGGTCTTTAGCAAAGCCAAAGTCCGCACCGAGATGCAGCCGTTCCGCTTCTTTCCATAGGCTGTCTGAGAACTCTGCGACTCGGTATTTGCCAGCCAGCACCTGCTTATCTGAGTTTTCGAGGTAAGCACCCTCCCATACCCATGCATATGTTGCAGCGTCGAGTCGGCGCTGGTCATTAATACGCTCCCCCTCTAACACGTCAGGAAACCACGGGTTGTCTGTGTAGTTCATTTCGACTGTTATGCAGTCATCACCGGCTTCTTTCCGAAACCGCTTATCCGTTGCACTACCGTCGCGTTCAGGGTTCCAGGTCACCCAAATCTCTGAACCTTCCTCGCGCACAGTAGGGCTGAGCTTCTGCCAGGCTATTTCACTGACTGACTCAGCCTCATCAACCCAACAGAGCAGGATCCGCGCCTTAGACTTGATGCTGTCGAGGTTATGACGCAGGCCGCAGAATACGTAGTTCACGCTCTTGTCGATGGTACGAATGTACTTCTCACCGATATCGAAGTTAGCAGCCAGCCATGGAACAGACAGGATCGCTTGCTTCACTTCCTGCATGCTCGACTCTTCCAGTGAGTTCATGAATTCACGTGCGCAAAGCACAACACCGGTCTCACCGTTCATCATCGACTGGTAGGCTTTCACCGCTGTCATGAGGGCGAACGTACGCGTTTTTGCACTTCCACGGCCACCATGAGAGCAGCGATAACGCTTATTAATGGCAATGAACAATGGAGCTAGTTTTGCTGGGATCGGTAGTTGTACGACTTCACTCATGATTTTGGCTCAATGGGTAGAAGCTGAATAACGGTCGGCTTTGGCGTCATACTCCCGTCAGGGCTGGTGTGCTCCACTTTTTGTTTATTGCTATAGGCGTCACCCACCTCTTTAGCCGCCTGTTCCATTAGCTGAGCAGTCATCCCATAGTTTTTGGATTTCTCAGTATTGGCGGCCATCCGGTCAAGGACACGCAAGCGATAAGCTTTATTGGCTATGGGTATGTCGGCTATTTCATTCTGAAAGCGCGTCCGGGTTTCATAGAACAGCCCTACCCATTTCTTTGCGAGCCCCTTCCCGCTAGCCTTAGTCGGATCATGCGACTCGGCCTGTTGCGGGGTAATTTTGATGCCAAACTCTTTTTGGACGGACTCCACAACAATAGATAGGGTATCGAAGCACGCAAGCGATTGAATGATGAAGGCTTTTACATCTGGTTTTAATGCAGCCATAAATCACCATTCTTCCAAAGCATTCCAAAATTTACGCCAGCCGCAACATGCAGTTACCGCATGCCCTGGCAATGTTTAGGTGTGCCACCTCCGCAGGATTATTTGCCGCATCAACCATTTCCTGAACTTCCACGCTGGCACCGTATCGCCGCACCACTCCAACGAACTCTTCAACATCGTGGCCGCGCAGGTTCAGTACCGGCTGGCCTTCTTTGTTGAATTTCGGTGCGCCGAATTCATCAGTAGCCTGGGCGATGTGGTAGAGCTCATGCTCAACCAATGCGCAAAACTCCAGATCGGAACATTGTGAGCAGTAATCCGCAGCCAGTGTGATGATGAATTTTGGCACCTCGTCGAACCATTCGTGCATCTGCTGTTCAATTCTGGCCTTCTGCCAACCGCCTGCGCGCATGGCTACCTCTTCGGCCTGCCCGAGCACGTAACGCCCTTTCTTCTCAAATGCAGATGACGCACACATAAACTGGATATCAGCATCCAACAGGTGAGAGTGGTCAGGATTGTGCAGGATGCCGGTGTCGCTCAGGATTTGGCTAATAAGCCACTCTTTCACTTCGTTTGCAGGAACAAGGCCGATGTATGGCATCAGTTGATGTGACTCTATGAATTGCAGTGGCGGGTATGGACGCCGATCATGGCTTTCATCCTGTACTTGCTTCGCCATGGCTTTCTCCTGCTGGTTGTCAGTAGCATTGAATCAGCCACTCACTGAATGGCTGTTGCGATGCTTATGCTGCTGGCACCTCGAAAAGCATCAGTGCTTCTTTGCTTTCTTGAACAGCTTTTGCGGTTCGCGAAATAACATCGCTGTAATCCATGGCAAAGCGGTTGAATTGCATATCAAACAGCTCAGCTTTTACCGGGTCGTCATCCACAAACTTAATGGCTTCGGCTGCAGCGGCGGTGTCATACCCAACAAGGCTTAAAAGCTTTAGGCGGATGCTCTGCGCTTGGGTTATCTCTTTCGTTTCTGACATTTAAAGCCTCCAGTTTACGGGCATAAAAAAACCCGCCGAAGCGGGTCGTTATCGATGTTCTGTTACTTCTTGCCGTTGGACTCAGCCATTTGCTGATAAACCGGCGCGGAGCCGTTAGGCAGCCTCTTGCTCACCTCTCGGTAATGCGCCACGCGCTCACGGAAGTATTCACGCAAATGCTCAGGCTGCTCTCGCTCCACCTGGTCAGCTATCACTGGCTAGTTCATGCGCTCTTTGTACGCTACGCCTGATGCGGCAAGGTCTACGTTTACCTTGTCCATTTCTTCTTTTGGCAAATTGCCGAGATTGTATGACATGGGATCCTCCTGGTTCAGAGGATGATACGCCTGCCTCCAGCTACATGTCAGCAATTACGACTCACTAAGGGAAGGCTTAATAGCCGACACAATAGATGCATCACAGACTCAGCAATGACCCTCTGTATAGAGGAGCAGTCGCTCAGCTTTGAATTTGAATAGGTGCCCTAATAGCAACAAAACGATCTAACCAGCCTTGGAGGCTACTATGCATTTTACTTCTGAAGAACTTATTGCAATAAAGTCTGTGGCATCTGCCATCACGCCATTCGGGTGGTGCCTATACCTAATAATTAAGCGCCTGCTCAACAAGAATGAAACTTCTGCCAGTTAATCCTTCGCAACATCAGCCACACCTCGCGGGGTTGCCTCGCCACTTCCGTCTTTTCGAATGCCACGACGTTAACGGCTTCTGCTTACCACCTATCGGCTTATTAGTGACTTTGCTTGCGCATTACGCAGCACCTGGATAGATGCTCTGTGATGGGCAATAAAAAACCCGCCGGAGCGGGTTCAGTCATTGGGAGATAGGGCTGCCTATTTTAAAGCGAATGGTAATTTCCAGGTTCTTATAAGGTTTATTTTTTTCGAACCGCCATTTTGACATCGCCATAACAAGCGCATTCTCGAATAAACCCCTAGGGCTGGATTCTATTATTCTTATCTCACTGACCTTTCCATCTTTATCAACGTCATATTTTACTTTTGCATATCCCTCTATCTTATTGTCATAAGCATAGATTGGGTATACAGGATTCACTTTGGATACAAGCTTCGGTTTAGGCCCTTCAGTTACACAAGCATTGAGGGAAAAGACCATTAGTATGGTGAATAAAAACTTGAGCATGACAAAATCCTTTTGACAAAATGTATAGTAGTGCCCCACTCACAAATGATAATGATTTTCAATACTTGCACAACTGTTATTCAATCACTTTAATCCAATGGTAGCTCGACGCCAGGCGTTGAGCGTCTCTACCTGGCTGGCGCAGATTGATAACGCTGTTTGCAGCGTCAGCAAGTAGCTCACCGCGTCGCCCCAAGTGTTTCCCTGCAGCTCTGGCTGCTCGCATGGTGTAAACACTGATTCAGGGGGTAACAGGACGGTTTGCTGGGGTGCCGGTGGCGTTCCGCTGCAAGAGCTCAATAACAGCGGTAGGCATAGGACTATTCCCACATTTGTCGTTTTTAAGTGCTTCACGTAATGCCCTCTGGTAGCGTTCACCCTGCTGGCGCAGTTGCTGCTCTCTTTGTTGTTGTTCTGCTGCTAAGGCTCTGTTCTTCCGGTCTTGTTCTTGCAGGGTTGAGATTAGTCCTGACTGCTGCGCCAGCGTTGTTTCCTGCTGTTTGACCTTCTCGCCCGCCTTTAATGCATTACCGTGAAAGTAAAACGCAAGCCTGCCAACGATAATCAGTGCCACCAGCAACAGACCGATAATCATCGTTCGAATGCTTAACGAGGTGTTCATGACAAAAATGTCTCGCGTTCTGCCGCGCGACGCTTCACTAACCCTGGCATAATCTTGCCACCAGAGTTTTTCCATTTGGGAAATTCATCTGCCGCGCCTTTTGCATCACCGGCGTTGAATTTCTTCACCAGCGTTGAGCCTGCAAACGCGGAGCCGCCGATGTTGAATGCCAGCGACACCATGGCGTCAAACTGGTTCTGCGTCATTGGGCGCTTAATCGCGCTGTTGGCCGTCAGCTCAAATACGGCCAAATCATCAGACAGGAATTGCTCTGCTTGCTCCTGTGTGATGCAGTCGCCCTGCTTCACTCCCTTGGTATGGCCCCAGCCAATCGTCCACGGCTTACCACCAGTACCGGGATCTGGATAAGCCACCAGGCGAAGGTCTTCAAACCCCTTTATGAAGTCACGTCCTTTGTTGCTAATCCGCATTTGCTTCTCCTGATGCCTTATTAAGAAAACGTCTTTCCAACGCCTTGATAAGCGAAGCACCAGACCAGCCAGCCATCCCGCAGACACCGCCCATCACCTCAGGCGGCCAATCGTAATGCAGTGCAATCATCACCATGGTCAATCCAGCAAAGATAGACACGAAGAGTTGCAGAAACAGCGTGCGCCAGCTGAAGGCCTCGCCGTTCAGTACCTTGAACGAGTAACTGGCAATGGCACCCAGCAGGGTCATACCAAACGCAATCAGCATTGATAGGATGTTGGGTTCGTTCTTCCAGGGCATTTTCATAACCTCCCCCTTCCGGGGTTCTTTCCCGGTGTCGGGTTATGGATAGGGATCAGCCACCAGCCGTAAACGAGTAGGCGATACGGGGTGTGCCAGGTGTGTGTCGGATGTTGGCTGGTGCTGAAATAAAAAAGCCCCGGATATACCGAGGTCATAGAACAAATAAAATTTGTTGGTGTTAATTTCAGGTTAATCCTGACCAATCAACACAGTAATGCTTGGCAGCACATATCCACCGTTAGAGCTTTCACCTACCGCTTGAATTGATACGGACTGGTTAGGTTCAATGTACGTATTCCATGAGTTACAACCTGTTGCTGGCATCGATGCACCATCAAGGGAAAGTGCACCTTCCGCTTTCGCCTCAGCGACCCAAGAACCTTTGAATGCCAACATATGCTTCGCTTTTGATTTACCACCAGGTGCGATAGCCATCAGAAGCGGCACGCAGATGCGGCGACGGTATGGAGCTGGAGGAATGTTGAAAGTGAAACCGTTGTCTAAGTAATGAATTTCTGCAGCTTGCATGATTATATCTCCTTGTAAATTATTAGTTTTTCGCCAACAATATCTGGCGACAACTAAACCATACAACAAGAATGAAGTTCATTAACAACGGTCAGGGAAGTGCTATTTCTTACACAACACATGCATACCGCCTAATGTCGGAGCATTGCCGGGTCATCGGGTGAAGAATGGGAATTAGCACCGCGAATGCATGGCGACATACGTCATTGAGTGAGGCATTGGGCGCTAAATACGAAAAAAGCCCGCCGAAGCGAGCCTTATTATGTTTGGTGGTTATTTTGAGAGGTGGATTGCGCTACTTTTTAACAACGTCCCCTACGCATTTAACGGTAGACCAGCAGTTATGAATCATATCCACGCCACCTGATTTGCATACGGCATTCACGACAGCATCGCCTCCCATGATCGCAGCTTTATACCGCATATCTTGTAGAGCCTCTGACCCTGTAGCAACGTCTGGGCCTGACGTCGTAGCAAAGATGTTCCCACCAATATTTGTAACCGTTGTTGTAGCGCTGGCGCGTCGAACACAACTTACACCCGCAACCTCACCGATAATCTTCGCTTGCGGATATGGATTATTTGAATAACCTTCCATGTTTGCAAACTTTACTCGTGCATCTCGAGGCATATCTTCAATATCGCTTGAGGCGCACCCAGCAAGCAACATGCAACCAATCAAAGCCAGTAATTTATTCTTCATTCTATGGACCTAAAGGAACATTCCGAAAAATAAATCATACAATTAATGCGGATAATCAAAAAGATAAATTTGTATATCTGTTGCTTCGAAAACTCCCCTGCTAGAAAACAGAAAAACCCGCACATTGGCGGGTTCTACTTAATGCGGCAGTGGTGATTTATCAGCCCGTAGGCATTGAAATCCCATCATTAAGACCAAATTTAGCCAAAATTACTCAATAATGCAAGACTTGGTTGATAAAATTTATAAACTTGTAGCCATATTACACAATCGAGTTAATTTGAAGTCACTATACTAAGTACTCTCTCTGCGGCTTCAGCGTCCTGGTAACACTTACTGATCAACATCTGATAGAAGCGCTGCCAATTCCTGCTCCATGTCGGCTGGGTCAGGCCAGGTATTAATCCCTTCACCACTTTGTAAGCTGGGGCTGTCGTGGTTGGCTTCAATCCTGTTCCGTGGCATCTACTGCAGGTTTTTTCTACGGCCTTTCCTCCTGCCTTTGTGCCCGCTATGTCGTATACCTTTCCACTACCGCCACATCTACACCTGGCCCGCTCAACGTCTGCCGTTCTACAGAAGTCATCCACTGCCAGTTTCGAAAGCAACACCATGCAGCGAGCCATTTGTCTACCCGCAGCCTTTCCCACCAGCTTTGGGGCCTGCTTAATCGCATGTTGTGCCAATCGCTCTATCGCTTTTTCTCTCTCTGATTTGTCTTTATTAAATTTGGCATAGAGAAGGCTAAGCCCCTGAGCCTCCCTGGACTGGGTGATCCCCAGGGCTACCATGACATCGGTATACCCTCCTTGCCCGCCAGCATGGCATTGTGATGCGGAAACCACACGCCGCTCCTGCTGTACGCCGTCCTTATCAGTCGTCAATTTTGATTGAGGTTTGGTTTCCGGTGCCATGCTCATAATCGAAGGAGATTTCGGGCTGCTGGCTAAAAGTGCGTGCTCTATTCTCATGCTATTTCTCCAATAATTATTTGGCCTACTTAGCCCCAAACCTTTGTTACTCGACCATCCCAGATCCGGCAGTCGTCCTCAAAAATGGCATCCAATAACGCCTTTTCCAGGTTGTCTTTGTCTGGCTTCTGCTGATGTGGCTTACCGGCCATCTCAGCGCGTTTCTTCTTGCTCCAGCTATCTGGCATGGGTAATACAAACGTCACGTGATAGCCGCTCTCAGGCAACGATATGCGGTGCAATCTCACTTCGTCGCAGAATGCCCTGTAGCGGAGAACTGGCGGGCGCTTGGCCCACCGGTCTTTTTGTGTTTGGCGTGGCTTCGGAATTGGTGTGATGAGGTAGTTCTTCATGCGATAGCCCCGATACCAAATGAGAAATCCAGGAACTCAAACAACAGCTCTACCTGGCTGCCATGCTCCGCTTCCCAAGCAGCAACATCGTCATGCAGTGCGTCGTGACATTTCCGGCATAACGGGATAGTGAAAAAGTCGTGGGCTTTGGTTCCCATTCCACCTTGCCCATGCCCGATGATGTGGTGAGGGTCATCAGAACGAGCACCGCAGCCGCAGCATGGCCGTGTCTTCACCCATCGGGTGTACTTGCTATCCTCGGCTCGGGTTCTTTTTGGACGCAGCATAAAGGCTCCTGGGACTTCTGCATCGACCTTGAAAACTTTCATTGCGGTCTTTGCCAGGATCTCTGTAGGTGCAGGCCCAACAGCCATTTCGGATTCCTTCCGTGCTCCAGATACCTTTACCGGGTACGGCAACGCCAAGAGCTGCGCTGATATCTCATTGGGGATCAGATCAACTACGCCGGAAATGGTTGCCCACAAAACAAGCTCCGGGATGGTTAACTGACCTTCAGACTTGAGCCGCCATTTAGCGGTTTCAACAACCCAGCGCGCCATGTTCACGTTCGCTATTGCATCAAGCTTTGGCGATGTATGCCCGTCAGTCCTGTTGTCACAGCTCCAGCAGATACGCATGGCAGCATGACCATAACGACGCGTGGTCAGGTTGGACGAGTGGCTATCGCTGGCATATTGGCATTTGGTAAAGCGCGTTGCCCAGGCCTCCATCGAGTTGATACCACCAGCAGCGTTAATAACTCGCTCATGCTGAAAGAATGGCTGCAGGCGTGGGTCGTTCGCTATCTCATGCTCTACCTTCGGTAAAATTCCGTCTGGGAGGTCTTTCATCTCGTCCGGCAGTGTTGATACCAGCACGCGGCCTGTCAGGTGTGAGAGCAACTCGCCACCAGCCTTGATCATCGCGATGCCCAGATCTCGCTGTACGTTAGATTTCACTATTGCTCTCATGGCTGCGCTCCTGCCATTGCGTATGCTCGGGTTAAAATTGGACGCCACATCTGGCGGGCCTTACTTTCGTCAACATTGCCAAAGCCGTTTTTGCGTACCTGCTGCTGAGCTCGTTTTTCTGCAGCGTTAGCTGGCATCGCGGCATCTCGGATTAAGCGGTCAAAGGATTCATCAAAATCTATATCTGGAGTATCGCCAGCCGGGGGATCCTGGCGTTGTTGTTCTACTGCATCGGCCATAGCTGCTTTGCGAGTGCGCTGTACATTCCAGGTGTTGGCCGCAGCCAGGTAGCCGCTGAAACGTACCGGGTCAAAAATCATCTTCACGCTAAGCATGTGCCCCATTGCCGGATTGCTCAGCAGCAGGCTGGCACGGTGTTCTGCTACCAGCTTCAACTCGTCCATGGTGTTTCCCTCCGCCAGGCGCTCTGTGATTTCTTTCAGGGTGTTAACCCGCTTCGGGGTCTTGCCGTTGATTTTCTCATTCAAGAAATCCAGCACTTCCCCAGCCATACCCGATGTATCCGTCGCAGGTTGTTCGCTCTGGGGGGCTATAGGGGGGTTTTCTTTTGGTTCAATGACTGGTTCAAAAGAGTGACTGGTTCTGGTGCCATTAGGTGACATAGGGGGTGTGCTTTCTGACGGCACAGGGGGTGCCACCTGCTGACATAGCCCTGTGCTTTTTGGCGGCATAGGGCTATGCTTTTTGACGGCACAGGGGGCTATGCTTTCTGACGACACAGGGGTATCCAATGTCAGGTAGTAAAGGTTCGAGGTATTTCCCTTGCCGTTGTTCACGCCCAAACGGTTCTCTTTGGTGATTAATCCCATCTTAATCAACGCCTCAATGTGCGCCCTCACAGCGCTTTTGCTGCACTCGCAGTGGTCAGCGACATGCTGATAGGAAGGCCAGCACTCGCCCTTGTCATTAGCGTTGTCGGCTATCTTGATCAGCACCAGCTTGCGCAGTGGGTTACCCACTTTGATGCTCATAGCCTGCGCCATCAGGTTCATGCTCATACTTCGACTCGCTTAAATTTTTCTCTAAATCGCTCAAGTGGCTGCATGCATTCATACGGGTAGCCCTCTCGCATAAAAATCACTTGTTGCGCAGCCCGATCCCACCGAATGACGGTCACGCGTTTACCGTGGTCATCAAGGTATTTCCGGTTTAATGGCACAGAGTGATTAGTTGTCATGGCGTTCTTTCATCTCGAAACGACCGAGGCGCGGGTGATGCCAGTATTTGCTTCTGCAGGCCCGCGTGGACGTCTTCCGCACCTCACTGAGTGCAGTAAGAAAGTCATCCTCTTTAGCTACCGTCGCATTCGTCAGAATTCCGCCAGGAGCGTTAAAAGGGATTTTCTTGCTGGGGACATGAAACGAGCAGATCAGGGCCCTAACTTTGTTGTCAGACAGCCCAGACAAAGCCACCAAGTTGCGAACCGTCTGCCAGCCAGGTGGTATAGCGCCGGTTGAAATTTCTTCTATCTGCTGAGTTACGCCATTAACCTGTTGCTGCAGCGCCTGCATCTGGCGTTGCTGTTGCGCAGCGTTCGTAGCCATGGCGGCTATCATTTCCATTTCAGAAAGAGCAGATGGGGCTTGCACTGCGTCAAACGTGCGGATCACCTTCAGGTTGAAAGTCGCGCTAATCCACATGGCGTACGAATAAACGAGCTCTTTGCAGGCATAGCTGCCCTGCTCTAACCCGCCACGAATAACGTTAATTGGTTGATTTTCAATCGAGGGAGGAATTCCCCCCTCGGTCAAAAGGCGCACCAACTCCTGCGTTTGCTGCGTCGCATACCAATATTTCGGCTTATGTCTTTCTTCGCCACCAGCAGCACGATGCAAGTCATTCAGGCAGTAACGCCCTACGGCATCTTGACGAATGGCGGTCTTTTCAATCACAATCAGGTTGTTCATAGCAGAACTCCAAATCAGATTAGTGAAGGCCGTGCAGCTGTAACTGCTCGGCTTTTTGCTTTCTTACCCGCCTTCTCTGGCTTTTCTTCCTTCGTACAACTCGCAAGCGCAAACTGCCTGGCACGGGTGAGACAGTCGTCGAATGCCATCCCCTTGCGGCTCGCCTGCGACATACGGCGATAGTGATCAGCACCATAATTTGCCCCCCCCCTGAGCGACTGCCTCGCTGAATCCTTCAGCCACCAGCTGCCGCTTGATGTTGTCGTAAACAAAAGTGTCCCAGGCCATTTAGTCCCATCCCAGCGGCCCTGGACGGCTGCGCTCAGCTTTCAATCCGATATCAGCCAATGTTTCGACTGACGCCAAATAATCCCGAGAAACCAAAACCGCTTCAGGAGGTGCAGCCTGAATTCCCAGGAATGCCAGCTCCTTGGCCATCGCTGCAAAATGCCCCTCTCCTTTACGGCGACTTGCAGTCGACTCACTAATCCCTAAGTGCTCCGCGTAAGCCTTTTGCCCTACCGATGCAAGCCGGTTGAGCAATACGCCTTCAATCTCAACTGCGTTGATAATTGGCGGTTCTAACTTTCGTGCTATTGCATTGTTTTCCATTGATAATTCCCTCATCAGTTTGCATCCAGCAGATCGGCCAAGTCAGGACGAATTTCAAGAGCTTTAACCTGTCCACCAGTGGCATTAACTATTGGCTTTACGTAACGAGCATCAATGCCGCCACCGTGGAGCCAGCGCCAAACTGTTGGCTGTTTCACGCCACAAAGAGATGCGAGTTTTTGTTGGCTTCCAACGATGCTTACTGCCTTTTGAATAGCTTCGTTCATTACTTAATCCTTAAACGTATTAATCATCACGGATAATAGCAATGAGTATTTTAATTTGCAATAGCAATTAGAATTTGACGCTTAATACGCACGGCTATAAATTCACTGGTATGAAAACGACACTTGCAGAACGCCTTAACCAGGCGATGGCCTTTCGTGACAACATGACTCAGGCAGCACTTGCTGAGGCATCTGGCGTTGCACAACCTACAATTTGGCGATTGACGAAAGGGAAGGCAAAAACATCAGGTAAGCTGGTAGACATTGCGAACGCTCTTGGCGTAAATGTCGATTGGCTGGCTAATGGCGTTGGTGAGATGACAGGCACTGATAGCCCTCCTTCGCCAAGGCTTGATCGTTCTAGCCAGATACCGGTATGGGATGAAAATGGTGAAACGGATGACTTTGTTATCTCGCCAAAAGGGAAACCACTCCCGTCGTGGAAGGCTTATATTCTCAAGCGAAACAGTGGGTGTTCTGAAGCTCCAGCAGGCTCTATTGTTATTGCTGACGCCAACATAGCTCCAGGTACAGGTGATTTAGTTCTAGCCAAAGTAAATAACTCGGTATCAGCCTATCGCTTCCTGGATGGTGGTACTTTCGGCTTTTTATCCGTGGATGATTCTCGCGTACCGCTCATCGAATTAACGCCAGATTCATTGATAGGAGTCGTGGTTTTACTACTCCGTGACTTCAGGATGTAACCACTAAGACCCTGCTCTGGCAGGGTTTCTGCTTTATAGACCCCCGCAGAACTACGAACCAACATCTCAACCATACTTCCCTCGGGATCAAAAATAGCTGTTAAGCTTTAAAGTACTGTTTATATATACAGTTATTTTTATAATTAACTCTTTTTAAAAGAAAATCAATCCATTTTGCCCTGCCACCCTCCCCACAAAACATCGAATACAAATCCTCAATACCAATTTTTATCAACTAAATTCACTTTCGAAACAACGAATTATACCCATTGCTATTGAATCCTCATCAATACCTATTGCTATTAAAAATACTCATAGCTATTATCCATTCCATCGACAGCAACAACGTCACCCCAAACCACCGGGACGCTCTTTAACAATCAGGAATGGGCAGTCACAAACCACAATCCGGTGGCCCGCAGGATGTCTCCGCTAACCCGTTGAAATCGGAATGCGAGATTGGAGCGTGATAAGTGGATTTACCCTGCTGCTGCCAATACGGGGCGGTAGGCATAAGACCACTACATAGCAGAGGTTACATGATGCAACTCGAACAAAACGCGAATTGGCAGACCAAAGCACGCGGCGACAACGACAGCGAATATCAGATTTACCTGGCCTGCGCTGATGACGGCAAAGGCAACGAATTCATGACCGGCAAACCGTTGAAAACTTATGACGAGTGGCTGGTCAGCTAATACCCACCGCGCCCTTCGGGGCGCACTGAGGCAATCATGAGTTTAAACGGATGGAAGGCAATGACCTATAGCGTGCTCATCGGCTTAGCCCTTTGGGCGGCAACTATTTCTGGCTGCGTATACATCGCCGGGTAATACCGGCGTCTCACTTATCTGGTGGCGCATCATTCCGGTTCTAATTTTAACCTACACAGTATAAATCCCCGGTTCGATGCGCCACCAGGTGCGTGAGTCATCACAAGCCTGTTCCGTAACACCTCCCTTGTCATCCTTTGCCCCGCTAGCCGGGGCTCTTTTTTACATCAATAAAGGCCACTGCCCTGCTCCAGAGTGCTGGAACCGTAGGGAAACCGAGCGCGCGCATCAACTCAGGCAGTGCCTTTATCCATGTAATTTTCATTAAGAGGACATGTTATGCAAACCACCACAAAATACTGTGAGCACTGCGGTAAGGCGCGCGACGTAGAGAAAAAGGGCGTAAGCATTCAGCGCTACGAAGACGGCAGATATAAGACCGTGAGAATCCTCGTCTGCGCCGACACCTGCTCCAGCTTCTATGTCACCCGCAACAACATTAAAACCCTGCAGCGCCGCCTGCACACAATGCAGCGGAGGCCAGCATGGTAACGCTCAACGCTCGCATCCAGCATAAGTATGACCTCACCGGGGGCGATTTCGCTCCTAAACGCCACCACGGCAAACACCTCTTTTACCTTCTCATTTTTACCTTGTGCTTGCTCACCGCTGGCGCTGTCTGGAGTTAATGCATGGCTAATTCATTTAAGCAGATGGCAAAGGACGGCACGATAAAACGTCCTACGTTAAGCCTGTTTTTTGTACTGGCTACTATCCATTGAGCGTAACGCGCGGTGTTTGCCCTGTCCCAATTTGAGGTTTGTTCGCCAGACGTAATCCTCACTCATGTTTACGTCTGTCGGATTTACCAGCTGCTTCATTGCTTCAATAGAGACGCTGGCTTCTAAGATCTAAACTTCCTATATTCAGTTAGCCCAACGCCGGTTATGCGTTTAAAGTACCTTCCTAAATAGGATGCGTCCGAAAATTCAAAATCATATGCAATTTTCTGGATTGATTCATTCGACTGAGACAGTTTTTTTTTAATTTCCAAAACCATCTGCCTATCAATCAAAGTTTTAGGAGAGTCATTAAAAAACCTCCTTGTCAATTGCGATAAATAATATGGCGTGATATGTAACAGGTCAGCATAAAACGCCACTTCTCGCTGCTGCTTACAGTGAATTGAGATCAGCTCCCAAAACTCCCAGCATATTGACTCTTGCCTGCTGTAATCATTTTTAGTGCTCGCACCCATATGCATAGTGCTCTGAGAGATCCATAAGAAAAAATTCTGAAAATGATTCACAATAATTTTTCGAGTGTATTGTAATTCTTTCTTTGCAATTATAGATAGCAATCCCTCCCACGCATTCATAAAATCCAGGAAATGCCTATCAGATTTGAAATGTGGGAATCTATTCAAGTATAAAAATAAACTATTGGGAAGTTCATACGCAACTTCAGCGGCTATTGATCGATTCATTAAATAGTAAGAGCACAAAAAATCGTCTGATTTACTATTTATGACTGCAATAGAATCTTCCGACAAAACCAAGAAATCATTCTTCCCGATTGGATATGACTGAAGATTTACATCCACATCCGCGCAGCCTTGCTGGCAGATCAGTAGTACAACATAGGCCAGCGGCAGGGGGGAGCCCACAAGCCCGTCGAGCCGACCGCAACCCATAACAAAATCCCCTGTATCGCCACGAAGGGTGTGAAGTTCAGTTTCCATTTGCACCATAAAATAGTCGCTTTATCGCCAAAAAATTGAGTTTTGTTTTCATAATTACATTTTTCACTCAGGTTCTTACATTGTCAAGCCGCCTGTGTGCGCTTACTCTGTGGCTTCGATGTAGACTAACGAGGGGATAAACATGTTAAGTACCGAACGCCTTATTCTACGGCCCTGGAAGGCCAGTGACGCTCCAAGCCTGTATCAGTATGCGAGAGACGAACGAGTCGGCTCCATGGCAGGTTGGCCGGCGCATACAAGCATTGAGAATAGCCTGGAAATAATCGAGAACGTCTTCTCGCATCCCGAGGTCTATGCTGTGGCTATGCGGACAGACAACATCGCGATAGGGTTGGTTGGACTGCTTTTCGGAAAACATAGCAATTTTGATATCGCCGACAATGAAGCGGAGATTGCTTATTGGATAGGCGTGCCTTTCTGGGGGCAAGGTCTAGTTCCCGAGGCTGTCAAAGAATTAATGCGCCACGCATTTGAGAGTCTGAATGTTGATACGTTGTGGTGTGGTTATTTTGCAGGCAATGAACAATCATTCAAGGCTCAGATCAAATGCGGCTTTAAACACCATCGCACGGAAAAAAATAAGTTCAATAAATTCTTGAACGATTATCGAACTGAACACATCAGTCGAATTACTAAGGATGAATGGCAAGCATTTCGCAATACTTGATCCAAAGACTACGTGAAGACCTGACCGTCTGACCTGATAGCCGTGTGAACTTACAACTGATTATAAAATTAACCACAGAATTAATACAAAGGAGTGCTATGAATATTACTTTGTCAAAAGTTACTAGAGACAATTATGAGGAAGTATGTGAGCTAGAAGTGGCCAAAGATCAGGAGGAATATGTTGCGGAGAATACGTGGTCCCTCGTTCAGGCGAGTTTCAATCCGAGCTACGAAACACGTGCAATCTGCCTAGATGGTAAGCCTGTCGGTTTCTTCATGTGGGTACCTGAGCCTGACGGCGCACAATCGATATGGCGGTTCATGGTTGATCGGCAATACCAAAATAAGGGCATCGGCCGCAGGGCGCTAGAGATAGCGCTTGAAGAGATAAAAGCGGTCGGCCTTAAGAGGATATTGATTCTTTATGATCCAAAAAATGCCGTCGCGAGGGATTTTTACGCAAGCTTCGGCTTTATTGAAATCGGAATGGACGAAGACATCGACGAGATGTTGGCTGAGATCACAATCTAGGCCGCGTTGGAAGGGCTAACCTTTCCGGGCAGCACTGTAGGCATGCAGTAAAGAGTATTTCAGGTGATGTTATGTACATTTAGAGCATGCTGGTTCGGTGTCATCCGATAGTGTGGACGAAGGAGTGAAGGACATGGTAGATATTGAACAGCCGGTAATTCGTAGGGCCACGGTGCATGATGCACCGACAGTACTGGAGATCTTCGATGAAGTAATGGCCTGGTTTGTGCAGATGGGCAATGAAGGTCAATGGGGAAGCGAGCCATGGTCCGCATCGCCGCAACGGATTCAAATATTGGAAGACGTCTGTGCCTTACCAGAGGCCTGGGTGGCGGAGGACGAGCGTGGTCACCTGTTAGGCATCTTGGTCTTGGGAGAGGCACAGCCCTACGTGTCTCCTGCAACGGAGCCGGAAATCTATGTGCGTGTGCTAGCCGCCTCGCGCGATGCCCGAGCGCGTGGGATAGGGCGGCGTTTGCTCGCTTTTGCAGATAGTCGCGCCCGGGCCGCAGGGGTACTGAGCCTGCGAGTAGACTGCTACGGTGGTGGATCCGGGGCACTGGTACGGTTTTATGAGTCTTGTGGGTATGTGCGCATTGCTGCCTTCGGTGTGGATGACTGGCCCTGCCAATTGCTGGGGCGCAGCCTCAAAGCTGCTGCCGAGAACTAGTTGATCTTGAAATAAGTCGTAGGAACATGCTGTTCCGCTACGTTGTGAGATGGATCCCGATGGGGACTGCCACGGCCGGCAAGATAACATTGCTGTTTGGAACGTTAAGTTTTGTCTACGGTGCTGCGGAGTTCCGGTCGGTGAAGAGAAGAGCTAAGAGGCCGAGTAGGAAATGACTAAAGTACGGGGTTGCATATTTTGCGGCGCACGGGCTGATCTGCTCTGTGACGGTGAGTTGGGGTATATGGGGGTGACGGATACGACAGGCAAAGAACCCCGCTTATGCATCAATATCCAGCAGCGTCTGAAGTGCGACGTTGAAATCTGCCAGGCCTGTGCCACACGTAAGGGGGTAATTCACTTCAAAATGGGGCGCTCCGGGTTCTGGGATTCAACAGACTATTGCCCTGTTTGTCTCCCGCATCACAAAGACGCAAGCACAGGCGAGCTACGCGGCGTTATCATGCCGGATGTGGTGGAGAGCTGTTTGATTGACTAGCCAGCGCTCTCAATTATACTGTACAGATAAACAGTATTTGCGGTGTGAGTTATGGCTTCAAAAGAACTCGGCTATCAAGTCGTCTATCGCGGCGAAACCCTCCCCCATTTCGTAGAGGGCGGCTGGGTGTTCTTCCAGCGCCTAAAAGAGTACGGCGGCGGCTACTGGCTCGGGCGAACCTATCACGATGTCTTCATTCTGGAGTATGATCGACCAACTTCACTGTACGACGGGATATTGTTCATTTTCGAGATGAAGAGAGCAGAACATGGCTACACTGCATTCGATGATGACTTTACCCTTACATAGGATTTGGCTATGTCATACAACTTAGGCGACAAGTCGCCAGAAGAACGTGAGAAGATTAACGTAGATTTGGCGGCATCAGGCGTGTGGCATACAAGGAACCATACAAGGAACGAATAAACTTGCCAGTGATACCTATACAAGTTGAAGCTGAACAACCAGAAAGCCTTCGTAAGTATTTCCGTGAGAGATTACAGCACTATCGTGAGGTTAGCGTTAAACTTCCAGGTCCACACGCCCCACGCTATCAGCTGATGGCTGATGGCTGATGGCTGATGGAAAGAAATAGCTCATGACAAGGAGATGACAAGATGGCTCAAATATTGCTTTTTGGTTACGGTTTCGATGGATGCATTATCGAGCATAAGTATCCAACCGAAAAAGTATTTGTAAATGCAGATACTAAATTTGTCCGATATGGTGCCGTGAAGCCAGAGCTCACACCCGGGGTGAATCGTTTCGAAGTATGTACACAAAGAATAGGTGAAGACACATTCGTATATGCGGTGAATAGGACAACCCAGCCCGATGAAATTTACCAATCCATTCATAGATTTAGACCAGACCCACTTTAATTATCGCCTATTAACCTCGCATTCGCGGGGTTTTTTATATCCCCTCCCGGAGGATAAACTTTGCTCTTAATGCCAGACGATAACGAAATTCTCGAACGGCTCAGCGCTACCGGATCCACCCCTGATTCAGTTGCAAACCTTCTCCGCTGTGCTGGTTACAAATGTATGACCGGCATAGCCATACGCAGACGGCTAATCAGGCTGGAAAAAGAAAAGGCTGTTGAGCGCGTACGCCGCCCAGACATCAAAAAAATCTGCTGGGCACCAACCACCAAATAACACTTCCCCGCCGGACAAAATGAAACCTCGAATTCCACAACGAATCAGCATCAAAGCTGAGAGGGTTCTATGCGCCTATAAGGCTGGCAAAAAGACACCCGCACGAACATACCAGCATAACCACTTAACACTGCCAGTGGCCCGCTGCTGGCGTTTGCTTTCAAAAGACAACGGCCATTCATGGGTAGTTATGAGTCATGAACGGTACAACACACAGATAAGGATCAGGGCATGACCAATTATGAAATCCTGCAGTACCTGATTGCTGACGGTGGTTTTTACATCCGGGATGAGCACATAACCTTACTCAGAAAAGCCTTTCCTGACGAAAACATCACGCCAGCCAGAATATCGGCGTTGCGCTGCTCAATAACCCAGTGCAAGTACGTCACCGCTGAAATCGTCTATATCAGATCTAATATCCGCGCCTTGAAGGTTTTAGCCGTAGATCCTCAGTACCAAACCTATGCCAGAGCCAGGCCAAAAGAAAGCTTCCAGAAAATCACTGATAGCTATCTACGAAGCGAACCGCCAGAAGTTGTCCGTCACATTCTTCTCGTCCAGCAATTCAATAAGCTGTTAGCCCCAGTAACCCACCAGCGCGCCTACTGATTCCGGAGCATCATAATGACATTTGGATATAAAAACTTAGCGCACCAGGCCGCTGAGGCGGAGCGCCGTGCCCAATATGCCGACGCGGCCAGTATTTGGCTTAAAGCTTACGAGGTAGCTCGGGCCGTCGATGTGGTGTGGGTACAAATCCGCATCGAGTTTTGTGTCAACGCGGCATCGCGCAACTGGGGTAGATAAAATGCATCCTGTCGCTGATACCGGCGGCATTCAGAAAAACCTTCTCCGTAGCACAGCCCGAGAGCTTCTAAACGAATTCGAATCCCCCACCAACAAATTCACCTTTCGACAGCTACTCGACAAACATGCAGTGAAAATCGCTCCCTATTGGCCTAAGCATCCACCGGCATGGCTGCGGCTTAACTGTGAGGTTCATAGAGTACGAGAAGGGAAATAACAGAGGTAACCATGGAAAAAAAATCAGTAACACTTCAGCCGGTGCTTATCACCAGAGAAAGTGTCCAACAACAACTTGGCGGCATATCAAGAACCACCTTTTGGCGCAGAAAAAAACAATGGGAAAGAGCTGGTACGCCATTCCCCAAACCAGCCCCAGGGACAAACCCTATCCACGGCGGTGAACAATATAGATATTGCGACGTGATAAGATTTTTCCGTGCTCAGGGCCTCATTGATGAAACGCAGGACGCCACATGAGAAGCCCATATATCCAGGGCATTTTGTTGCTCTTTGAGATATGAGTGCTGGTCATATACCGCCAATACGCCACCGAGTTTATGCCCCAGAACCTTCTCAGACACATGGGGCTCAATGCCTAACTCGCTCATTTTCGTCTTAGCCGTGCGGCGCAAGTCGTGCATCGCCCAGTCATGAACCCCCATCTCATTCCTGAGCTGTTCCGCCATGTTCAATAAAACACCTGCTGACATTGGGCGATCACCTTGCACAATGGCGGGCGGGAACAATTGAGATATGTTCGGGTATAACGACATGGCCTCTTCAATGAGTTTTGCAGCATCCTCAGAAAGCCCTCTTACAAACGGCTGGCGTGTTTTTGAGTTTTCAGCGGGAACGCGCCACGTTCTATTTTTTACGTCAAACTCCCCTTTCTTTGCCTTCCTTAGCTCAACACCTCGACATCCAGTCAACAGTAACAATTTTATGAAAATCTTGTTCTGATGGACAATGCGGGAACCTTCCAGTGCCAGCCAGAAAGCCCCTATCTCATCATCACTAAAATACCGTTTAACCACGCCAACAGGCTTGCCGACGTCACTTATTCGAAGCGCGGAGATCGGATTGAGGTGTATCTTCTCTGTGCGAAGGCAATACGAGAAAACCTGCTTTAACTTCGACAGCATGATCCCCGCAAATGTCTCTGCGCCGCTAGTTCTCATTCTTTTAAAAACTGGCTGCCAATGAGATATCTGCATTTCATCAACAATCATATCGCCGACGTATGGGGTTATATGGCGGTCAAATGCCCTTTCCCAATACTGCAGTTTTACAAGACGCTGTGCCTGTGCGCTGGATATCCAATGAGATAGGCAGTCTTTTACCGAAGCTGCTCCAGCAATCGCTTCCAGTGTCATAGCTTTTACAGTTATGGGGTCTTTGCCTTCGGCAAGGGCTCGCTTGGCCTCTTGAACCATATCACGCGCTTCTTTGAGAGAAATATCATCGTAACTGCCCAGGGTCATGCGGCGTGCTTTACCCGCGTACCGGTAGCGGTATTGAAAGACGATCAGCCCGAGCGGTGTCACGCGGATTGATAGCCCTCCGCCGTCTGGCATCTCGATCAGTTTGGGGATTGGTTTTCCATTGAGCTTACGAAGTTTCGCATCGGTGAGCACTGTGTACATCTCCAATTATGTACACAGGTATGTACACAATTTAAGTGGCTTGGACTGAAATCACATGAAACGGATTGAATCACTAGCCAAGGGCTTTTTCAAGCACCACAGTGTATTAAGAGGGGAAAGTGAAACGGGGTGGAATCATGTGAACTGCCGGGTATTGCTTACACGACAGATCACATGCAGTACGAAAATTGAGTTTGGGTTTAGTCAGCCAGGTTTCAGATCTCGCCCACAATTGCCAGATTGAAACCTAACTTGGTACACAGAATGGAAAGCATACCTTCACAGCC
>Ga0308166_1001259_pt1 | contig 27823 bp, 35 predicted proteins | sample PhyCR2_2_FD_202137 | JGI IMG/M metagenome (GOLD analysis project Ga0308166, IMG submission 202137) | Phyllosphere microbial communities from UC Gill Tract Community Farm, Albany, California, United States - DLSLCC.R2 | ecosystem: Host-associated > Plants > Phyllosphere > Unclassified | place... | reverse complement strand
AAATTTTTGAATACAGCTTGGCCTCAGCATTTCGCCGATGGGTATAAATAGTTTTCACACTGCAATTTTCAATTCTGGCGATAGATTTCGGATGCATTCCCTGGGCCGTCATTCTGATCACCGTCATTTCCCGGTCAGTAATTTTTTCTTTCTTAATATCTTTACGCAGAAACCGACCATTAATTACATAGGCCAGATCTTTTCTTATATCGCGCGCGAGGTCGACATACACCACGCCGCGAATATCACCGTTGTAATACCAATAATTGGCTAACGCTTCTGACTTTCTCGCGGCAATCAGAATGATTTGTTTGCCCTTGGCCTTGGCTAACCAGTCGTTGTCATAGCGAATAAAGTAATTTAATGCATTGGTACTCAGATTGATAAACAAAAAGTCCTTACATATTTTATCCAGTGACAAATAAATAAGTTCTTCAATATCTAAGATGAGTTCCGACAAGCCTTTTAAAAAATAAGTATCATGTGCTGGCCAAATACACTTATCAAGGGAGCATTGATCGTCCATATACTGTTTATCCTCTTCATCCTGGAATACTACCTTTTACCCCATCGCCGATAGCCAGGCCTGCAGAGATTAAACCTGCAAATTACCCCTGTTTAAATTGGTCATAATAAAACACCAGCGGCATTATTTAATCATTAATAATGTCGAAATTATTTATCGATTTATATTTTTTTGTTGGATTCAAATTTAGGTTTTTTCTGATTAAGTGTCAACAAGCAGGATGTGAAGCTAATTCTCATTTATGTCAATTTTTTGCTTTTTGCAGAAATCCTATTTTTTGCTCAAAAACAAAAAACATTTAATTTCATGTGGTTATTGATCGAAAATTCCTACAATCCTAATCGGTTATTATATCATCCAGGATCATAACCCTAATCCATTAGGAATATTCTTAACAGGCAAGACAAATGACGTTGCGAAAAATCTTAACAACATAAAAAAGCAAGAAGATAATACTATAAAATCGCCATCCACAAGACGATCCACCCATTCATAAGCTACATGAATGGTTTTAAGCACCGCACAAAACGCCTAAACATAAACAAAAAAACCGCTTGTAGAGGACTATTAATACAATGAAAGAATGACACCTAAGAGAATGAGATTAGTTCTCATATTTCTTTCTTATTTGCTCTCATTTTCATTAGTGTAGACCATCACGCTATGATTGCCGCTGGCATGTTTCTTTTACCTTGCAGATAAGCGTTTCATCACGCTTTCATTATTTTTTCGCCTTACCGTCATCGAAAGTTCACACAAAACGCGATTAATAGTGACCAGTTTATGACGAACCAGGACACTCTTATGAACAGCTCTCTTGCCGCGGTGGCGGAAACCGAATTTTCGCTCATTACGCCCATCGCCCCAACCCGGCAGCGGAAAGTCTTAAGCGTGCGCAACCTGAGTAAATCTTATAATGCGCAGCAAACCGTGCTCGATAACATCAGCTTTGACCTCCATGCCGGCGAGCTGGTGGGCGTGATTGGCCGCTCGGGAGCCGGGAAATCCACGCTGCTGCATGTCCTGAACGGCACTCATAGCGCCACCGGCGGTGAAATACTCAGCTTTCCGGAAGTGGGTATGCCACATGATGTTTCACGCCTGAAAGGACGCGCGCTCAATGCCTGGCGCAGCGAATGCGGCATGATTTTCCAGGACTTCTGCCTTGTGCCGCGCCTTGATGTGCTGACTAACGTACTGCTCGGCCGCCTGAGTCAAACCTCAACCCTGAAGTCGCTGTTTAAGGTTTTCCCCGACGCCGACCGGGCGCGCGCGATTTCCCTTCTCGAGTGGATGAACATGTTGCCGCACGCTCTACAGCGGGCGGAAAACCTCTCCGGCGGCCAGATGCAGCGCGTAGCAATTTGCCGTGCGCTGATGCAAAACCCCGGGATCCTGCTGGCGGATGAACCCGTCGCCTCGCTCGATCCCAAAAACACCCAGCGCATCATGAATGTACTGCGGGAAATCAGCGACCAGGGGATTAGCGTGATGGTCAACCTGCATTCGGTCGAACTGGTCAAAGAGTACTGCACCCGGGTCATTGGCGTCGCCAAAGGCCGCATCATTTTCGACGATCATCCCGCACGGCTGACTCAGGATGTCCTGCATCAGCTGTATGGCGATGAAATTAGCCAGTTGCATTAATTTCCTTTAGTTAAAAACACACGGGCAAAATAATGAACAAACATATTAATGGCGCAGTTCGTTTATCCGCAGCAATCGCAGCTCTGTTACTGACGTGGCAAGCGAGCGCCGCTGAACAGCCAAAGGAATTAAATCTGGGGATCCTCGGCGGTCAAAACGCCACACAGCAAATTGGCGATAACCAATGCGTTAAACAGTTTCTTGATAAAGAGCTGAAGGTCGATACCAAATTACGTAACTCATCCGATTATTCCGGCGTCATTCAGGGACTGCTGGGCGGTAAAGTCGATGTCGTATTAAGTATGTCGCCTTCTTCTTATGCCTCGGTCTATATCAATAACCCGAAAGCCGTCGATATTGTCGGTATCGCCGTTGATGATAAAGATCAGTCCCGCGGCTACCACTCGGTGGTCATCGTCAAAGCTGACAGCCCGTATAAAACGCTGGACGATTTAAAAGGCAAAGCTTTTGGCTTCGCCGACCCGGATTCCACTTCCGGTTATTTAATTCCGAACCACGCCTTTAAACAGAAATTCGGCGGCGACGCGGACAACAAATACAATAACTTCTTCTCCAGCGTCACCTTCTCCGGCGGCCACGAGCAGGACATTCTCGGCGTACTGAACGGCCAGTTTGCCGGCGCGGTCACCTGGACCTCAATGGTCGGCGACTACAACAGCGGCTACAGCGTGGGCGCTTTTAATCGCCTGATTCGTATGGATCATCCGGATCTGATGAAGCAAATCCGGATTATCTGGCAATCGCCGCTGATCCCGAACGGCCCGATCCTCGTGAGCAATGCGCTGCCGGCGGACTTCAAAGCCAAAGTCGTCACCGCGCTTAAAAAACTGGATACCGACGATCACGCCTGTTTCGTGAAAGCGATGGGCGGAACCCAGCACATCGGCCCGGGCAGCGTGGCCGATTTCCAGCAGATCATCGATATGAAACGCGAGCTGGTTAGCGCGCGTTAATCCCGCACCGATGCCGCCGCCCGCAATTCAATGCGGACGGCGGCGCTACGTTAAAGACCTTTTCGCCGCATGAATAATACCCATACCGAATTCGAACGTTACTACCAGCAGGTCAGGACGCGGCAAAAGCGCGATACCTTCGGCTGGTCGCTGGTGCTGCTGGCGCTCTACTTTGCCGCCGGGCACGCCGCCGAGTTTAATCTGTTCACCATCTGGCGTTCTCTGCCAAACTTTCTCGACTATATGTTCGAGACGCTGCCGACGCTGCATCCGGGCGTTCTGTTAGCCGATTCACATACCAAAGGCTCGCTGGCGTACTGGGGCTATCGCCTGCCGATTCAGCTACCGCTGATTTGGGAGACGCTGCAGCTGGCGCTGGCTTCCACGCTGGTGGCGGTCGCGGTAGCGACCATACTGGCTTTCCTCGCCGCCAATAATGCCTGGTCACCCGCGCCGCTACGCTTCGCCGTTCGCGTGCTGGTAGCCTTTTTACGCACCATGCCAGAGCTTGCCTGGGCGGTCATTTTCGTCATGGCGTTCGGTATCGGGGCGATCCCCGGTTTTCTGGCGCTGATGCTGCATACGGTTGGCAGCCTGACCAAACTGTTCTATGAAGCGGTGGAAAGCGCGCAGGATAAACCGGTGCGCGGGCTGGCGGCCTGCGGAGCATCGGCGCTGCAGAAGGTGCGCTTTGCCCTGTGGCCGCAGGTGAAACCGATTTTTCTCTCCTACGGCTTTATGCGCCTTGAGATTAACTTCCGCTCATCCACCATTCTTGGTCTGGTAGGGGCCGGCGGGATCGGCCAGGAGCTGATGACCAACATTAAGCTCGATCGTTACGATCAGGTCAGCATGACGCTGCTGCTGATCATTATTGTGGTGTCGCTGCTGGATATGCTTTCCGGCCGCCTGCGCCAGTGGGTTCTGGAGGGGAAAAAATGAGCCAATGGCAACATCAACCGGATATCGCCGCCAGCCGCCGCCAGCATCAGGCGCTGTATAAGACCCAAGGGCGATACCTGCGCTATGTCGGTCTGCTGGCGCTGGCGAGCGTACTTTATTACGCCTGGTTCTTTATGCAGTTCGGTATCAGCAGCGAACAACTGGCGACCGGTTTACAGCAGATGGGGCGCTATCTGCTGCGGATGTTCGTCTGGCACGACTTCTGGAACTGGCCGTTTGCCTATTACTTCACGCAAATCGCCATTACGCTTGCCATCGTCTTCGCCGGGACGATTACCGCGACGGTCATCGCGCTGTTGCTGTCATTCCTGGCGGCGCGCAATATTATGCGCGGCGTGATTCCCGGCATTATCGCCATGTTGATGCGCCGCTTGTTCGACATGCTGCGCGGTATCGATATGGCTATCTGGGGTCTCATTTTCGTGCGCGCCGTAGGGCTTGGGCCGCTGGCCGGGGTACTGGCGATTATTATGCAGGATACCGGCCTGCTGGGCCGCCTGTATGCCGAAGGCCACGAGGCGGTAGACCGTTCGCCTGGCCGCGGCCTCACCGCCGTCGGCGCTAATGGTCTGCAGAAACACCGCTTCGGCATTTTCACCCAGTCGTTCCCGACTTTCCTGGCGCTGAGTTTATATCAGATTGAATCCAATACCCGTTCCGCCGCGGTGTTAGGTTTTGTCGGTGCGGGCGGGATTGGCCTTATCTACGCGGAAAATATGCGTTTGTGGAACTGGGACGTGGTGATGTTTATTACCCTGTTGCTGGTGGCGGTGGTCATGGTGATGGATACCCTCTCCGCCTGGCTACGCCGCCGTTATATTGGCGGCAACGTGGTGCCGTTGTATCAAAGTCAGCAATAACCTCCTCCCCCGGTGGCGCTGCGCTTACCGGGGCTACGAATCAGGAAAAACGTCTCGTTATTCGAGCCCCCACGCCAGCACTGGCCAGCCGTACCGGGCGTTGGCTGCCTGCAGCTGCGGACACGGGTTGACCAACCGCACGCGATCCGCATGCAGGCACAGGGGCAGGTCGTTTATCGAATCGGTATAAAAAGTGACTTCGCCAGTATAGTCAGGATGCGCCTCGCGCCACTGCGCAAGGCGCGTCACTTTACCCTGCTGATAGCTCGGGGTACCGGCAATCACACCGCTGTAGCCGCCATCCGCCATTTCAACATCAATACCCAACGCCTGTTCAATCCCCAGCTCGGCGGCTATCGCCTGCACCAGCAGCGTCACCGAGGCGGAGATCACCAACATTTTTTCCCCTCGCGCCTGTAAGGTACGAATAACGTCCCATGCCTGCGGGTAGACCCGCGGCAACACCTTTTCGCGCACGAATCGCGCCACCAGCGTATCCACCTGCGCCTGCGGGATGCCGATCAGCGGCGCCTGAATCAGCGCGACATAATCGGCGATATTCATTTCCCCGCGGTCGTAATCCGCCATCAGCAGCGCTTCGCGCGCCAGATATTCCGGGTCGCTCACCCAGCCTTCACGCACCATGAACTGGCTCCACAGCGTACTACTGTCCCCTTTAATCAGGGTGTTATCCAGATCGAAAATCGTCACAGCATTAGACATCGGTCATTTTCCATAATCAGCAATATAAGCCTGCGAGAGCATGTATAAAGAAGATGACAGGAGCATGATCCGGCTGCGTTTCAGCCTACCCCGCCAAAAACCATCGCCAGCAGCACCAGTAGCAATAGTAGCGGGTAGATCCGCACGTGCCAGCGATCGGGAAGTTTTGCCAACCAGCGCGATGCGCCCCGCAATCCCAGCCAGCTCCCGGCCACCAGCAGCCCGGCCGCCAGCCACCAAATATTACCGATGAAACCGGAGGGCAGCGTCGCCATCGGCGCCATCAGCAGCCACGTCAGGCTGGCGGTCGCCGCCAGCGGCAGGGTCAGCAGGTTGGCCATCGCCGCGGCCTGCGCCATCGTCGCGCCACGCCGGCGCATCAGCGGCACGGTCATCACGCTGCCGCCGACGCCAAGGAAGGCGGCAATCAGGCCAATTCCGCCGCCAAGAATAGTCTCGCGCCCCGCGCTCGACGGTGCGCAAGCCGCCGACGGCGCCATAAAGCCGGGGCGAACGTAGCAATCCACGATGGTCACCGCCAGGTACAAAATGAACAGCCAGCGGATCCACTCGCCGTTGACCCTCAGCGCCAGCGCCGCGCCGGCAATACCGCCGATGGCGATGCCGCCAAGTATCGGCAGCAGGGAGCGCCAGTGAACAGTTCCGGCGCGCAGGTGACGGCCGCTTGCCAACAGCGACGTGCACAGCATCACCAGCGCCGACGTCGCTACCGCTATTTGCATCGCCTGACCGCCTACTGCGCCCTGATGGCTCAGCAGCAGGTAAAGCAGCGGCACGGTAACAAAGCCGCCGCCGAAACCAAACAGCCAGGTGGTTATCCCGGACAACAGTCCGCAAACAAAAAGCCCAAATATCATCTACCGTTCCTCCATTCAGGGAGGTAACGATATAGAATAGCGAAATGGCTGACTTACGATTAATGGCCAATATATTACGATTTTCAGCCAGGAGAGTACGCATGCGCAATATCGCGATTAATGATGTCGATCATCTGCCGCGCCGGGTATTGGGTCTGGGGAGCGATTATCCGCCTGACACCCTTTTACCGCGCCATCATCATCGACGAGCGCAGTTTCTCTATGCCGTGAATGGCTTGATGAAAGTCGAAACCGATGACGGCCAGTGGCTGGTGCCGCCGTTCAGCGGCGTATGGATACCCGCTAACAAACCGCATCGCGTCTGGATGCCGGGCGTGAGCACCCATAGCCTGTATATCGAACCGCAGGACGCGCCGCGCGCCGGGGTACGCTGCGAAGTATTGCAGGTTTCGCCGCTGCTACATCAACTGCTATTGGCCGCCTGCCAGTTGCCGCTGTTGTATGAAGAGAGCGGGCATGATGCGGCGCTTATCGCCCTATTACTGTTTGAACTGCAGGCCGCCCCGCCGCTGCCGCTGTTCACCCCGTTACCGCAACATCCGCGGCTGGCTGACTTATGCAGCGCGTTTCTCCTTCAGCCGGACATTCACAGTACGCCGGAGCAGTGGGCCAAAAAGATGAGTCAAAGCCTGCGCACCTTCAACCGCCGCTTTTTGCAGGAGACCGGGATGGCGTTTCGCGACTGGCGTCATAAAGCCTGCCTGATGTACGCTCTCACCGCCCTGCGAGAAGGGCGAAGCATTACCGACGTGGCGTTAAGCCTTGGCTATGAGCATCCGGCGGCGTTTACCGCCATGTTCCGCAAAGCGATGGGCTATGCGCCAGCCTCTTTTATCCGCCATCTTAAAGGAGGCACGCCTGTCTCTCGCGTCAGATAAATAAGAACATCCTGATTCTGGCCTGTTATATTTTGATTTAGATAGTAAACATTTATTAATAAATAAAATCACCGCGTTTACTATCTGAAAAATGTGCTTATTACGGTACCGGCGAATTTATGCCTGCGGTACGTAAGTTTTCGTAAATTTTGCGTTTCATCATTCTGACGTTTCCCTGAATACGCTATAAATGGCGACGGTCGATCCCTAACATGAAAATAACGACATGAAGCCCAAACTCAGCCACGCTTTATTACTTGTTCCTTTATTGATTTTGGCAGGATGTTCATCTTCCCCAAAAAAACCGCCCAAGGCGGTGGCGCAGCATCATTATGAGCCGATCGACAGCGGCTCCGACGATCTGATACCGGTGCTGGCCGCCCTGCACGATCAGATGCACACCTGGGACGGCACCCCTTATGAATGGGGCGGCACCGACCAGAGCGGCGTCGACTGTTCCGGCTTTGTCTGGCGTACGCTGAAGGACCGCTTCAATCTGCCAATGGACCGCGTGACCACCGGCGATCTTCTGCATATGGGCGTGCGGGTTAGCAAGCAGCAGTTACGACCTGGCGATTTAGTCTTCTTCCGCATTCACGGCGGCATGCACGTCGGTTTCTACGATACTGACCACAACTTCCTGCACGCCTCCGCCAGCCAGGGCGTCATGCGTTCGTCTCTGGATAATCCGTACTGGAACCGAGTCTTTTATCAGGCGCGGCGCTTGCCGAAGGAATATAACGCGCAGATCACCATGAATAACGACGATCTGCATCTGGCGAAAAACCGCTAATCCTGACAAATAAAAACCGCGGCGCTCAGGGCCGCGGTTTTTATTTTTATTACGCTCAGTTTTATCAGAACTGATAGGTCATCCCCAGCGCGACGATGTCGTCATCGTTAATACCGAGCTTATTATCGCTCTTCAGCTGGTTAATTTTGTAATCCACAAAGGCGTTCATGTTTTTGTTGAAGTAGTAGGTCAGGCCGACGTCAATATAATTGACCAGATCTTCGCTGCCGACACCTTCAATATCTTTGCCTTTCGACAGTACATAGCCCAGAGACGGACGCAGACCGAAATCGAACTGATACTGGGCGACCGCTTCAAAGTTCTGCGCTTTATTAGCAAAACCACCGCTGATCGGGGTCATTTTGCGGGTCTCAGAGTACATTGTCGCCAGGTAGATATTGTTGGCGTCGTACTTCAGGCCGGTAGCCCAGGCTTCCGCTTTGGAGCCCTGGCCGCGCGCCAGCAGGTTCTGATCGTTGGTACGGTCAGAACTGGTATAAGCCGCGCTGACGGCGAAATCACTGCCGCCGAAATCATAGCTTAAAGAGGTGCCGAAGCCGTCGCCATTCTGTTTTTTCGCTTCACGGCCTTCGTTTTTGCCCTGATATTGCAGGGTCATATTCAGACCATCCACCAGGCCGAAGAAATCAGTGTTGCGGTAGGTCGCCAGGCCGCTGGCGCGTTTGGTCATGAAGTTATCGGTCTGCGCGGAGGAGTCGCCGCCGAACTCCGGGAACATATCGGTCCAGGCTTCAACGTCGTACAGCGCGCCGAGGTTACGACCATAGTCAAATGATCCAAACTCTTTTAACTTCACGCCGGCAAACGCCAGACGGGTTTTCTGCGAAGAATCGCTTTCGGTTTTATTGCCGGAGAATTCGGATTCCCAGCGGCCATAACCGGTCAGTTGATCGTTGATCTGCGTTTCGCCTTTGATACCGAAGCGAACGTAGGTCTGGTCGCCATCCTTGCTGTCATAATCGCTGAAGTAGTGCATGGCTTTCACTTTGCCGTACACGTCCAGTTTATTGCCGTCTTTATTGTATACTTCCGCTGCCTGTGAAGCCGAAGAAGCAACAAAACCCATCATCATTAATGCCAGTGAACGCTTTTTCATTATGTGGTCCTGGTGATTTATTTACACGCGCTTATCAATTCCGGGCGAAGGCCCCGTCAAAAACTGGAGGTTTTTTAACGCTGTAGTGTTAAATATTTATGACGAAATGGAACTTTTTATAAAAAAGAATGTTTAAATATTTCCGTCATAAATATGTCACCTTGCCTGCGCAGAATGCCCGATCCGCGCAATAAAATGGCTTGACCAATACGCCAGCAGTTGGCAAGCGGCCTGACTCCTGTTACAACATCAGCTCGATCTCGATATTCCTTTTGAACGGCAGAAAATCATGAGTGATAGCCAGACGCTGGTGGTAAAACTGGGCACCAGTGTTTTAACGGGCGGATCCCGACGCCTGAACCGCGCCCATATCGTTGAGTTAGTGCGCCAGTGCGCGCAGCTGCATGCCATGGGGCACCGCATTGTGATTGTGACTTCCGGGGCCATCGCCGCCGGACGTGAACACCTCGGCTACCCTGAACTGCCCGCCACCATTGCCTCAAAACAGCTGTTGGCGGCAGTCGGCCAAAGCCGTCTTATCCAACTGTGGGAGCAGCTTTTCTCTATTTACGGCATTCATGTCGGCCAGATGCTGCTGACCCGTGCCGATATGGAAGATCGCGAGCGGTTCCTCAACGCCCGCGATACCCTGCGCGCGCTGCTGGATAACAATATTGTGCCGGTCATTAATGAGAATGACGCCGTCGCCACCGCTGAAATCAAAGTCGGCGACAACGATAATCTTTCCGCCCTGGCGGCCATTCTCGCCGGCGCCGATAAACTGCTGCTGTTAACCGATCAGCCGGGACTCTTTACCGCCGACCCGCGCAGCAATCCGCAGGCTGAGCTTATTAAAGATGTCTACGGCATCGATGACGCGCTGCGCGCCATCGCAGGCGATAGCGTTTCCGGCCTCGGCACCGGCGGCATGGGCACCAAACTGCAGGCTGCGGACGTCGCCTGTCGCGCGGGCATCGATACCATTATCGCCGCCGGCAACCGCCCGGACGTTATCGGCCACGCGATGGAAGGCCTGCCGGTGGGCACCTGTTTCCACGCTCAGGAATCACCGCTGGAGAACCGCAAACGCTGGATCTTCGGCGCGCCGCCGGCCGGTGAAATCACCGTCGATGCCGGGGCGACCCAGGCTATTCTGGAAAGAGGAAGCTCATTGCTGCCAAAAGGCATCAAAACCGTCAGCGGGAATTTCTCCCGCGGCGAAGTTATCCGAATCCGCAGTAGCGAAGGCCGCGATATCGCTCACGGCGTAAGCCGCTATAACAGCGACGCCCTGCGCCTGATCGCCGGGCAGCACTCGCAGCAAATCGATGCCATCCTCGGCTATGAATACGGCCCGGTGGCCGTCCATCGCGACGATATGATTACCCGTTAAGGAGCTGAAAATGCTGGAACAAATGGGCATTGCGGCCAAAGCGGCCTCTTACCAACTCGCGCTGCTTTCCAGCCGCGAGAAAAATCAGGTTCTGAACAAGATTGCTGATTATCTGGAAGCGCAGACCGAAGAGATCCTGCGCGCCAATGCCGAAGATCTCAGCGACGCCCGCGCCAATGGCCTGAGCGACGCGATGCTCGATCGCCTGGCGTTGACGCCAGCGCGCCTGCGCGGCATCGCCGATGACGTGCGTCAGGTGTGTAGCCTGGCGGATCCGGTCGGCCAGGTGATTGACGGCGGTCTGCTGGATAGCGGCCTGCGTATCGAACGTCGCCGCGTGCCGCTGGGAGTGATCGGCGTGATTTATGAAGCGCGGCCGAACGTGACCGTCGATGTCGCCTCTCTGTGCCTGAAGACCGGCAACGCGGCTATTCTGCGCGGCGGTAAAGAGACCTGGCGTACCAACGCCGCGACGGTGAAAGTGATTCAACAGGCGCTGCAGGAGTGCGGCCTGCCGGCTGCCGCGGTGCAGGCAATCGAGAGCCCGGATCGCGCGCTGGTCGGCGAAATGCTGAAGATGGATAAATACATCGATATGCTGATCCCGCGCGGCGGCGCAGGCCTGCATAAGCTGTGCCGCGAACAATCCACGATCCCGGTGATCACCGGCGGTATCGGCGTGTGTCATATTTTCGTCGACGATTCGGCAGAGATCGCACCGGCGTTGAAGATCATCGTTAACGCCAAGACCCAACGCCCGAGCACCTGCAATACCGCCGAGACGCTGCTGGTACACCGTAATATCGCCGATACCTTCCTGCCTGCGCTGAGCAAACAGATGGCGGAGAGCGGCGTGACGCTGCACGCCGACCCGGCCGCCCTGCCCCTTCTGCAGAACGGTCCGGCGAAGGTGGAGCCGGTGAAAGCGGAGCAGTACGACGATGAGTATTTGTCGCTGGATCTGAACGTGAAAGTTGTCGCCGACCTCGATGAGGCGATTGCCCATATTCGTGAACACGGTACCCAGCATTCCGATGCTATTCTGACGCGTACCCTGCGCCATGCGAATCGCTTTATTAATGAAGTGGATTCGTCGGCGGTATACGTTAACGCTTCTACCCGATTCACCGACGGCGGCCAGTTCGGCCTCGGCGCGGAGGTGGCGGTCAGCACCCAGAAGCTGCACGCCCGCGGGCCGATGGGCCTGGAAGCGCTGACTACCTATAAGTGGATTGGTTTCGGCGACGATACCATTCGTGCTTAACGCTAAGCGGGTGATGCAAAAGTAGCCGTTTGATTCGAAAGGGCATTGACGCATCACCCACTTAGTTTTAACCTTCTACCCCGTGCTTCACGCAGGTGAACGCGTCCTTTCAGGGCCGATATAGCTCAGTTGGTAGAGCAGCGCATTCGTAATGCGAAGGTCGTAGGTTCGACTCCTATTATCGGCACTCTCTAAGAAATTCAATGACTTAGGTTAAAATACCCAAGAAATTGTATCTTCTAAAATCACATCCAAACGCCTGTGTGTTGTACTGGCTTTGGTATCGTACAACATATGGGCAGGTAGTTACCAGGCTCAACCCTGTACAGATTTTCCTTTGAAGCCAGAAGACGTCGCCAGCGTCTCTAATCCTCATACCAAAACCCTTAGCAAAGTTCCGCGCTTCGTGCGGCGCTCAATGATGCAACACGTCGAGATGACGTTGCAGAGAATAAACAGGCGTAATGTTGGGAAGACTAACCGGATCGGGAAAGAATCCGGCTCTGCCACGGTTTCAGCCACCGGATTACAACGGCTACCTGATAAGAGAACATGCTGAGGCATTAACGTCCCTGTGAAGGGATCATATTACTTGCGGATGTCGCTTCGCTCCGCCCTTTCTTATGTGCCCAACACGGCACGTAATGGTCACTTATTGCATTTTGAAGTCGAACCCGTTGTAACTTTACTTATAACTTGAATGTTTCTTAATCTGCCTATGTAACTCACAGGAGGCGCATCCATGAACAAATCAGCGGCAACTAAACGCAACAATCGCAAGATCCATGCGAGGAAGTTTCTGGCGACGCCAGAGGGCAAGGCCTGGTTAGAACGCAAGAAAGCTGAAGAAGCTGAGTTAAAACTTGTTTCTGATGCAAGAAAATTTATCTAACGGCGCTTTATGGCTGCTATTGTCTCGGTTTAAGTATGGTAATATGTAGGGAAAATCTTAGAGAAGGGTGGTTTATGGGCTGGTCTTCGTTGGTTAGGATAACCATTGGTACTTTTTTGTTAGCTGGATTATCGTTTTCTACATACGCAAAAAATTGTAAAAAAGGCATACCATGCGGCAATTCCTGCATTGCTGCGTGGAAGACATGCGGTGGTAGCTCTCGCAACTATTCTACTTACAATAATCATTTATACTCTTATCCATCATCATCAATTAAGAGTTCTCATCCAAAATCATCTGTACAATCACCATCACGGGCAATAGAAAACAAAACTCCGATTTCAACAACTAAAACTTATCTTTGCCAGTATGCTATTGCTACCGTACAAAACGGTAAATTGGGTGCCTTACGAATTATGGGTAATACCGAGGTAACGTTGTATGTCGATAGCTTCAAAGCTAACCGTTTGAACGGAACATACCTGCTTTCGCCAAAGCTGAAAACTGACGGTAAGTTGATGATGGCAGATGATAAAAGTAAAGTGTACGTCTATGACTCGTCGCTGATAAAGTTTGCAATTAGTGATCGTATAGCAAGAAGTACAGAGCAGTGGGATCGTTGTAAACTGGTACAGAATCAATAAACTGAATTTGTGGTGATAAAATGAATAAATTATTTATAGCTTTAACTTTTTTACTAACTCCTATTTTCGCAATTGCTAACGGTGCTGGGTACGGCAATACTAAGTGGGATATGACCCCAACACAGGTAGTTGCTGCTCAGGGGAATGGTGCGCATCTGATATCCCCAGAAAAGTTTAAGGGGAGTTTTGGGAAGGTGCGGATTGATAATGTATCGATTGGTAGCGATTTGTATACCGTCACATTCCTATTTGATAATTCTGATCGCCTCGTCCAAACGAACGTTGCCAGCAATGAAAAGAAAAATGAAGGGATTATTGCTCGTCAATTTGGTACTTTGAATCAACTTTTAACACAGAAATATGGTAAACCTGAGTTCTCAGATTCTGATAAGGCTACATGGAAACTATCAGATACAACTATTGAGTTAAGTAAAATGGTTATATCTGGAATCATGGCGCAGACCATCATTCGCTATATTCCCAATAGTAGAGTTGTGAGTGATACCTCTAATCTTTAATCATCGCTAAACGTCTTCACACTAGGGCAGTGGTACCCTTTCGGGACTTCTGCCTCTTCTGTCCTCTGGCTGTCTGCATAGATACAGATTTTCCCATCACTGCTATCAATTTCATCACTCAACGGCAGGGTTACAGTTACCGCCACAGCCTGACCACTGAGAACTAGTAGAACCAACAAAATCAGCTTTTTCATCATATTAGATCACCATCTGATAGGTCTGGTTAACCTCTTCTTGTGTTATGTCCAGATAGGTCATTGTAACTGCTGGGCTGCTGTGGTTGAGCATCCGAGAGATGACCTCGATAGGCGTTCCGGCTTTCAACAGAGCACGAGCACGGGTTTTTCTTGCTGAGTGGGTGCCAACGTTAACCCCAACGTCTACAATCCCCTGTGATGCCTCTTTTATGGCCTGTGCTACAAATACACGTGATACTGGTTTAGGCTCCTGACTCTTAACACGATTGGATTTTGATTGGAATACAAATACATCCTCTGGATTTTGCTTCCGGCGACGTTTGAGCACTTTTAGCGCCTCTGTGTTAAGGACTAACTCGCGCTGTTTCCCCGTCTTCCCCTCCCTGAGCCTGAGAAACTTCCCTTGTACGTCATCATATCTAACCGACAACAGGTCACTGATACGTAACGCCAGTTGAAGGTTTAGCTTCCAGGCATCTGCTGCAACCTCGCTACGCTGACGCAATGCCGCTTCGATTTGTTTAGCCTGTTCTGGCGATACTGCCGATGTCTTAGCCATGATTACCACCCTCTAATCTAGATTACATAATGAAGATTATGATTGATCATTTTTAGATCATTTTCAAGTAGTTAGTTTAAAAGTTAGATTGCTTTTACTTTGGTTTTCTTCTCCCCCACTTTTAGCCCTGCCCACCTAGAAACGGGGGACGGGGTTACCCTCTGACTGGCTAAAAATATCAAAGGGATAAACTGGGAATTAAACTCTAATTAACCCCTATTTAATTCGATTAAAATTGGTTGTTTTTTGCTCGATACACGAAGTGCTTAACACCGTCATATCACATTTAATAATCACGCTAATAATTTCAAAATATCATAGCCACTAAATGTTACTACTTGCATAAGCACTGCATACACCATGCATATAACAGGTCAAACGGGTGTTTGATAACTGTTGTTTATTTTAAGTTATTGATTTAAATGAGTTTAATTTATATTAACTTAGATTACTGTTTGGTAAATTGTAATCTAACCACTCTGATCACCACGTAATATTGCCCTCATTCCACGCAACATCACCGACATCCCCTCAAGGCAATTCCCTCATTGATCACCGCTCAATCAAGAATTATTCTCACCTAAAGCACTGATCATTTATACAGGAAAAATTTATTCAAAAAATGAAGATTTTTATAATTGTTAGATTATAACAATGAGAGAAGAGATAATGTTGTTTAGCAACTTTGGTTGTTAACTAAAGCAAGCGTTATTTGGTTTACGGTGATGTACATGTCATAAGTTGTCTTGCTCCACCTGTAGTTATGATCACATTTCAAAGAACATTTATTTTACTTTTCATAGTTAAAAGTTAACTTTCATTGTGAACTACACACAGCAAATGAGGCTTATAATGGACACAAATAAATTTACACGCCATGATTTTTCTGAAACTGCCTTTACTCTGATGCAAATCATTGGAGATAACCGTGAATATGAGGCTAAAAATAGAAAAGACTATTACCAATCAGCTACTTTCTCTCTGAATCAACTTAATTCTTTAATGGAAATTGATAAATCAAAGACCATAGAGAATAATCGAATAGTGTTCACTCTTGCAGATAGTTTATCTTTTAACCTTGAATTTAAAAATCATTTTAACAAAACAGCTATAACGTTAAGTTACATTGATCAAGATGAATATGGAAAAGAGTTTTTGAGCAAAGATAATAGTTATACATTTACAATAGATGAAAATGGGAAGTTAAGCGATGTTGATGGTGTCTTAAATCGTAGACATTACCATGAGCATTTTGCACACATCTTTACCTTGCTTGTAGAGAAAATCATCAAGTAAAAACTTCCTGGGGTAATAGATTTTTATTACCCTGTTCGGACAACCTGCTTATCACACCATAGGGATTATTCCCTATGGCACAGGGTGTATTAGCACTGATACAGGTACCTGTATCACCATCGATACAGGGGGTGTATTAACAGTAATACAGGGGGTGTATTAACAGTAATACAGGGGGTGTATTAACGGTGATACACAATAAGAATAATTATAAGATTAACTATAAGAATATTTATAAGATCATATCTTTTTATCTCTAGTTATAGTTAATAAGTTAAGAACTTCCCGCTATCGCGTGGATAGTATTAGTCCCCGAAAGATGATTTCTGGCTGATATCGCGGGGACTATAACTTGTGTCTTCACTTCATTACATTTTATTTCATTCGTGATGCAGACACAGGTGTAACAGACTTTACCACATTAACGATAAACCTGTTAATATGATAAACTCTTAACACTCATTAACAGAAACTAATCAATTAAAAATGATAAACCTATTTTTAATCTCTTACTTTCTGATTCGTGGTAAACCTCCCGCAGGGAGAAGATCAGATCACAAATTCCAAAACTCAGAATTCATAAAGTGATCTATAATATACATTTAATAAATCATATAAGTTATAAATTATCTTTTATTAAATAATCTATAACTAGATCATAAGTTAGTTTTGTGTCCCATTTTGGGGACAATTGATGAGATGCAAAGTTTCGTTTCCCACAATAGCATCTCAAATTTACTCCACAGGTTTACACAGCCTACAGACCTTGTATAAAAGCTCTCTAAGCGATTTAAAGGATAAAAATGATAAATGGTATGTCTGAGATGAGAAAACTTCCCAGAATGCGATACAGAGCGTTTTAGAGGGTATCCAACTGCGTACGCAGGTTAGGCATCATAAAGTGAATCTTTATTCTTACAGGGATTGACACCAGTACAGGGAATTTGATACTATTCGATTTGTAAAAATCCATCTTATAAATATATTGACAGAATTCTATCATTAGTATAGAATAGTAGTAGGAAAGCAAAAAACCTAAATAAGCAACGCACTTTGAGCCGTCAGGCTGCAAGGTGTAATTTTATTTATCCCTACCCAACGGAGGCCTATGAAATATTTTACAGTAGAGCAAGTGGTGGAAGCACTGAAAACTGGCGCAGCACGCCGCCATCAAATTTATGATAATTTTGCTCAGGCACGGTATCGCGGATTTACTGAACGCGCAGCTCTATTTAAAACCGCACTTGAGATTTTCGATCAATGGAAAAAGGAGAGCAAAAAATGATGAATATTCGTTTTGAACCAGAGTTATACCAACAGCTATTGGCAGAGGCCAAACGAACCGGGACGAGTATTCCGGCGCTTGTCTGCCAACTTCTAAAAACCATCCTAAACAATGAGGAACTAAATGAACGAAAAAGAACCACCATTTCTGGCAATTGATTACCGTATCCTGGCGTTGGATATTAGAACAGACGTCAACGAAAAAACCATCGATAGCAGCACCGTTCTCAAACTCAAATTAGTCTATTGTTACCTACTCGGGTTATCAAAAAAATGCAGTGAAGTTTATCCAGAACAAACAAAAATGGGTAAAACATTGGGTATTGGTTCCCGACAGGTTGTTGGAAGATGCATCTCGCTGCTTGAGTCTCTGGGATGGATTTCAAAAACATCGAGAAACGGAACATCAAATCTGTACCAGGTGAAAACCGTCGAGCAAATTTTAGAAGGTATTCCGCGCGAGGTTGTAGAAGAGGAAATTTATTTTCCTGAATCAATCCCAGATATAGTATTAATTGAAGACGATAATGATGATTTACCATGGTAAACAACAGGAGGAACATTGAATAAAAAGAAAACTTTTGAGGTCAGCATTAACAACTTACCCGCCGCATTAAAACGTTTAGATTTACCCGCCGAACAAGTCCAGGTTATCGAAGACTATAAGAAGCAATTTCCATTCTTGATTGAGGATGAAGAAAATGTTTTGGTTAGCCTCGATCAACTTTGGGAAGCACTGGATACACCTTATTATACACCACCCGGAACGATACCCGAAAGTTCGGGTAGCGTAAAATCTCGTTCAACACAGCAGGAAAAACAATATAAACGCAATAAGTTTAATCAGTGGGTTGAGTCAGTATTAAAAGAAATTGATGGTGAACCTTTTAGTCGAATGGTGCCAACTGGAAAAACAAAGAAAAAAGAAACTTTCGTTACTATCGAAGATGCCAAGATCATCGCAATGATGGCTCCAGGTGAGCAGGGTAGAAAAATCCGACGTTATTTTGTGACTGTAGAAAAGGTCTGCAAAATTCTCTGGCAATACAATTTCCAGCGTCACCAGATAGAAAATAAATCTAACGAAGTTTACAAACTCAGGTTAGCACAAACTGGTTATAAGGGTTTTGATGTTGCTGCGAAGGATAAAGTTAGGTTTAACTCTTTGGTTAAACAGATAGCAGGTGCGAGGAATGTCAAAGAAACAGACCTTGACGAGTATTATCACGTTCAATTTATCGTTTTTGATGGAATGAAACGTGGAAGAACAGACAGCGAGATCCTTGCATTTCATCTTGGCGATGAAGCAGCATAAAACAAATCAACTCCCCAACACTCTGGGGAGGTAAATAATAAAGAAGGAGGCCTATTGGCGCTAGCGAGAAATGTGGTATTTGAAGAATCAATTGAAATCGGATTTAACAACAGAAATAAAAAAGTTCGAGTTTCTAAAAAACTAAAACCATTAGCGATCATTAAACTCAGCGATCCATCTGCACCACTGACACCAGACGAACAATCAATAATTAACTCTATGAATGGTGTGACGTGGAAGCCTCGCCAAAAGTATGCAGGTTTTAAATTCAATCGTGAGCCGCTCAAATTTGAATGTTTATTTGAAAGTGTAGTTGAATACGAGGGTTGGCTTGAATTCAATCGTCTTGAGAATGAAAACTTTAACGGCAATGATCTTGGATTAGATTTTGATGCACCAGGCATCTCTGATTAATAATAATAAAAACAGGAAGGTAAAAATGATTAATTTTGAACAACACAAAAACATTGTAGAAGAATTTATTGAACAACACTACACGCTGGCGCATAGCTTGATGGTTGATAGCTATATTGACCCAGAAGCCTATTATTCAAACTACCAAATGTTGCTGGAGGCTATGAACACTCTCCCGGAGCATCCAGAATTCTTTTTAGAGTGGCTCTTAGAATATGACCCCGCGATTTATATTAATTTGATGGAGCTTGTTGTCATCACCAGAACAGTTCACAACGTCTTTGAACAAGTAACGGCATAAAAGTTATCACCTAAATATTAAAACCTCTCAGAATGCTATACAGGCGCTCTGAGAGGCATGTTTGAACACAATGGAGGATTCATTGAAATATGATGAAAACAGCATTAGAGTTTTAACAGGTGAGGAACTGGAACACCATTCAGCAGACTCCATTTTAGAAATTCTTCTTGATGAATACCCGAATACATCACCTGACCATCTGGCAAAAATGGCTGAATGTCTGGTTACTTTGGGGTATGGTGTAAATGAATACAGAGAATATAAAACTGGAACTTTGGATAATATTAAATGCCAGACAATGCAGGAGTGGTTTAGAGAAAGAAATAAAATCAAAAAATATTAAAAATATCTCTAAATAGAGACTCTATTTATTGACAAAATAACGTTTTAATGTTATTATAAATATGTAGGCAATAATCAACGGATGCTATACTTAGAATATTGTGCACTACAGAGAAATAAGCGTTATTGGCATTACGCTTACCTTCGGGAATCCTCACAGTAAACTCCGGGCCTAATTCACCCATCCACGATAACTGTGGGGCAATTCCCAATATATATTCTTCGTGAGTGTATATTGCGAATTAATCCTCCAAAAAGTTTAATTCAAGTTAGTCAATTTTCTCTTCTGTATCAAGGCCACTATCTCCGTGGCCTTTCTTTTATACTTTGCAAAGTAAAAGGATTTAAATTTATGGTAACTATCACAAAAGGCGTCAAAACGTTTGACGGGAAAATCCCCGTTACGCTGTTAGTTGATGATGTCGAAACAGCTAATACTTTAGTAAAAATGGCAAAAGACGCCAACGTCACTGTTATTGAACAGGACGAAGACTTAAATAAATCTAAAAATAAAACTACTCAAGATAAACTAAAACAGATTATTAAAAATAAAGGAGTCCCTGATGGCACTAGTTAAATTCCCACAGCCTAACCTCAGCGTCTGCGACGTTCTTAGCCGTGAATTAAACGGCTATAGCCGAAAAGTTAAAGTTTTTCCAAAGATTCCTGATTGCGTCCCAGGTACCGTGATTGATGATGGTGGCGAAATTGTCGGTTCGGCTTCTACCTCTGCAAACGTTGTCCTTGAGTATAAGGATGCTGACACTACGCCTGTCGCTGTTCTGGTAGCAAATACGAACATTCATATTAAGGATTTCAGCCTAATTTGTGATGATGTAGCGAAAGCAAAAGAGCTACTTTCTGCTGATCCTGCTGTTTATTTCAGTACTGGCAATGATTTGCCAACTACCTGATTAAAACTAATCCACAAACTAAAATAATAAAGGAAAATAATATGTTTTCATACGATGCCTATAAAATGGTAGACCTTGCCCCGATTTTTGAAGTCGCCCCTAGCGAGGGTTATCTGCTACAGAACTTGAATATTTTCGATAAATCTTCGAGTAATGGTATTTACGTTATGCTCGATCGCCTTATTGAGGATAATAAAACCCTCCTGAACCAACCGAAAAAACGTTACAGTTTTGAACACGATTCAACGGCTCGGACTCCTGCAAACAGCTTCCCTGTAGAGCTTCTGCATCTGCATCGCGAGGATACTGCGAGCGCTGTTGATTTTCAGAAAGCTGGACGCAAACCGGGGACAGATGTTCAGGAAACCATGCTCGACATCGTCGCAGACTACACCCTCAAACACGCCAAGGCGTACAGACGTTATATCGAGGCTGCATACGGTGATGCTCTGTTTCGTGGGCTGGTTCAGACTCCATACACTCAGGAAGCGCCAGTTATTGATTATGCGGACAGTTTCGATGCTCCGATGATGGCGGACACTATTACCCTGTCCAACGGCTCTACCGATGCGCTGGAGGTGTTTAACGGGTTCCTGGATAAAATTAGCACTGCTACAGATGGTTTATGGACTGATGTTCGCCGTGTTGTCTGTTTTGCATCTGCAAGTTTCTATAATAGTTTGCGTTTCCATGCTTCTATGAAAAGTGCCTACCAGTACGTTGATCCATTCAACGAGATGAACATTGTTTATCAGCGTAAGGAGGTTCTCCCAAATGTGCAGACCTTCACCTTGCCAGGACTGAGCATCGACGTAATCAAGGTTACGGATCCGCTCCTGACTCCGTTTATCGCTGATGGTACAGCGGTTATGCTGCCAGTATTTCAGGCTAATACGAACGTTTACCAGCATCTGTATGGTCCTGCCTCAGTTGATACTAATTTAGCGGCGTCTGGCATTACTCAAGAATATTTCTCCTATCAGTACGAGAAAGAGCGCGGCGAGGTTGAAATTGTATCAGAGGCGTCGGTGTTGCCCGTAAACCACGGTACCAATTTCAGTCTGGTTATTACTGCCAATTAATGATCTTCGCAGCAGCATTAACCGTGCTGCTTGTTGAATTATGGATTGGTGAGCAAATTCCAGTTCATATAATAATTATTCTATTGTGGAGATTGTTAAAAAATGACAGCACAAATAATTCTTAAAGATGAAAACGGAAACTTCGCTACTATTGACAATCTCAGCGATTGGGATCTATTTAGGTTAATCAATATTACACGGTTAGCTGAGAAAACTGGTGGGAATCGTCATACTATTGCAGCTAGGGTATGCCGTCAATATCCCGATGGTGAGTATAGAAGTCTTGTAACAGCATTAAACAAATAAAAATAAATCATACAAAGCCTCTGCCCTCAATACCCCCGCTTGCGGGTGAGCAAAGCTCATTCCTGTTTAGGAAGGTTTACGGGTCAGGGGCTTTTTTATTATGGAGTAAATAAAAATGAGTGGAACACAGATTACCGCCAGTACATTGGTAAATAAAATAGTTTACCGAACAGATTTAAATAGTCTGAAAAAAGTCAGAAACGATATGAGGAAGTTGCAAAAGGAATTTTCTAAATCAAACAACCAGGTAGCTAAAGCGAAACAGGCAGCAGATAAACAGGCGTACACTGCACAAATGCAGCAGAAGAAACAGGTTCAACAACAGCAGAAACAAGCTGCAAAACAGGCGGCTGTAGATGCTAAAGCTAAACAGAATGAACAGAAAAAATTAGCGGCAGCGCAAGCACGCGCTTTAAAAATTCAACAGCAGCAGACAAAGAAGGTGGCAACTCAGCAGGAAAATGCTGACTTAGCAAGAAAGCGTGCTGCCTTCCAGCTTGGACGCCTCCAGGGAATGGATGGAGCCTCCAGATATCAGGCAATAAAACAAGCTAATGCCATTGTGGATGCTTATGCACGAGGAAATCAAAGTCTCAAATCGATGAATCAAGCTCTGAGCCAGCATCTGACTACGCAACGTAGTATTGCCAGAAATAATGCCAAACAGGCCAAACAATCAGGTAAGGCGAAAAAATCTGGATCATCTGGCTGGCTGAGTCGCCAGGCAAGCGCATTTATCCCCGGTGAGATACTCGGGCCAACAGCCGCCGCTTATGCTGCCCAACAGGCATATCAGATTATGGCGGGGACACTACAGGGAGCCATTGAGAGAAACCAGGGCAGGAAGATGATCAGTTCGATGGGCTTAAATCCTCTGGAGGCTGATGCAGCTATTCAGGAAACTCTAAAACGAACTGGCTTTAATATAAGCTATGAAAAGATTTCTGACATAGCAAAAGATACCCAGGACAAGATCGGCCAATTGAGTCTTGGCGAGTGGAAAACAGATAAGAAAACAGGACAATCAACATATTCAGGCGGTGGAGAAATGGGAGATTGGCTCCAGATGATGGTTAACCGTGGAGGCTATACCCAGCAAGGTGCATTAGCAACATTACGTAATGTTAAAGGTCCAGTGGAACTTGCTGTTTTACTTGAAGGTTTGCGTAAAAGTGCGAAACTTACAGATTCTGAATTCACTGCTTTAGCAGAAGTAATAAACGACTTCTCCTATCTGGCTAAATCGGTAGATGCCAGCGGGCAAAACGTCATCGATACTATGAATCTGCTTGTAAACAGTGGTCTTGCCCTTAATAGCCAACAGCAGAAATCCATCGATAACCTCTCTCAGATGTCGATTGTATTTGATAACGCCAGAAATGCATTAGGTGATCAATTTGCGGCATCTTTTAGCAAAGGTCTTGATGATTTGGGAATTAATACTCAAAATCTATCTTCTGAAATGGGTTCACTGGTGCCTCTGGTTAAGGATTTAGGAACGGGGACGGCTCAGACTGTTAAGGGATTTAAAGACCTTCTTGATGTCCTTTCTATTATCACAGAATGGAAAAATAGACTTTTAGGTGAGAAACCAGAAGAGCGAAATATCTTTCAGCAAGGTGCAACATTTGTTGGGGAATCGTTATTACCGCCGGGCGTCCTTGATATGGCAAGTAAAGTTAAAAATCTTGTCAGCCCTGGCGCTGACTCTTCATACGCTAATCAGGTTCAAAGTGGTGGTTGGTATAATCAAATTATGCCAGCAACGCCATCTATGCAGTACCAACCCGTCATTCCGGATTTAAAAGCTGATTTTAATCTTACCGTAAATCCATCTCCAGAATTTGGAATAATGGTAGAGGCGGTAGCAGATAAACGCATAGAATGGGCTTTTGATGATCAGAATTTCCAGATTAACCAAAGCATTTTAGGGCAATAAATAAAAGGGGCTTAATGCCCCTTTTCTATTTCTGGATAGCGTATCAACTCGATATATTGCCGTAGCTCAACAGGAGAAGCGGAATTTTTGCTATAAGTTTTGAAACTTTCTGTAGAGCCTCGCTCATGACCCAGGAGAAGGGCAATCCTATCCTCTGGTACAGGTTTTAAATTCTTACCTATGCCGCCTCTATCCAAAATTTGCGCGGCCTGGTGGCGTAGGCTGTGGAAGACTTTTCTTTCGGTCCCCTGCTCTCCCAATGCCTTGCGTTTAGCCCGTGTAAAACGCTGTGTATGCCATGTTGAGCGCTTTCCGTCTGCACGGTCAATGATTGACGCTCTGTAAAACAGAAAGCCGTTATGGGGCTTTTGTACAAGCCCTTTCACCATATCTATTATCCTGCTGTGGACTGGTATGATCCTGGACGCTGATTTTGTTTTACCTTCGGTGACTTCGAAACACAAAACACCTTCTATTTCTCTAATATTTTCAATACGTAAAGAGCAAATCTCATTTAACCTCATGCCGCTGTACATTCCGATCAATGTTACATTCTGCATTTCTTCATCACCTTCCAGGGCAGAGAAGACTTTCGCCAGTTCAGTAGGAGTAAAAACCTCATAACTAGCCCTACTCTTTGCAACATCCAGTTTATGACCCCGCCAGGGTGATTGTGCCCGGTCTGGTGCATCTTCATATCGTGATGATGCCAAATCCCAAATCTGAGCCATAGCACTAATGTAGTTAGCGATTGTTTGTTGCGATCTCTTCTTCTGGAGAACATCAATCCATGCTGTAACTGTGGTTCGGTTTACCTCGTTGAGTGCAATATCACGTTTACGAAGATGATCGAGAAATACCTCTACCGCTTTTTTAGTTTTAGATAACGTTGTTACTTTCTTTTTGTTGCTATTTTGTAGAAGGTAAATATCCAACATCCCACGTAAAGCAGGACATTTATTAATAACTTGCGCTTTCGTTGCTGTCTTCGCGTACTTTGCCTTGCTTCGAAATAACTCGATCACGTCTGCCACACTATCTGGCCTGTCTGGAAGGATGGCATCTCGCAAACGGTGAAACTCATCCGCTATCTGATCACGCTTCATTCTGGCTATTTTTAGTTCACTGGTTGATAGAGTTCGAACTAGCGTTTTTCTTCCACTAAACAGCGATTGCATATAGTCAGGTATTGCAATTCTCACATGATAAAAACCATACGGATCACAAATGAGATATTGATTAGGTCTGTAGCGACCATGCTTGAATTTCATCTTTTACCCCGCTAGAGTTAACGGGCGTTTGTATTGTGTTTTTGTACGTATAAATTGTACTGTGAGCGCATTCGGTTCGTAGAATCAATGACTTATGAAATACGTCATTGGAATCGAAGGTCGTAGGTTCGACTCCTATTATCGGCACCATCTAATAAAATCAATAGCTTAGGTTAAAATCCCCAAGAGATCGTATCTTCTAAAATCACACCCAAACGCCTGTGTTGTACTGGCTTTGGTATCGTACAACCTATGGGCAGGTAGTTACCGTGCTCAACCCTGTACAGTTATCTATTTGAAGCCGGAAGACGCCCAGCGACTCTAATCCTCATACCAAAACCCTTAGCAAAGTTCCACGCTTCGTGAGGCGCTCAATGATGCAACACGTCGAGATGACGTTGCAGAGAATAAACAGGCGTAATGTTGGGAAGACTAACCGGATCGGGAAAGAATCCGGCTCTGCCACGGTTGCGATCACCGGAGTATAACGATCACCTGATAAGAGAACATGCTAAGGCTTTATCCTCCCTGCGAAGGGATTACACCCGGCGGAAGCGCTACGCGCCGCCTTTTCTTATGTGCCCAGCACTGCACGTAATTGTCATCTATTATCTGCACCATTGTAACTTTCGTTGTACTGTCTCTCTGCTGTACGTTGAGCGCTGGCAGATTCAGCGGAGGGGATATCATGTCAAAAGCTAACCAAAAAGCAGCTACGAAGCGCAACAACCGTAAGATTCACGCTCGTAAATTCCTGGCAACACCAGAGGGGAAAGCCTGACTTGCTAAGGAGCAGGAAGAGCTAGAGGAAATCAAGCTGGCACGAGCGGCTAACAACATGTTTTAGAGGTGACTGTATGAAAAGCAGCCGTTATGATTGCAATACATTCAGAGTCATAAGGATTGGGACGTGGATACAGTCGAGGAACTTAACGGAACATACTTCTATGCGGGGCGTTCAAACCTCACCGCCTCCGAGCTATTTTTCATGGTCTTCTGTGAAAATGTTGTTGATCAACTTGGTTTAGGTCTTGTTGATTTCGGTGCTGTAGTTGCCATTGTATCTGGGCGTAATACTCTCCCTACAAGGGCAAAACCAAACGGTGCTGAAAAGGGAACATCCTATGCGTCTAAAGCCTCGCGAAAAGTGTTCAAAAAAGCGCAGTTCCCTTTCGGTATCAAACTACCTTCCGTTATTGGTGGTTATCCACCTTCTACAATCAGAATCAGGGCGGTAGCTAACATTGGAACCTTTACGGGCAGGGCTATTCCTGTCGTGGGGTGGGTTATCTTAGCTTCTGATATCTCTCAAATCACCTATCGCACTATCCGAGACTACAACGCTATAGCGCGGGGTAACGATAAGTTATGGTAAACAATGTTGAGCAGCGCGTTTATGAGCTTGTACGGCCTTACGCTGGCACGTACCTATTCAAGTTCAAGAAAGTAGAGCTAACACCTGAAACGGATCTTGATACTGATTTGAGTCTTGATGAGCTTGAAGCTGGTGAGTTAATGGATAAGTTTTTCGATGCGTTCAAGGTTGAACGGGGAAAATTTAAAATAGAAACTTACTATCCCGATCAGCCTGTTTCATGGAATCCATTTAAGAAAACAGAGCCTGTTCCTGTACCAGATTTCAATGTTGGTATGCTGATCGAATCAGCTAAAGCCGGAAGATGGTTGTACGAATAAGGGGCGCACCGCCCCCAGTAAATGCTAACTTATTTATCCGTAATAAAATTAAGAATTCTTTACATGGATTAAAAGGAGATTAAGAAATGATTGAGTTGACATCAGGGGTTGTTAACTTCATTTTAAATAAAATTGGTTTGATTTTTTCCTTAGCTGCATTGATCTCCTCCCTGAAAACAGTACCAGTCTAAACTGAAGTATCCGGTCTTTCTTCCATCTCACAGAGAGGCACATCGCCATGAAAAAGACCCGTTATACCGAAGAACAGATCGCGTTTGCGCTGAAACAGGCCGAAACCGGCACCCGCGTCAGGGAAGTCTGCAGAAAGATGGGCATTTCTGAGGCCACGTTTTACAACTGGAAGAAGAAATTCGCCGGTCTGGGCGTAACGGAACTGCGCCGTCTGCGGCAACTGGAGGATGGAAATCAGCGGCTGAAGAAACTGGTGGCAGACCTGAGTCTGGACAAGGAGATGCTGCAGGAGGTACTGAAACAAAAGTTCTGAGACCGGCTCAGAAGCGCCAGGCGGTGCATTTTCTGCTGGAGGCCTATCGTATCAGTGTCCGCCGGGATGCGGGTTGCTGATGCAGAGCAGAACTGTCTACCACTGGCAGAGCCGGCGTGACGAATATCTGAACATTCACTGGTTCCCGTCACTGGAAGATGCGCAGGACAAACTCGACAAGTGGCGCAGGGAATATAATCATAAGAGGACGCATTCATCACTAAATGACATGACTCCGGCTGAATTTATCCGAAGTCTCCAGAAAGACGAAGATCTCTGATTTAGCACTGCACTGAATTTGGGCCAAGGTCA